>Ga0123357_10008299_pt1 | contig 12962 bp, 5 predicted proteins | sample TergutEmb28metaG_FD_89873 | JGI IMG/M metagenome (GOLD analysis project Ga0123357, IMG submission 89873) | Embiratermes neotenicus P4 segment gut microbial communities from Petit-Saut dam, French Guiana - Emb289 P4 | ecosystem: Host-associated > Arthropoda: Insects > Digestive system > Gut ...
ATGTACCACAACTAATGATCTTACATATACATATTCTGAACTTTCAACGAGATCTTGTTGAAAGTTCAGAATATGTACCACAACTAATGATCTTACATATACATACTCTGAACTTTCAACAAGATCTCGTTGAAAGTTCAGAAAATGTACCACAACTAATGATCTTACATATACATATTCTGAACTTTCCACGAGATCTTGTTGAAAGTTCAGAATATGTACCACAACTAATGATCTTACACCGTATAGGTTTTCCTCATTATACATTTTTGTGACCTGAGGATGGCCCACAGTGGCCGAAGCATGTCGTCATCCTAATAAAACAGATACAAAGACAGTTGTGTTTTGACGTACCTACCCTCTCCTAATATGTTGCCTCATGTAGCTAGTCGCAGTTAAACCATACAACTTGCATTGGAGCATTTTTAAGTATTCATGTTGGATACAAAAAATGGCATCTTACAGGAAAAGATGTACTGAACGTCTGTATCGAAAACAACATAAAAGAATTCTAGACAATCTGCAACGTAAACAAAGGAGAAGAGATTTTGAGAGACAAATAAAAAAAATGAGAATTCTTACGCCGGAATATGCAATTGGCCTAATCTGTGAAATCAAGCGGCAGATGAAGAATATTCTGTTCTTCAGAAAGGCAGGTAACCATATGCCATTCTAGTCAGTGTTTGGACCCGGGAGACCATAGTCTAAATATTAACCTCCTTCAGAAACCTCAAATTTAACTTTTCCGCGTGGTGAACGCTAAAACAAGAGCACTGATAAATTGTGTTTACAGCTTTGTGGGATTAATGTCTTTGTAATAACAAGTTGTACACTAACAACTAATCGGGTTGATTTTAGGTATAGTGTAGTGAAAGATGGAGAAATAAACTTGTATTTTCAAAATATTCAGCGTAATTTTGAGTGATCCGTGCACATTCAAAAAAGTTTGATGTTTGTATGACCGTCCATCACTGATACAATAATATGAACAGCCAACTAGATGCAACAATAATAATTTTATTGATAGTTTCAATCAGCTCAACATGTTTCGGGCGATAATTTCATCCATCCTCAGGAGCACTAGACCGTGTTTGCAGCCTGTGGTTTAATGCACCGGGGATGCTGCCTGCTGGCAGCATCCCCGGTGCATTATACCACAGGCTGCAAACACGGTCTAGTGCTCCTGAGGATGGATGAAATTATCGCCCGAAACATGTTGAGCTGATTGAAACTATCAATAAAATTATTATCGTTGCATCTATTTGGCTGTTCATATTATTATTATTATTATTATTATTATTAAAAATGTGTTCTAAAACAGGAAGAGCTGTGCCATAGTGAGATTTGCAGAGATAAAAATAAGCCTCAAACATATGATTGTCAATTATGGGATTTCATTTTGAATGCCACTGATGATTCTAAACATATGAAAATAATGGTCAATCTCGCTCAGATCATGGGACAATATTTACGTGTCATCTGATTCACAAGCACCTCTACTACGAATTTTGAATTTTTCCAGGTTTTGAGGCATTGGATTATGTAAATCGTCTACCTAATACGTCACACCAAAGAGAAATCAATTGGAGTTAGGTCCGGATATGCAATGTATTTATGCCGCGAAATAACTGAATATTGAAGCCACCGTTGCTTGAATAATAACTAAAGACCGTATTTCCAAATTGTTTTCCAATTCTGAAAATTTATAACTGAATCACTAAGGTTTAACGTTACGCTTATCATCTGTAGTGACAATACTTGGCGCATGTGTAAAAGGGATCTTACTTTTCGAAATGCATTTAAGCTACGGATTTAAATCGGTCGTTTGCAAATCTGGGCGATTAACGCATATAAATCTGCCACGAAGTAAGGGGATACAGCAAACTTTACGTTTTTTGAACCGTGCATTTTGACACACCTGTGTAATAAGAACCAACAAAATGCACACTTTTTACATTAATGTTTTAATTTAATTATAGTGTCTTCGACATGTTTCGAACATCCAAGTGGTCATCCTCAGGAAGACTTGTACATGAAGTTTTGTGGCATTTCTTTCATGAATCCATACAAGCAGTCTTGTCGATGGCAGGATGTGCTTGATGAAAGAAATACCATAAAACTGCATGTACAAGTCTTCCTGAGGTTGAACACTTGGATGTTCGAAAAATGTCAAAGACACTATAATTGAATTAAAACGTTAATATAAAAAAGTGTGCATTTTGTCAGTTCATATTACATTCGGATACAACAATTAATTTCGGGAACTAAGTCCCTGAAGATCTAGTAGTCACCCGCTAAATACAGAAGTCCCTCTCCTCCCTCCCCCCTTCCTTTTATCGAACACGAAGTGACCGTACTGCGTTCACAACAGACCGCCACGGGCCCATACCCTGAAACAATATAATACAGTCCAGACCAACAGAAATATTTTCTTTAATATCCACTTAACATCATTCTGTCCTCTGCTTCTAAATTTTCCAAGAGCTGATTTCCCTGCAGGTTTTCTGACCAGTTATGTATGCATTTCTGCTATTTCACACATGTGTACATGTTCCGGCCACCTGATCCTCCTTTATTTCATTATCCCAATATTGGTCGAAGGTAAACATTAAGTTACTCAATATGTAATTGTCACCAGCACTCTGTTAGTCCTCCCTTTTCGGCACAAGTAGCCGTTGTAATCAGTACCCTGGACAGGTTTGTTTGGAGTGCTGTAAGTGCTGTAAATATTTTCAGAATGTATCTATATTAATATATATATATATTCGGTAAGATGAATTATGTACTGGAAGCATAAGGAGCTGAGGTAGTGTTGTCGGCATAGCGACCAGGCTGCAGACTGGAAAACTAAGTAATCGTGTTTCCATTCCCGGCAGGGGCAACACATATTTCTCTTAACCGTAACGTCCAGACTGGGTGTAGGTTCTAGGGCTGTTTCGCGGGTGTAAAGCTGATCACTGACCTTCACCTAGTGCAGAGCTTAACAATGCTTGGACTTATAAATTCTTGCCGCCATGTACATCATGACAGTCACAGGAACACCCTTACTTCTACTGGAAACACGATAGAGTTATTATAAAACCGCAACTCGTAACAAGCTCTCTGCTATTCATTTTCATATCTCTGTCATATGGTCTTATTTTCAGTACGTATTACAACACTCGTTTATTTGTTACACCAATGAAGCATAATGTATTTCACCACAACAAGCATTCACATGACGTGTGTTTTTATAAGACAAAGAGTTCTAAGGCATTAGAACTCTGAGACTCCTTACGTGCAAAAGGATTGGAACAAACTCTTCTGTTAGTTTTTGACGTTCAGGTGACCGTGCATTGTGATAAATTCTTATAATAAAACCAAATAGATGCACTGATTTCTCAAATTTATTTTTGGAATAAAACTCTACATGTTTCGGACAGTTCCTCTGTCCATCATCAGGAGTTTTTCGCTGTACACACAAGAATGGTGTATGTCATATAGGTTTGCTGACAGCTCGCAAGCTGTCAGCAAACCTGTATGCCATATACCATTGCTATGTGTACAGTGAAAAACTCCTGATGATGGACAGAGGAACTGCCCGAAGCATGTAGAGTTTTATTCCAAAAATAAATTTGAGAAATTAGTGCATCTAGTTGGTTTTATTATAAGAATCTTCTGTTAGTATTGCCAAGTCAGTTTCCTTAACCCCTAAAACACGGTGATAGCTTATACAGTACTTGATCCAACAAACTGCAAATCAATAACGAAAAATCATTTGTCTCTTATGTCCTTCCTATATATTTCAACCTCTACAAGGTCATCATCTCATGGTCATCATTCAACTGGCTCTACTGAGAATAACAGCAGAACTTGTCGGCACGAAATGATGTACCCCGGCCAAGACTGGAACTGAGTTCATCACCCATGAACGCCCAACATGTTACCGCTTGAATTGTTTGATCCTTGTCCCACTAAACGGCATTTGTCAAAGACAAAAATTACTTGAAGCTGAGTAAGTTGGGACCGTAGCTGCAGCTGTGTGTAATTTGGGAACTAAGCTTTTACGGCCTTTTCTACACTATTATCCCAAAATTCGCCTGCAGTGGCGGAGAAGAACATGAAAAACTTCTAGCAATCGATGTTGCAGCCCAGATTCAAATATCTTTTTTGCCTAAGTATTACTCCGAACAACCTTGGTTTGTACGGGTACCGTGAATGTACGAGTGGAATCAAAATCGATGACTAAAAGGAGAGGCGGCCAGAGGAGAGAGAAGGACACAAAACTTCTCACGAACGGGATGTAAAAACGGTGAAATCCGGATATAATTTAGATGCCATACCATAGAGACAGTCATGAGAGAGAATAAATGAGCAGCGGTAGACAAGGTCTGAGACTTTACTATCAAATGAGACAAAGGAGAGAGACTCTACAAGGACCCCCCTTTTTTCAGACGCAGTAAAGTGGGATAAGGTAATATGAAGACACTCCGGGAAGGAAGCTTGAATCTCGGTCTACTAAGCAGGCCACTAATTTGGCGAGGCAGGAAGGAGGAAGCAGATGGCGAGAAATCACAAAGGAAATGATTAGTTATAATACAAATGGTTTAACTGAATGCCGTTGTGTCAACTTTTGTGGAATTAATTCCGAGGGCCATGTCGATTTATTGTTACTGTGTGACGCTAAATGAAAGCACAACTTAGGGAGCAAGGCGTTACAAAATAAGAGAAATTATATATCCTACTAGTTCCTATGTTAACCAACGTCATGTAACCTGAATTTTATGTTTTGCTGATCGTGCATCCTGGTACGACTCTGGGTAATTGACCAACTTGATGCATAATTATGTTATATAATACGTTTATTATTATAATCCTCTACATGACTGACTATGGGCTGCACGGTCCGGGATCGAATTCCGGTGGGGACGAGATTTTCCGCTCGTCCAGACTGGCCTTGAGGCCTACCCAGCCTCCTGTAAAATGGGTACCGGGTCTTTCCCGGGAGTAAAGTACGGCCGAGGCGTGCTGCTGACCACTCACAAACTTCTAGTGCCGCGGTCATTGAAGAGTATAGCTATAACTCTACCCACCCTCTGGGCCACCCCGGGCCTGTAAAGGGAAAACTTTACCTTTACCTTTATTATGATCCTCTACATGTTTCAATCAACTCTGCTCTCATCATCAGGAAGTCAAATTGTATTAATATAGCATCTGGTATAGTATTCTCTGTAAGTGACCGTTCGATGTGCAGCTTGAGAAGGAACGTACTTCATCATCAGTAGAGGATTATAATAATGAACGTATTATATAACATAATTGTGCATCAAGTTGGTCATTTACTCAGAATTATGTATACTGTTTGTGTTACATAATATCGAATTAATCATGCTGCATCAGTTGCAGAGATTATTTACTAGGTCTACGTAAAAAAAGAGCCAGAAGGAAGAGTGTTGTTTGATTACCGTGCTGATTTGCCGATATAATGTCATTTTTTTAAAGGTATGTAATGAGGACTTCCCGATACGTTTGTTATTCACCTCAAATAAATGATGATGTATGAGATTAGAATGAGATGGGCTGGGCATGTGGCACGTATGGGTGAGGAGAGGCGAGTGTGTAGGGTCTTGCTGGGGAAACCGGAGGGAAGGAGACCACTGGTGAGACGTAGGCGTAGATGGGTGGATAATATTAGGATAGATCTCCAGGAGGTGGAATGTGGGTATATGGACTAGATTGGGCTGGTCTACGATAGAGACAGGTGGCGGACGCTTGTCAGTGCAGTAATGAACTTTCGAGTTCCGTGAAATGCGGGGAATTTCTTGACTAGCTGCAAACCTGTTAGCTTCTCAAGAAGGACTCTGCACCATGGGGTAAGTGAGTTTGAGATTAGAAGTCATGTCTTATAATAAGAATAGATTAGGAGCTGAATTATTTTCTATTGGTGACTACGTTAATTAAATGTACAAAACTTTTTATTTTGCCCACAACGTGTTCATGTGATACACGTGCTGTTCACTCTAAACAGTTTAAGAGTATTTCCCGAAACAGCTTTAACGGGTTGGTTTTTGTAATTGAGAAGCATTGTTGTCTGTAAGGAAAGAACCCGGTTTCTAAATACTATTTAGATGAAAGTCAAGTATGTTGGCCATGCCAAGGCTCAGACGGGTTGAGAGTCTCGGGCCTCTCGCTGTGAATGTCCCATTTTCGATCCCAACTCATTAGGTTTGAGATCTGTGGTTGGCAGAATGTCACAGGGACACGTTTCTGTCTGAGTCATTTGGTCTTTCCGCGTCAAGTGTTATTCCGCTAATGTTCCATAATCTTCATTATTATTTTGGTTATACGAGAATGACTTCGTATAATATTTTAAAATTTTTTTTCTCCGACACCACATATGAAACTTGTCTAATGCAAAGCTATGTAAATTAAAAATCAAGAAACTTCATGTGCAAGTATATGACCTACTACGAGATATCGAATATTTGGATGCCGGACTGCCTGCTGGAAGTTAGTGGGCATCTGAACTGGCCTGATGTTGGCGAACTCAAGAAAGTTTGTGGTTTTCCGGAATCCTGCAGCAAATGCTGAGTTCGTATTCACACTTCACTTTACTCTACATATTTATCATGCAATCCTGTTTATGTTAATATCAAATTTCGGTCCTAATGCAGTAAAGACAGCTTCATTTCTTTCACGTACTAAGTAAAATTAGCAATCCCTCTACAGGCCTGAAAAAGCCCTGAGGGTTCCAGGAGTTTGTGGCTCCCAGTTTTAAGACAATCGAAAATGAAAGTGGTAAGGTTGTCAGACCTGTGAACTATCCCCAGGAAATACTCCTTGTACTTATTTCTTTTAGCGGTCAGGGACGTTGTGCGGTTGGACGGATTAAGTCAATGAAAATTCTCAATGACCCCATCGGGAATCAAACCCACGACCTTCCGAATTGTAGGGCGGTGCCTCAACCAACTGCGCCACCACGTGTCCCTCCTTCCTGCACTACATGACCAAACATACTCTATTCCCCATAGAGTTCCTTCCTGCACTTGCCAGCACTTTACATTCTTCCCAGCCTATCTTCACTGCGAGGACTGGCGGGCATTGCCCGGAAACCTTCAGAACCGAAGGGTTTCCCCGGTTCCCCCTCTCCTTCCCAGCAAAAGTTGTGTCTCTTGATAACCTCCAACCCCTTCAACATTCCTTTCTTCCTGTCTCTCTGTAGGCTTCAAAATGTTAACAACACTCTTTCAGCTCTTGTGTAAGCTTATCTACAATACCGATGTTAACGTATTTAGCGACCGTGTACGACTTGAAAATACAGAGAATATTACGATAAATAGCGGAGGCCTTGTGTCATTACCACTATACACGCTCTTTGTATTCCAAATGTCACTTACAAACACTGTGATTTTGTACATTTATAAGTATTGTAATACACACTACAAGTTTTTCATCATTACACTCCGCCCTAAGCATTCAGCCATTCATGGCAGTAAAAACGAGTAGACTTGTAGCGCTAAACAAACATAGAGACAACTTCGATTTATTGCACAGTTCGTTTAACAACGCTGTCTAGGCTTCACGGATAATGTTTCGTAAATTTAAGGGTGATGTTTAATGATTAAGTTATTTATTTGTTAGCAGTTTATTTAGCGACGCTGTTGTCGCTTCCATTTGTAGAGCGTCCAATTATAGGATATTTAGTGGGTTATCAATTCGAAAGAAATTTAAAAGGGGCGATTTTAGCCAAATTTGAGGTACAATCTTAATATTCGCCGGGTATGACAGAGTAAAACAACTAAGACCCTTTCTGTAGTCGATCTTCTGATAGAAATGTGAACCCGGGACCTCCAAAATACGAAGCAGGAATATTGACCACTGGATCGCAGCTTTCGGTAATAAATTTTAGAGGACGTATAAGTAAGCTTTCTTGGTTTATTTAAAGTAACGTACTAGAAGTGCTTCAAGGGACTTAGGAAACCATTTGACGAAAGCCTGTTTCGGGGTCGATATTTGAGCCCGGGGCCACCGGATACAAAGCAGCGATCCTAACCATGCAATTGTAATTTTCGGTTTTGCTATGCATTGTACATTGCGGTAAGTAAGAAAAAATTAGGCCTGTCGCCCATCATCACACCGAAAAGAGACTGAAAAGATGTGGAGTCGACCTCCATACTCCATAGAGAGAAGAAATGTATCGTGTAATGTAACATAGCTCAATGTTCCCTTCGAAGAATGTCTGCAAATACTTTTAATCAAAGCAGTATGCCACGATATCTATAGACAACTGCATTTATGCGTTCTATAAAGCACGAATTTATGTTGTCCGGTTTAGAACTTTAGCATATGTATGCAAATTAAATTACTCTACATATTCAACTTCATCAAAATTTGGCCAGGTGGAATAATACGGCGAATCGAGTAGACGCTAAAGAAATATTTCAAAGTGAACCACCAAATTCCATCTTACTTCGATTACTTCACGTTACAAAAAGTTCTAATTTGTAGCTTAATAACAGGGATGTCAAGGATATTTATTTGTCGACATTGGACACCACCCCACTATTCTTATAAAGAAACTGAAAAAAAGGCCCGTAATTGAAATACTTACAGTCAGGATTCAAACTCGGATATCCGCCAAACGAAGTGGCAGCAGTGCTGGCGTTAAGTTATTGATTGAACTGCTTATTCCAAGCAAGTAATATTTATCAGGAGCCTACCGTTTTATGTGACGCGATACATTTTTGTGGTTTGCCTGTAGGAAACCATGAAATATATTTGAGGACAGCTGCGCTCTTCTGGGTTGTTACGCAATGTGTAGTGGTAAATTTTTATCTTGGTCCCTGAAGATGGGACCGATAGGTTGTCCCGAAACGTCGGCGAGGATTTACCACTACACGCTGTGTAACAACCCAGAAGAGTGCAGATCTCATCTACAACGCAGCGAAAGCCTGAAATCACGCATGTAATATGTTAGAACTAGACCCTCCACTCAAGAAAGGCACAGTCTCCTACGTCAATGTGGATAGCCCCTCTCTGGTTGAGAATGGACCTGCACTTACCGTTTGGGTACATACGGGGTGAAGCATGAAGCATTTCGCTGTAAGAATGAAGTATGTGGAAGAGTGAAAATTTCTTTCTAAAATATTTGTCAAACTTAGTGCATTAGTTCAGTTGGCTAGCGAACTATATTGCGTGAAGCGTACTAGACATCCTCCGTTGTCTGTTGTCCATAATTTCCCTTGTGGAAAAAACTCAGAGTAATATACACGAACAGCTAAAATACAAGGGAATTTGGCTACGACGTTTCTTCACAATTTCCTCCACATTTTATAACATGAACTCAAATTGTAAATGGACATCTACCGTCTCGCAAAACAGATTCTAGACATGCGAGATTTGAAGTTTTCACATCGGTGTTGCTGTAGACTCAAATGTCCTGGTTTGTAATTATTTACCAGTCGACATAGCGAACAACCCAGAAGACCTGAATCTTCAGGTACTAAGCCATCTGCTTTATCTGATACGGTAAATGTCTCCTACATAAAGGCTGCCTGCTCTTTTTCTCCATTACTTGGAAATCTATTTGATCAAACTCAGAATGTAAGTTCCATGTCATTTAGAAAAATTTGAATTCAAATGGCAGAACTTTTTTTAGGTCTTGAAGAAGTAAAAAGAATATGGCTAATTCCAAAGCTTTGGTACTGTGCAAAGACTGCAGCTATAATTTAGAATAATGTTGATTATTTCACTGAATTCATGCTCAGAATACACACAGTAATTTCTGAACGAAAATACACCGTAATCAGTTTTAATGCTATACACATTACTCTTCTTATATCATAATTGGCCTTCCCTTTAGCTTGAAGGCGGTAGCCAAATGAGCTTCCGAAACGTGTACTGGGTGAAAATCAATGTGGAGTTATTCAGATTGATGCAGCGTATTTTACACTATGTGCTTTACTATCTGAGAACGGATTGTAGGCTGAATGAAAGGGGTTGCCCTTAGATTTACAGTCGCATGGGAGACACAACTCTTCTTAAGTCAGCTGTAAGAATGTTCTGGTGAACTTACCTTGCAGTCTGCACATCTGAAGTTGACGGAATAAATCTGGCTGCAATCATAGCGTAACAAGACCTCAGCAAACTTGCAAGTGATGCTCTCAGCCAGGGCATCCAGGTCCAGCAGAGCGTTTATATACACCTCACAAGTATGTCTGTCCTTTCCAGAGACCAAATCCTCGCGCGCCGTGGCGTTCAAAGACGTCAGCACCGAGTGTTCACAACAATGTTGTAACTGGAGTTTGTTGAGGGCGCTTTCTCTTTCACTTTCCTGTAAGCTACTCCCACACACCGATTTTTTGTGCGATTCATTCAAATAATCAAGGCACTGATTAGTATTTTGATGAGGAGTAGTTGTTGTTGAGTGTTGGGGGCTGCTGTCCTCACAAGCACACGGACACATCGATGGCGGGCCTGGCCCTTCTGAGATGTCACCGTTTACCCTGCAGTTCTGGTGCACATTGTTAGGTTTGTTATTATTAATATTAACATTATTATTAACATTTTCATTATTATTATTACTGTCGGGGTTATTATCAGTGGTGGGTGCAGAGAGCAGGACCATTGTCGAGGTAGCCCAGCACACACCTCGCAGGTCTGCCGTTGTCGACGGGTCTACGAGGTCGCACGCCGACAGCCAAGGATTCAGCAGCTGGAGCGGCGAGGAGGAATTGCGGTACCCACCCATAGTCATGGGGAGTATCAAGACGAACAGCAGTAGTATAATGCAACTGTTTTGTGGTGCGGGCGATTTGCTTGTGCTGACAGTAGTTGAGTTGCTGCTAGGCTCTGCCGGGCAGGCCACGGGCATTGTCCGACGACTGCAGCTGCTGTAGCAGGTTGCACCGTGGTTTGTGGTAAGAGCACGATGATAACAATGATGATGTTGAGTATTAATATTATTATTATTATTATTATGATAAGAGAGTCAACAGAAAGAGGAGCTAAGAGTTGGCGTCGTCTCCGCCGTGTGAAGTGCATCGCGTCTGCAGGAAAACTGCAGGCCTGCTGCTTCTGTGGCTGCTTCCTCTGGCTCCAAGGTCCCTCCCGAGTCTTCTCTGACAGACGTCCGCACGAGTTGTGAGGACGACCACGCGTCCAATAACATTCGCTGCACCACCTGCTCGTGTCGGCGTTGACGACGCGCTCAGGAGGAGAACGGCAATGTTGGTCACTCCATCAGAACACCGGCAGTACACCCTCGATGAAGACGATGACGATGATGATGATGACGATAATGACGACAACCACCTGGCTACTCGTTGCTTCTCTGCCTCGTGTTTCCGCTGTCCTTCAGCGGTGTTTATTTTGGCAGCAGCAGACCAGAACGACGGAGGGAGGACGCGAAGAATTGCAACTAGCACTACTAGAACTCCCCCGCCGCCACTGCTACCGCCGCCACCGCCACTGGGCAGGCAATGACAAGCACTAGCAAGTTGATGAGTGGTCGTTGCTGCCCCTTCCTCCGCTGAGGGCTGGCCGCCACTGACCCGAGCCTGAGTGCCAGAAGTGTACCGTTCTTCTTGTATCGGTGAGTGCCGATGATCGCAAGGCGTTCTCATGCTGGCCCTAGAAAGGGCATGTAGACGCACTTTTCCGTCGTAATTCGACTTTCACACCACTTGCCCTATTAAAATTATTATATAAAAATATTCTATATGATCACACACATTAAGGAGCACTGGACACGGACCGGTTATTTCCACCTGGTAAGGAACTTGACCTCGAGCCACCACACGTACACATCAGCATCACCATTAATATCATCATCATCATCATCAACATCATCATCATCATCATCGTCGTCGTCGTCATCGGAGATTTGTTTAGGTGCGCCGCGTTTTTACCCGATAAAAAACTTTCAAACACTTTATGATTATGATTATTATGATTCCTATTATTATTTTAAAATTCCAAACACTCTTCAGTAACAAGGCCACGGTGTGGATATTCGTTTTAATAGACAGTGCACTCCTTAGTGTGCTCAATCCTTAGATGTTGCCGCGCCGGGGGAAATTCTTCTTCCGAACATTGTCCGCCATCTTGGTGACTGAAGCGTTCGTCGGGGAAGGGGGGGACTGCAACCAGCAGTAGCAGTGGCTGGGACCCCGCGATGCTGCGCGTCTGCTGCAGGAGACCTGAGCACTGCAGGCACTCGGACAGGCGCCGCGGAGTGGCGCCAGCGTCCGGACCACTGTACTACACTCGCTGGACGGCGAGACAGACTGATGGTGTCAGCAGTAAAATGGCGCAAATAGTAATGATAATTCTGTTAGTGGCTGTGTTTGTTACCTGCACTTTCGAAGATGCAGACTTAGTTCACCGATATGCGGAGGGATAGGCGACAGCAGTACGACTAGTTCGATTGCCGGCCGGAACAGGCATTTTGCTCTTCGCCATCATGTCCGTACTAGAGATGATCGATGTATCGATAACAGCGATTTTATCACAGTTACTCGAAATTCGGCGTCGTTTCCAGCTACTCAGTACTGAATGAAATCACTGTTTGGCCTATTTCTGTGGCTGGTCAGTAAGCAGTTAGGCTGTGCAGCTATCAAAGCAGCTACTCACTGCCGTAGGTCTGTATGAGGTTCTAACGACGATGTATCGTACGTGTAATTTAAGTCCATGCAGGATGTGAGTCACAGTAGTTGCTGCCAAACTGCTGTCACTAGAGCCGCTGCTACAATGCACTGGCTAGTAGCCGCTAACCAGTTACTGCTTTAACGGTGACGCGATGCCAGTTGCTGCCGGCTGACGTATCGACAATGAAACGGAACACGTTCTTTTTCTGCTCTCAGTTCAGATTTTTCGCACCCCCCCCCCCCCCCCCCCCCCCTTTTTATAAACCGGGATTTTTTGGTGGGTACCCGGCCAGGCCGCGGGGTTGAAATCATGGGGGTGTTTTTTCATTTACCAGG
>Ga0123357_10008300_pt1 | contig 12962 bp, 11 predicted proteins | sample TergutEmb28metaG_FD_89873 | JGI IMG/M metagenome (GOLD analysis project Ga0123357, IMG submission 89873) | Embiratermes neotenicus P4 segment gut microbial communities from Petit-Saut dam, French Guiana - Emb289 P4 | ecosystem: Host-associated > Arthropoda: Insects > Digestive system > Gut ...
ATCAAAGCGAACACGCCGCGTCTGATGGCAGCCCGGGGCATGGAGGTCCACGTCCTGCCCGCTACGTCATCCTTCGAGGATATCGCGGCGCTGCAGCCGGACGGAGTGTTCTTCAGCAACGGTCCGGGCGACCCGGCGACCACCGACGATATCGTCAATCTGACCCGCCAGGTGCTTGACGCCAAGTTGCCGCTCTTCGGCATCTGCTTCGGCCACCAGGTATTCGGACGGGCGCTTGGGTTCGGCACCTACAAGCTGCAATTCGGGCACCACGGCATCAACCAGCCCGTCAAGGATGTGACCACGGGGCGGGTCGCGATCACGGCCCACAATCACGGTTTCGCAGTGGACGCCCCGCGCGGGGCAGCGACGCCAACTGCTTATGGCGACGTACAAGTCAGCCACCTTTGTCTAAACGATGACGTGGTCGAGGGGCTGGAACTGAGGCGTGACGGCAAGGCGGTGGCCTTTTCGGTGCAGTATCACCCAGAGGCGGCCGCCGGTCCGCACGACGCTGAGCACCTGTTCGACCGCTTCGCAATGTTGATGGAGGGGTCAAGCAATGCCTAGGCGCACAGACATCTCGTCCATCTTGGTGATCGGCTCGGGGCCGATCGTCATCGGCCAGGCCGCCGAGTTCGACTACTCTGGCACGCAGGCCTGCCGGGTGCTGCGGGCCGAGGGGTTCCGCGTCGTCTTGGTGAACTCGAACCCAGCCACCATCATGACAGACCCCGAGTTTGCCGACGCCACCTACATCGAGCCGATCACACCAGAAGTCTTGGAGCGCGTCATCGAGGCTGAGCGCCCAGACGCACTGCTGGCCACGCTAGGTGGTCAGACGGCGCTGAACGCGGCCGTTGCCTTGCACGAGCGCGGGGTGCTGCAGCGCTTCGGCGTCGAGTTGATCGGGGCGTCCATCGATGCAATCCAGCGCGGCGAAGATCGCGAGGCATTCAAGCAGATCGTCGAGAACATCCACGGCATCGAGGGCGGCGACCCAGAGGTGGCGCGGTCTTCCCTTTGCCACAGCGTCGACGAGGCTCTGACGGCGGCCGACGAGCTTGGCTTGCCGGTGGTGTTGCGTCCCAGCTTCACCATGGGTGGCCTGGGCAGCGGCATCGCTCGGACGCGGGACGAACTGGTGCAACTGGTAAGCGTCGGCCTTGAAGCCTCGCCCGTCACGCAGGTGCTGGTTGAGGAGTCGGTCATCGGCTGGAAGGAATACGAACTCGAAGTTATGCGCGACCGTGCCGACAACGTCGTCATCGTCTGCAGCATCGAAAACCTCGATCCGATGGGTGTGCATACCGGCGACTCGATCACAGTGGCACCCGCCATGACGCTGACGGACCGCGAGTACCAGCGTATGCGCGATGTGGCCATCGAAATCATCCGCGCCGTCGGGGTCGACACGGGCGGGTGCAACATCCAGTTTGCCGTCGATCCGAAAGACGGACGGCTGATCGTCATCGAGATGAACCCGCGCGTGTCGCGATCCAGTGCCCTGGCATCCAAGGCCACCGGCTTCCCGATCGCCAAGATCGCCGCCAAGGTGGCGGTCGGCTACACGCTGGACGAGATACCCAACGACATCACTGGCGAGACCCCGGCCAGCTTCGAACCAACGCTGGACTACGTTGTGGTCAAGGCTCCGCGGTTTGCCTTCGAAAAGTTCACGGCCGCCGACGACACGCTGACGACCCATATGCAGTCGGTTGGCGAGGCGATGGCAATCGGGCGGAATTTCACCGAGGCGCTCGGGAAGGCTTTGCGATCGCTGGAAGACCCATCGGCCCGTTTCGACTTTTCGGCCACACCAGGTGACGTGGAGGCGCTCTTGGCCGACGCGGCCCGTCCCCAGGCCTATCGGCTGCGCCTCGTTATGGAGGCACTTTGGGCCGGTGCCAGCATCGAACAGGCGCAGGCGGCCACTGGCATCGACCCCTGGTTCCTTGACCAGTTACGGTTGATCCTTGACGTCGCGGAGCAGGTCAAGGCGGCGCCGCTGTTGGACGCGGCGATGCTGCGCAAGGCCAAGAGCCATGGCCTGTCGGATCGTCAAGTCGGCCAGTTGCGGGGCATAACTGAGGCAGGGGTGCGTCAGTACCGGCACAACCTGGGGGTCCGTCCCGTCTTCAAGACGGTCGACACTTGTGCCGCCGAGTTCGCCGCTCGCACGCCCTACATGTACTCGACCTACGATCAGACAACCGAGGTGGCTCCGCGCACCAAACCGGCCGTCTTGATCCTCGGGTCAGGGCCGAACCGCATAGGCCAGGGCATCGAGTTCGACTACTCGTGCGTCCATGCCGCCATGGCGCTCAGCGAGGCCGGGTACGAGTCAGTCATGGTCAACTGCAACCCCGAGACCGTCTCAACCGACTACGACACCTCCGACAGGCTCTACTTCGAACCGCTGACACTGGAAGACGTGCTTGAGGTGTACGAGGCCGAGTGTGCGGCCGGACCGGTGGAAGGAGTTTTTGTCCAGCTTGGTGGGCAAACGCCCTTGCGGCTGGCCCAAGGCCTGAAGGACGCCGGCGTCAAGATCATCGGAACCAGCCCCGAGGCCATTGACCTGGCCGAGGAGCGCGGCGCCTTCGGCCAGGTGTTGGCGAAGGCGAACTTGGCGTCTCCGCGTCATGGCATGGCCGAGTCATACGAGCAGGCCCGCGCCATCGCCGCCGACATCGGCTACCCGGTGCTGGCCCGCCCCAGCTATGTGCTGGGTGGGCGGGGCATGGAAATCGTCGAGGACGATGAGGCGTTGAGCGCCTACATCGAGGCGTCCACCCTGATCAGCCATGAGCGCCCCGTTCTGATTGACCATTTCCTGGACGACGCCGTGGAGCTCGACGTCGACGCGCTTTTCGATGGTGAGGACCTTTACGTCGGTGGTGTCATGGAGCACATCGAGGAGGCCGGCGTTCACTCCGGTGACTCGGCATGCTCGTTGCCGCCTTTGACGCTGGGCGTTGAAGTCATCGATGAGTTACGGCGGGCCACCCGGGCGGTGGCCGAAGGCGTGGGCGTACGCGGGCTGATCAACATTCAGTACGCCCTTGTGGGCGACCAGGTTTACGTCCTTGAAGCCAACCCACGTGCCTCGCGCACAGTGCCATTCGTCTCCAAGGCCACCAACACGCAACTGGCAAAGGCGGCCGCCTTGATCATGGCCGGGCAGTCGATCGCCCAACTGCGCGAGGCTGGCAAGCTGCGGCGCAGCGGCGACGGCGCTGATTTGGTGCCCGGCCTGCCGATCTGCGTCAAGGAGGCAGTGCTTCCCTCGAATCGCTTCCGCAACGCTCAGGGCCGTCTCGTCGATGAGGTGCTGGGGCCCGAGATGCGCTCGACGGGTGAGGTGATGGGCGTCGATACCACCTTCGAAGTGGCTTTCGCGAAGACCCAGATCGGCGTTTATGGCAGTTGGCCGACTGGTGGCAATGCCTTCGTGTCGGTAGCCAATCGCGACAAGCGGCACGCCATATTTGCGCTGAAACGCTTGGCGGAACTGGGCTTCACGCTTTGGGCGACGCAAGGCACGGCCAACATGCTGTCGTTGCACGGTCTGGACGTCAAGCTTGTCCGCAAGGTGTCGGACGACTCACACACCAAGGACGACATACCCGACGCGCCGCAACTGATCGCCTCGGGACGGCTGGATCTGATCATCAACACCCCAAGTGGGCACACAGCGCAAGGGTCACCCCGGGCGGACGGCAACCTGATCAGGGCAACTGCCAACGCGTTGGGCGTGCCGGCCATCACGACCGTGCAGGGCCTGGAGGCGGCCGTGGCTGCCATAGCGGCGCTGCAGGAGCGCCCCCTGGCCGTCAAACCGCTGCAAGCCTGGGCGACAGTCACCGACCAGGCCACCCAATGATCAGCTGGGACGAAGCCAGCACAAGACTTCTGCTGCAGGGCTACACGCGCCTGCTGCGACCGGTGCTGTACCAGGTCGACGCTGAAACGATTCACAAAGCAACGATTGACGTTCTCGGTCGCTTGCCCGGGCCGGCCTTGGCCGTCCTGAAAGGCATTGTCGGCGCGGCGAGGCAGCCCGTCACTGTTGCGGGCATCGACTTTCCGGGACGGGTCGGTCTGGCGGCCGGGCAGGACAAGGACGGCGTTGCCGCCCGCGCGTGGGCCAGCCTGGGTTTCGGCTTTGCCGAACTGGGCACCGTGACGGCGCAGGCCCAGCCCGGTAACCCGGCGCCACGGCTTTTTCGGGTGCCCGAGTTGAAGGCATTCATTAACCGAATGGGCTTCAACAACGCGGGCGCGGCGGCCTTGGCCACCAGGCTGGAAGCATTGGGCGTCGAACGGTGCAACGGCCGTTTGGGTCTGCCGATCGGCGTGTCCATCGGCAAGACGAAGGTGGTGCCAGTGGAGGATGCCATCGCCGACTATCTGGCCTCTTTCGATGCCGTGGCGCCATTTGCCGACTATGTGGCCGTCAACGTTTCCAGTCCGAACACCCCGGGGTTGCGCAACCTTCAAGCGGCCGACGAGTTGGCCCGTCTGACGAGTGCCTTGACGGATCGGGCGGCTCAGTTAGCTGCGAACCCGGTGCCCATCTTCGTCAAAGTGGCGCCCGACCTCAGCGATGACGCGCTGCTTGAGGTCGTCCGAGTCTGCGAAAGCACCGGCGTGTCCGGTCTCATCGCCGTCAACACAACGACCTCGCGCCCACTGCCTGAACTGCTCGATCCCGCTCTCGCGCCCGTGCTGTCGCAAGACGGCGGGTTGTCAGGTGGCCCGCTGACGTCAACGGCCCGCCAGACGGTCACGCTGCTGGCCGGCGCGACGAGACTGCCAATCATTGCCTCCGGTGGCATTATGACGCCGGGCGATGCCCAGGCGCTGTTCGATGTCGGCGCTGTGTTGGTGCAGGTGCTGTCGGGTTTCATCTATTCCGGCCCCGCTCTCACGCGTGGCATCAACCGTTTGACCGTTGCTGATCGGAGGCACCATGGGTGAGCCATTTGCGAAGCGTCTGGACGCGATAACCGCCACCAGAGGCAAACTGTGCGTCGGTGTCGATCCGCACCCGGCGTCTGTTGCTGCCTGGGGCTTGCCTGATGACATCGCCGGCCTGGAGAAGTTCAGCCGTGGTTTGGTGGCCGCGTTGGCAGACGATGTGGCCTGCTTCAAACCGCAATCGGCGTTCTTCGAGGCCTTCGGCCCGGCGGGGTTGACGGTGCTGGCGGCCGTCCTTCGCGACATCGCCGACGCCGGGGCGATCTCGATCCTTGACGTCAAGCGGGGCGACATCGGCTCCACGATGGACGCCTACGCGCGAGCCTATCTGGCCGATGGCGCACCACTGGCCGCGGACGCCATCACCGTCAGTCCCTTCCAGGGCTTCGGCTCACTTTCACCCGCAATCGACCTCGCCAAAGCCACGGGGCGCGGCGTGTTCGTCCTAGCCAGGACCTCAAACACGGAAGGTGAGGCGGTGCAACTGGCGGCGGCTTACGATGGCCCGAACCAATCGTCGATTGACTCACCGAACGTCGGCAGTCTTATCGCCAGCCAGGCAGCCGACGCCAACAAGGCGGCCGGAACGCCGCTCGTCGGCCTGGTGATCGGTGCGACCTTGAACGTGCTCGACATCAACCTGCAGGACTTTGATGGTTGGGTTTTGGCGCCTGGAATCGGGGCCCAGGGTGGCACCATGGAGCACTTGCGAGGGCTGTTTGCGGGGCACCCTGACGCTTGGCCCCGTGTGCTTCCCACGGTCAGCCGGTCGGTGGCCGATGCCGGGCCTGATCAGGTTTCCCTAAAAAAGGTGGCCCATTCGCTTCTGCAATGGCCAGTCTTCTAGTATATTTAGGTGGTTGTCGGCTAACGCCGAGTACGTCAAAAGAGAGAAAGTGACCAGTCGTGGCAATTCCGAAGCTGTCCGAACAAGAGTTGCAAGCCGCCCGCAAAGCCGCCACCGAGGCTCGCCGTACCCGAGCACTTTTCAAGAACCGCCTGCGTGCTGGTGAATTGAGCATTGGTGATGCGCTTGACCAGGCGTCAAAGGACGATGTCTTGGCCCATGTCAAGGTGATCGACTTGCTGAAGACACAGCGCCGCATCGGCCAGATCCGGGCCGAGGAGATCATGGGCAAGCTGTCCATCGCGCCGACGCGCCGGCTGCGCGGCCTGGGCAAGCACCAGATCGATGGCATCATCGAGGAATTCCGCTGATCGCCAAGGCCAACGGTCAACTGGTCGTCATTGCTGGCCCAAGCGGGGTCGGCAAGGGCACCGTGTTGGCAGGGCTGCGTAGGCGGTATCCGGCGGTGCTGTTATCGGTCTCGGCCACCACGCGTCCGCCGCGCGTGGGCGAGGTTGATGGCGTCAGCTATCACTTCGTCACCGATGATCAGTTCGACACGCTGGTGGCCTCTGATGGGCTGCTGGAGTGGGCCGAGTATGCCGGCACGCGTTACGGCACGCCACGCCAGCCCGTGCTCGACGCTCTAGCCAAGGGCGAGACGATGCTGCTGGAGATCGATCTGGTTGGGGCTCGTCAAATCCGCGCCAGCTTTCCGGATGCCCTCCAAGTGTTCATCGCGCCGCCGTCATGGCAAGAGCTGGAGCGCCGCCTGCGGGACCGTGGCGCCGAAAATGAAACCCAAATGGCTGATCGCCTGGCGCGCGCGAAGGACGAACTGGCAGCCGAGGGGGAGTTTGACGCCGTGATCATCAATGACGACGTCGATGAAGCTGTAGACAAACTGGTAGAATTGCTCGGTCTGGGAGGCCGCGCACTCAATAGGAAAGGCAACTTGTGACCACACAAACCGAGGGCATCACCAATCCGCCCATTGACGACCTGCTGGAGCATGTCGATTCCAAGTATCGTCTGGTGCTGTTCGCCGCCAAGCGAGCACGCCAAATCAACGCCTATTACGCACAATTGGGCGAGGGGCTGCTGGAGAACGTCGGCCCGCTGGTCGAGAGCGTCCCGCAGGAGAAGCCGTTGTCGATCGCGCTGCGCGAGATCAACGAGGGCTTGCTGGTGTGCGAGCAGGTCGACCCAGATGCGCCGCTGCCGGCTGCGCTGCACGCGGTAGCCGACCCGCAGTTCAGTTTTGGCGACGACACCTTCGGTGATCTTGGCGAGGACTTGGTGTAGGTCTTGTTCACGTCCGAGTCCGTCACGGAGGGGCATCCGGATAAGGTTGCTGACGCGATCTCTGATGCCGTCCTCGACGCCATGCTGCGCGACGATCCAAAGTCGCATTGCGCCATCGAGACCATGGTTGCCAATGGGGTGGTCCTGGTGGCTGGTGAGGCGACGACGGAGTCCTATGTCGATGTTGCAACCCTGGTGCGTCAGACCTTGATTGGCATCGGCTATGACGACCCGCGCCGCGGCCTTGACGGCGGTTCTTGTGGCGTCCTTGTGGCGGTGAACAACCAGTCACCCGATATTGCCATGGGTGTGAGCGCGTCGTGGGAGTCGCGGCACGGCCAGGTGGTTGATGATTTCGACCGTCAGGGCGCAGGTGACCAGGGTTTGATGTTCGGTTTTGCCTGCAACGAGACGCCGGCTCTCATGCCTTTGCCGATTGACCTGGCGCATCGGCTGTCGGAGCGCCTTGCGGCGGTACGTCACGAAGGCATCTTGGCTTACCTGCGCCCGGACGGCAAGACGCAGGTGACGATTGACTACGACGACCAAATGCGCCCGCGGGCGGTTGACACAATCGTCGTGTCGGCTCAGCATGATGATGACATCGCTTTTGAAAAGATTGAAGACGACTTGCGGCGCGAGGTTGTCGCCCCAGTGCTGGCGCGCTATGACGTCAACGGGTCACACGCGAACCTGCTAGTCAACCCGACGGGGCGGTTCGTGATCGGCGGACCACTGGCCGATTCCGGCCTGACAGGGCGAAAGATCATCGTTGACACATATGGTGGCATGGCCCGCCATGGTGGGGGAGCATTTTCCGGCAAGGACCCATCGAAGGTCGATCGCTCGGCGTCCTACGCCTTGCGCTGGGTCGCAAAGAACGTGGTGGCCGCGGGCCTGGCAACCCGCTGCGAAGTCCAGGCGGCATACGCGATCGGCCGGGCTCACCCGGTCAGTTTGGACGTCAACACGTCAGGGACGGGTATCGTTCCGGACCACCGGATTTCACAGGCGATCAGCGCCGTCTTCGATCTTCGGCCGGCCGCCATTATCGAGCGTTTGGATCTGACCAAGCCCATCTATGCCCGCACCACCAACTATGGCCACTTCGGCCGAGATGGGTTCACCTGGGAGCGTACCGACATGGCAGCCGAGCTGACCGCATCCGTCTAGCTCTGCCGCGTTTGGCTCGTCATCCTGCGCGGAGTCGCTTGTCATCCTGCGCGGAGTCGCAGGATCAACGTCGGCGCCATCGGCTATCGTTTGTTCCATGAGTGACGGCGCAGCGTTGGCCAGGGTGGCCGTCGACTTGCCGCTGCCGCACCTCGATCGTTTCTTTGACTACTCGGTGCCCGAGCCGATGGAGGCCGACGCTGCCGTGGGTTCCCGTGTGCGCGTGCGGTTCGCGGGACGTGCCTGCAACGGCTTTATCATCGAGCGCCCGACAAGCACAGAGGTGACGGGACGGTTGTCGCCGCTGACGAAGGTTGTCTCGCCCGAGCCCGTGCTGCTGCCGGACCAGGTGAGGTTGATCCGGGCTGTGGCCGACCATTATGCCGGCACTTTCGCCGATGTGGCTCGCCTGGCGGTGGCGCCGCGGCACGCGGCCACAGAGTCGGGCGCGTCGGCCGTCTGGCCAGCTCCGATGGGCGCCATGCCGCCGGGTGGCCTGAGGGCGATACCAGCGGGGGAGTCGTGGTTGCATGGGGTGCAGTCTGGCCGCCCACTGCGCGGCTTTTGGGCGGTGGCTCCGGGTTGGCGAGGTGACGACGACTGGCGTCGTGGCGTTGTCCAGGCCGTTCAGGCGGCATTGTTGGCAGGCAAAGGCGCCATTGTTGTGGTGCCGGACGCTGCGGCCATGCAGGCGGGCTTTTTGGCCCTTTCGAGGGCATTGGGTGATGGCTGCGTTGCCCGTCTTCACGCCCAGATGGGCCCGGCCCGCCGATACCACGACTATCTGGCACTGTCGCGGGGCCAATCACGGGTGGTTGTCGGCACGCGCTCGGCGGTTTTCGCGCCAGTGCACAATCTTGGGTTGATCGTGCTGGTGGACGACGGCAACGACGCCTACGCTGAGCCTCGCGCGCCCTACCCGCACACGCGAACGGTGGCAGCGCTCAGGGCGTCTGGCACGCCTGGTGAAAATGACGGCTGCGCCCTGCTGCTGGCGGGCTCCGCGCGAAGCTGCGAGGCGCAGCGGTGGGTCGAAAGAGGCTGGCTAGGCGTCATCGAGGACGAACCGAAGGTCCGACGGGCCAGCTCACCAGCCATGCGGTCAGTGCCAGAAGTGGCTTCCGCCGCCCATTTGCCCGTTGAAGCGGCGCAGACCATACGAGCTGGGTTGAGCGCCGGTCCGGTGCTGGTGCAGGTGCCCCGCGCGGGCTATCTCGTGGCGCTGGCCTGCCAGAAGTGCCGCACACCGGTGAGGTGCCCGGTATGCAACGGGCCGGTGGCCGCCGAGAAAGGCGGGGACGGCGGCCGAAGGTTGGTCTGCCGCTGGTGCGGGCGTACCTCCGTCGGCTGGCGCTGTGCCGTCTGCGGGGGAACAACATTGCGCGCACCGGTTATCGGCTCGGGGCGCACAGCCGAGGAGCTTGGGAGGGCGTTCCCAGGCTTCCGCGTGATCGACTCATCGGGCGATCACATCGTCGAATCGGTGAGCGAACAGCCGGCTCTGGTGGTGGCCACCCCTGGTGCCGAACCCTTTCCGGCGGCGGGCTACGCGGCGGCCGTATTTTTGGATGCGGATCTGATGCTGAGCAGGGCCGATATGAGATCTGGCGAGGAGGCTGTCCGTCGATGGCTCAATGCCGTCTCGTTGGTGCGTCAGGGCCAGCAGGGTGGCACGGTGTGCATCGTCGGGGACGCCCACGCACCGGCTGTGCAAGCCGTGCTGCGGGCCGACGCGGCCGGCTTCGCAACCCGAGAGCTGGCCGACCGCACAGCCGCAGGGCTGCCACCGGCCACTTTGTTCGTCGAAGCGACGGGGGACCCGGCGGCATTGGGCGACTTCGCGGCCGCGTTGGAAACGCCGTTGCCGGGCGACTCATTCGGTCCGGTGGAAGCTGCGTCGACAGATGGACAGCCCCGGCAGCGAATGCTGTGGCGGTGTGACTTGGTCGATGCGCCCGCGCTTGTGGGGGCCATCAAGGCGGCAATGGCCAGACGCTCGGCGGCAAAGGCACCAGGTGTGGTGCGGGTGCAAGTCGACCCGGATGAGATGGGCTAGATGACGCCTCGGGCAGACAGTCGTATGAGGATGATGACGCCCGTGACAACTATGATGATGGCGGCCCGGAACCACCACTGCCACCAGAACGGGTGATCGTTGCCGCCCGGCCACCAAATGGACGGCTTGTGCCCGCCGGCGGTATCGACAATGCCGTCCGCTGGCGGGACGGGGCCAGTGAAGACGTCCGCTGCGGTCGCGGCGGTGGTGCGCTCAGTCCAGCGGGAGCCGTCCCACCAGCGCAACAGTGAAGAATCCTGTGAGTCGGGGTACCACCCGGAGGGGAAACTAGCCATGGCTAAACTCTAGACCGTTTCAAGGCGTAGACTCATGACGTTTTCTGGCTTGGGCAAGGGATTTCGATAAGGGGAAGGGTGAAGTGGCGGACAATTCAGACTCACTGGCACCGGCGACGGCTACTCGCCGACCATGGCTGATTGGGGTCGTCGTCGCGCTGATCGTGATAATTGCTGTTGTCGTGTTGGCAGTTGTTCGTCCGTGGCAGACCGGCGCAACATCTGGGCAAACCAGGACGTTCGTCATCCCCTCGGGGGCCATGGAGAACACGCTGCAAACCGGCGACATTATCAAGGTATCGGAGGGCACGCAGTTTCAGCGCGGAGATATTGTTGTGTTCTCAGACCCCGGTGGGTGGCTGGCGGCACCCACGTCCCCTGACCAGCAGTATCTGGTCAAGCGTGTCATTGGGCTGCCTGGCGATCGTGTCGTCTGCTGCTCAAATGGGCACTTAACCATCAACGGCATTCTGATCGACGAGAATTCTTACCTCAAGGAGCCGTCTTTGCCGGCGTCGGCATTCCAGTTCGACGTCACCGTTCCGGCCGGACGCTTCTTCGTGCTGGGGGACAACCGCAATGCCTCGGCTGATTCGCGTTGGCACCTTTGCGAAACCAGTCCTGATGGACTTGGCATGAGCGGATTCATTCCGATGCCAGATATAGTGGGCCCCGTTCAAGCCGTGTTGTCGCCCCTCAAAAACGCCAGGAGTCTTGCCACGCCAACCTCTGTGTTCGCCGAAGTTCCATCGGGTGTCGACCCGCCGCCCACGGTAGCCAGGGTGGTGGTGGGAGTCGATGGCCCCAATGGTGTTTGCCATACCTAGCGGTCGTCTGCTTTGGCATGCGGCTGGATAGACTGGCTCGTGTGCTGATCGAGTCTTTGGTCGTCGGCCCTTGGGCCACCAATTGTTATCTTGTGGCGGCTGACGGCTCATCCCAGGTTGTCGTCATCGACCCTGGCGTGGACGCCGCAAGCCGGGTGCGGCGCGTCCTGAGCGAGCGGGGTTGGGCCCTGGCTGGCGTGATCGCCACGCATGGGCACGTCGACCATATCGGCGACGCCGCGCGGCTGGCGAACGAGGTCGGGGTGCCGATGTGGATGCACAGTGCCGACGACTACATGCTGTTGAAGCCGTCATCCGGCCTTGGCCCAGGTTCGCGGGGCATGATGCAGGCGTTGTACCAGGACAGGCTGCCCGCACCGCAAAAGCGCGTCGATTTGGCTGACACTACGTCCATCGATGTCGCCGGGCTGTATTTCGACGTCCTTTCGGCCCCCGGGCACACCCCAGGCTGCGTCATCCTGACGGCCGCCACAGACGACGGCCCGATCGCCTGGACAGGCGACGTCGTCTTCGATGGCTCGATCGGGCGCACAGACCTGCCCGGCGGCGACCTAGCCGCAATGTCGCGAACACTGCGCAGTGTTGTGCTGCCACTGGACGATGCGATGCGCCTGCTTCCCGGTCACGGACCGGCCACGACGATGCGTCGCGAGCGGTTTGGTAACCCCTACTTGGAGATGCCGGCAGAGGCCTGACGGCGCCTCCGGCGACGAGCTTCGTGAATCACGTAGAATTGATCCTTGGGCCTCATGCCGTCTACGTGTTGGCCCTTGAGGAGGCATCATGATCCGCACACAAGGCGCTGGTGCGCTGCGCACCGCTGACATCGGGCGCACCGTCACATTAGCTGGCTGGGTGGACGCCCGGCGTGACCACGGCGGCGTAGTTTTCATCGACTTGCGGGATGCCTCCGGCGTGTCGCAGTGCGTTTTCCGCGAAGACTTGGTCGAGAAACTGGGCGCCCACAAGCTTCGCAACGAGTTTTGCGTCGCCGTCACAGGGCCTGTCGAGGCCCGCTCGGAGGACACCGTCAACCCGAAGATGCCGACCGGGCAGGTCGAGGTTGGCGTCACGTCGTTGGAGATTCTCAATCCGTCCATTCCGCTGCCGTTCCCGATTGAGGATCGCGTGACGGCTAGTGAGGACGTCCGGTTCCGCTACCGCTATCTGGACCTGCGCCGCCCGTCCCAGGCCCACAACCTGCGGCTGCGCGCGAAGGTCAACCAGGTTCTGCGCCGTACCCTTGACGACCACAGCTTCGTTGAGATCGAGACACCGACGCTGACGCGCTCAACGCCTGGCGGCGCCCGCGACTTCCTGGTGCCGGCAAGGCTCAGCCCCGGCAACTGGTATGCCCTGCCGCAAAGCCCGCAGCTATTCAAGCAGCTTTTGATGGTGGCCGGCATGGAGCGCTACTACCAGATCGCCCGCTGCTACCGGGACGAGGATTTCCG
>Ga0123357_10008301_pt1 | contig 12962 bp, 5 predicted proteins | sample TergutEmb28metaG_FD_89873 | JGI IMG/M metagenome (GOLD analysis project Ga0123357, IMG submission 89873) | Embiratermes neotenicus P4 segment gut microbial communities from Petit-Saut dam, French Guiana - Emb289 P4 | ecosystem: Host-associated > Arthropoda: Insects > Digestive system > Gut ...
TCCATGCATCCTCTTCCCGTGCCATCTTTCTTTTGTTTTCTCTGCTATGCTGTCCTTCATTTTTCTTGTTTCTTTCTGTACTTCTGTCTTCAGGCATCTAGCCGTCTGTAACACTGCTGAATCATTGTTGTGTTGGTGTGTTCTGACAACTTGTATTAGTGGGTCTTCCTTCCTGTCTACATAATCCACCAATTTTGTAATGTCTACTGCATGCGCTGCTTCTAACTGCATCAAGCCCCTTCCTCCCTGTTTTCTGGGGACATATTATTATTATTATTATTATTATTATTATTACTGTCCTTCAGCATCCCATTTGATTGCACCGAGCCTGTGTTATATGGTCTGTGGTGGGCAAGGTGTCAGATGAAACAGGACTTAAATTTCCAGTGTTACTCAAATTGCCTCATTGCACAAAAGACCTTTTAAATACAGATAATAGCAGATATTGAACTACACTCAATCCTGTGTAACACCCTTGTGACTTTTCACAGTTTAGGACCACAGAAGACGCATTCAGAAGTTAAATTTAAGATATGAAGTATATGGTAAGAATTTTCATATGACAGCAGGAAGCACCTTTATAGACATATAGTGCCTTAACTCACTGTGGGAACATCATGTAATGTATGTGACAGGTCATATGGTCTGTATTTGGCAGTAATGTGCTTCTGTCTGTGATATTCTATTCTTGCTTGGCATTCACAAATGTCAGTAAGATGGCTTTTCTGTATCATTTAACTGACCCAAGGAAGATGTATATAAATTCTTTGCATGTATATCCTTCAATTTCCAAGCAAATTATCATAGTCACAATGCACATGTATAGCAGCAGACCATTTAAATGCCTAAAAAAAGGAGTTAATAATAATGGAAATATGTCTATATTAAACTGCAGTGTTCACTTATTTATTGAATGACCCTCACATACTACCTATGGACTTGCTCATACCAAATTTTCAATAAGTCCTTTCCTGGACTGCCTGAGTTTCTTGAAGTATCCAAATACATCAAAACAATCTTCCTCTTCAGCCAATTCCAAGTTTGCATCTATAGCTAGATAAACCCCTGACCTTCCACCACCATCACTAAAAACATATAAAAAGTGCAACAAAATTCCTGTTAGAAAACAGATGATGATATTCTTTTTATAATGTATGTGTATATTAGATATAATGTTCAAATATGCAGACTGCTGTTCTGTACAGCATTTTGCAGCAGTGGCAATTTGGCATGTGTTAGGGTATATATCAACACAATTTAGAAGTTACATATTGAATCATCATTCAGATTCAGTTTCTGTGATTGAAAATGTTTTAATGTTCAGTGTCTTGTCTGTCTGTCTGTCAAACGTGCAATTTATTAGAACAGATGATGAAAACTGTAGCAAGTTTATGGGGGGACAACCATGAACAACAGAGGTTCTGCACAGGTTAAGTTACTTCTAGAGAACTAGATATAACTGTCTGAAAACTTTAAGACATTATAAAATTGCATGAAAAATGGTTGAATTGGATAGAAATTGACATACATTGGCGGCACAAAACACAGCAGAACTACACATACCTCGTATGTTTTGTTTTCACCAAGATTTGAACATGAAGAAATTCTGTCCAAGGTGATACTAGAAAGTCTTTATACAAAACATCCCTATTGGGGTAACACTTAAAAGTACATCAACACTTTCAATCACACACAACACATTCCTTTTTGATCATTTATTTTATGGCATCTAGTTTTGACTCCAAGTATAGGTCATCATCAAGCCATTGTACGAGAACCATTTGTGTTCTTGTATAATGGCCTGAAGATGACCTATACTCAAGGTTGCAACTGGTTGTCACATAATAAATGATCAAAAAGGAGGGTGTTGTGTGTGATTGAAAGTGTCAATGTATAGTTGGTGCTAAAAATACGCACCAATATGCCAGAAAGTATGAGAAAAGACCTCTGCTCAAACCCTTCTGCAAAAATGTTGGAAGAAACCAACGTTTTGGAAGAAATAAAAGATGACGTGAATTTTGATGAGATTTGGCTCACAGTATGAGGCATAAACTTCAGAAGAGTTCAATGAAAGAGTCCAGACACTTGACATCAAAAGAACATGAACATCCAAGACCTAGGTAAAACCATGCTATTCTGTTGTTTTGCTGACCGTGCATCTCAGTATATTTATCTCAGTAATGAACCAACTTGATGCACAAAATATTTGTTTTACAATAAGTTTATTTCATACCTCTACATGTTTCGAGCACATGTGCTCATCATCAGGAGGTCAAAATTGCATTACACAGCCTCTGGTATCATCACACCTATAGGTGGCCATCTTGTGCACAGGTTGAGAGAGTACTGGTTGGAATGCATGCTTTGTACATCAAGTTGGTTAATTACTGAGATAAACATGCTATTCTGTTGTTTTATATATAATTATTGCTAAAGTGCAATAAAAGTTTGCCTTGAAGACTCGGAATGTTTATCACAATGCATTCGTCAAAAAAAAATAAATAATAATAATCCATCATGACAATGTGTCTTCCCACACACATTTAGTACATCAGTTTTTCCCAGAAGCACTGTACTCACATGATTTGTTTTGTTTAAAATTTTTATCTTTATATTCCAAAACTTAAAAATGTCCTTCAAAAGATCACATGTTGGATCACTTGAAGACATTCCAAATAGTGCAATGACAGTAGCAAAAGGACTAAGCAAAAATTATTTTTGGCAATGGTACCAGAGACCACAGAGATGTTGGAATGCAAATACTGTATAAGGTCAGAAGTCGAGTACTTTGAAGGTGAATAAACACAATAAATATGGACAACTTATTTTCATTTATAGACCCAATCCAATTCTTTATCAGATATTGTAGTACTATTAAAGTATGTGAAACAGAACTACACAGAAAGCACAAAATAAATTTGTGAAGTTCTTATGTATTATACCCATACAAAAAACAAAAACTCTCTGCATAATGTTGTCAAACAAAATCTTAATGTTCAAATGCATTAAATTGGCAAGAAAAATTGTTTTTGGGTTACACACTCAACCCATGATCATATGGTGTATATAGTATATACTTCCTGTGACATTTGACTTAAATGATATTTGTGTACTTACACATGAATATGAAATGTATTGTAAGGGAAAGCAATTCATATATTTATGTTTAGTTTGTTATATTTCCTTTTTAACACTTCCTGTTCAACTTTATTGACTAAAGGTACTGACAATTCATGATGTTGGTTCACTCATACTCACTTGCAATGTACCACCATTGGCCCATGCTTGGAAGTTTGATGGGATCCAACAACAGCACGTATCCGTCGCCGAAATTCAAGAACTGAATTAGAAAATGGACAGGTGTGACTTGCCCACTCAGTGTAGTGGAACTGGAAAATTCGTCTTTCTTCTATGTCATCCTGTTTGAATTACAATCATGTAAATGAATGCAGAGGAATTACAGGTTTATTATGTGAAAAGAGTTAGGGCATCTTTTCCAAAAGTACTGACAAGAAGCATGCGTACAACTATAACTAGGCATAACAATGTTGTGGGCAGAAGCTGACCTGTAGAGCTGATGGGACCAGACAACACTTTCCAACTGCCTGCAGTGATATAAAGATTTCAAGTTACAATGAAACCTCAGCATTATGCAGGCAGCTGAGGACAGTTTAAACATCTGGAACAAAAGACTACTTGGGTGGAAATCAGCCTGATGCAGTTCTTCAAAATGTCAGGAACCACATACCAAGCAACACAGCAAACCATCCCAAAATTCTCACTTTCTACTTAAGAATCTGAAAATTCAGTACAATAAGGTATGTCTTCTGGAACTATGTAAAACTATGTCCCATTGGCCTGATTATAGGGAAATCTCAAATATAGAGTGACCTCTGCTTTCAAACACCATAATAATGGAAAATCATTTCATTTCAAAAACAAAAATGAAATTTCCAGGCTGTTAGCAGAAAATATTGCTTGGTAATCTTGCCCATGCCGATCCCAGTGGCCACGCAGTCTAAGGTGTGGGTCTGTGTCCACTAGCTGGCTGGGATTGTGGGTTTGAGTCCTGCTGGGGGTATGGATGTCCGCCTCTTCTGAGTGTTGTGTGTTGTCAGGTAGAGGTCTATGCAACAGGCTGATCACTTGTCCAGAGGAGTCCTACCAAGCGTGGTGCGTCTGAGCGTGAGTGTGAAGTGTCAATAATGAGGATACCCTGGCCCAGTAGGGGCTGCTGTGCCAAGACCAAAAAAATCTGTCCTATTCAGTAATTATGAACATGATGAAAACAATTCCCACAGCCTGGTATGTGTGATATTTCTTCCCCAGGTAAGCTGTTTAAAATTAAACCTTACCATGCCTTCTTCTTTCTTAGCAAGGAGGAAAGTCCGAATATGGAAGTTGGCCAATTCTTCTTCGTGGAGAACAGATATTGAGATGCCTCCATGTGTTTCATTCTTCTCTTTTGATGCTGGCCAGTACTGCATGCACATCACCTGAAAATATTCATAAATCAATTGGCTATGTTATTTTCCACAGTCAGTATAATTAAGTAATTCTATGAAGCACTGTCCTTAGAAAGGTCATATTCATGTGGACAGTTAAAGATTATTCCACTTTTTATGAAATCTGGACAAAAGGTACCCTGTTCACAACAGCCTAATGCCAGACCATATCCTTAGCCAGTAGAATACAGTCAACACTATCAATGAATTCTTCGTTACTGTTCACTCAGATATTACCTTCCCATCTACACCCATTTGTCCTATAGGTCCTGATCCACTCACATATTCCAACTAAAATTTTACATGCATTATTCTTCTCTCCCATGCATGGTATACACCCTGTACATTCATGATATGATGAGAAATTTGAAAGAGGCAGTCCTGGTCTATTTCAAACATCTATACTGATATTGTTCTGGAAAATATGTACTGAAATTTCAGAATGGCCAAATTATGGGCATGACCTTAATGGATGATTGTAGGTTCCTAAAACTCATAATGACAGTCAAATAGGACGAGATATCTACCACTAGGCTAATGGATAGTGTAATCTTTCTTTATGGCCAAGAAATTCCATCTTAATGAAAGAGGGTTAATACTTACTTTAATAAAATCAAAAGTCTTAGTCAGCATAACGATGCAACTTGCTTTCTCTTGCCAAACCATCCTCCAGAAATCTGTCACTGTGTTTTCTGTAGGTCCTTGTGTTACTATATATGCATTTGGTTTCAGTAAACTCTGCAACAAATGTCAATATAAGGCAAATTTACTTCAATGACTGGTATGTACATGGTATATGCAGTATGCTCATGTACAAACTAATGTTTGTGGTGGATTGTTCAAATAAAAACCATCACTGAATAATAACAAAATCACTTACTTTCAGTAGTGCATATGAAGACGGTAGTAGGTAATGCCATTACATCTGCTATGAACATTTACACGTAATTTTGATGGAATTCCAGATTTCTTAGTGTAACAATTAAAAACTATTAATAAACACATGTAATTCTGAAAGAATTCAAGTTCCTCAATGAAACAGTTTGGGAAGAACCTTGTTGTTTGCTGCAGGTGATTGCCCAAAATTAAAAATTTAGATCAAATTTCAAATAGGTCACAACATTGGACAGGTTGTGAACACTTTTTCTTGATTTATATGTAATATCTTTTGCAGTGGATGAAAGTGTTGTACATTTCATTCCTTTCAGTCTTTGGGTTCAAAGATATAGATAGCCCAGAAAGTCACCCAGCATGCGCTGACAGTACAAAATACTAACACAAACACAGTTTACTTACATCCACATATGATGCATTAATGTAATCAGAGTCTGGAGTGTCATCTAATGGCTCCAATACAACCCTGTTGTAATCATCTGTAAGTAATAAATAAATATATATATATATATATATATATATATAAAATTAAACGTTTCAGACTGCATAATCAATGCTATACACAGCAGTATGAATCAATTTCAGTAAAATGAAACATGAACTCTTCACAACTAAATGTGCCTATATTCAAATCAGGGCTGTAAATAGGTTAGACACCAAATCCCTCATGCAGAGCTTTGTTAAGTAAGTCATTTCCAGTATCTCAAAGCGTTCCCAGCAATGTGGCATGGAACTAAGGAGTGGAAACAAACCTCACCCCTTATGAAAAAAAAATAAAGTACTTACATGGAATGCATTTCTGGTTCTGGTTCTTCTCTTTATTAGCAGCTTTAGTGGCATGGCGACAAGAATGTGTTTCTACTTTGCAGGCTGTCTGCAACAAAATATGTGAAAGATCTAATAAAAACTGCGTACATCAGGTTGCCATTATTTATGCAGGCAACTTTTGATTCAAATACAGCCTTTGTGAATGAAATTTATCGCACTTCCGGTAAGTACCTTCTCTTTACACAAAACAGTTGCGAAAATAGCGATAGAAACAAGATGACTGAACGATGAATCAAACTGAGGGTACACAGATCCATGTTAGGCAGCCTCCTTACCGATTTACGTAATGATGCTGTCAGTAGCTGAGACTGCAGAGTATGGAGTGATAAGGTGATTAACATGTGCTTAATTAAACACTGCGCCATGAAACGAATTGGGGAGTGGAGGTATAGTTCGACGCATTCACAATCTCGACGCCTCGTGGTGAATTTTTTCCACGCCGGGTAAAAAGAGCCTAGGCGGAGCCACTGAACAAGAGTGTGGTTATACCCCACAGCCGATCTGGGCGCTACTGACAAGAAGACATTCCATTCCCTTATCGGGGATCGAAATTCAATTTCCCGGTCGTCCAGCCGGTAAATTAGTCACTGTATCAGCTGAGTTATTTCAGATACAAGATCACTTGCGAATAATGAATTGGGAAAAGTGTGGAAGGAATCGGTCGCAGAATAATCTGAGGTACTAACGGCGTTTGTCAAGAAAAAAAGAAAAACCACAGGTCTCATAAGATAGCCGGTGTTCAGTCCCAGATCAGAACCCTCGACCTCTTGAATATCAAGCCGGAATGGTAAGGATTGCAAAGTCCGGTTGTTGGTCAGTCAATGAACGTAAATTCTATCACTGATCAATTTATAAAATATACAAAAATGATTTAAACGCTTCCTATGCTTTTACTGTATTTTAGTAAACAAAGAGTGCTCTTTCAAGACGTAAGTTCTTCTTAAATTTAAAAACTAAAACGTGTACTTTTATATCGCAAGGTACTACCACCAATAAACAGAAACAATGCATTTGTTTCAATTTTTTCACTTGCCAAAAGAGGTATATGATTGTGTGATTTTCGAATGTTGGTATTTCAATTTTAATTTCAATTTATTTCATCCTTTTGACAACAATGTGTATAGGATACATCCATAATTTCTTATACTAAGTTTGTAATTCTATTTGGCTAGTACAGTTCGTATATAATATAGAAACTAAAAATAACTAAAATGATTCATACACCATATAAAACATACAACTTCTTTCTGCTAATACAGATAAACATTCATATGACTCTTCATACTCGATAGCAAGATTATCTGTACCAAGATAATTTAGGTACAAGAAAGGACTAGAAAAATAAAGAATGTTCAGAACTTGCGGTGACAGTTTCACAAACTCTTTTTTAATTATTACTATCCAGTAAGCCGTTACGTAAATCCACGGCCTACTTTATACAACACCAAACAACATTCCTTTCTGCAGGGGAACCAACACACTCGGAATTTTTGGTATCTTTCCAAGACAGATGACTCACGCTTTGCTCGCCGTGAGCTCCATTTTACTATTCACCAAAATGTACTGCAGTATTTCTAAACGTTTCTGATTCTCCACAGGCTTGCTCCGATTGACGCGGCATTTGCTGTTGTAAGAATCGTCTCGTAGGGTGAAAACGAGGTGCTAAGTATCCTTTCGTAAGGAAAGACAGAGCCTTTCTAAACGCACAGTGCTGACATTTTGTCCGCTCGTTTGAACTTAGGTCACTGGAGAACACCCCAACGTCGTATATTTTCTAACTTTCATGCTTTGTTGACTGTGCATCCTAGTATAATCCTTGTAAATAAACCAACTTGACGCACAAACTTGTGTGTCAAGTTGGTTTATTTACAAAGATTTTCCAACTTCTTCTCTCAATAAAAACACAACATGAAGGATGCGCGAAATGGTGAGGTGAACAGCAAGAGAAGATTCTCAACTGAATAGTGACAATAACAATGATCGGCACATTTCCTCCCTGAAATAATTTTTATTGATTTTTATTGGAAATAGGTATAAAACCTTGAAGGTGCGAATAAAATGTTTGTATCATCCTCCGTTTGGATTATACCAGTTGATACCTCGGTTTAATGACCAAAAACCGAACTTTTGGGCTGGGCCAAAGGTTTTCTATGTTGTTAATTTATTTTTACTTATTTAAGTCAATTATTAAATACCTACAACAATACTGTCTCAAACCATACCTCAAACTCAACAAACCTTCCTTCCAGCTGTTTAGCGTCCCTTTAATTCGCAGTGCGATAATTATCACACTGCAGTTTGAAGGGACGCTGAACACACCGAAATTTTTCTATCACATCGACAAAACAAAGGCGCAGCTACTTCGACCAAGACTTAAGCAGTGGAATCTTCTTGAGGAAGGTGTAATGGTATCATTTGATAGGAAGAGGCAGTCAGACATAGCAATGTGTTGCTCGGTATATGGTTATCTGGTGTACTGCAATAACATCCAGTAATTAATAGAAGACTTGCAACTTGAACACACTGGTGGGCAATGGAGGCTTTACATTGATTCATCTAAGGTCAGATAGAAGAGAGTGTTACTCCACAATGAGATAAATTCCCGTCTATCCCACAGGCTTATGCAGTTTACATGAAAGAAACCTACGAGAATCTTCAGGTTTTGTTGCAAATAAGTACGATGTGAAGAACACCGGTGGAATATATGTGCTGACCTAAAGGTTATAGCATTGCTGACTGTGCTGCAAGGCGGATACAATAAATTTTGCTGCTGTAATGTGGATTGGAGAGCCAAGCGAGGAACTGCCACTACGGAATAAAAAAAATGGCCACTCCGCTCAGAAAGAGCACCACAGGTCAAAAGAATGTGGCACATCCTGCTTCAGGGAATAAGTAAAAATCTAGTGGCTCGGTTTGATAACATCTGTGAAAGCGATAGATAAAGAAAGCGAAGGGGTTACCTATTTAAGGCAAAAATTTCCCAAAATTGGTAAGACCAAGAAGAAAAAAGGAATTTTCGTTTTCACAAATTACACAACTATTCTAAGACCAAGACTTTGGTATAAAATTAAATTCTACGGAAGGAAAGGCCTGGAAGGCACTTTAAAAAAGTCTGCAGAAACTAGGGAACGAACATGCGGAAAATTACAGTGAAATTGTGCAGGAACTAATTTCATCACACAGTGGTATGGGTGTATCACGTCATGGAAACTTAATTTTCTGCAATCACATTTGAATTCTTCACCCTGAAAATATGGCAGTCGTCTCCGATAAACATAGCGAAAGGCTCCATCATGATTCTTATACTAAAACTAATTAGATGCACCAATTTCTCAAATTTATTTTTGGAATAACACTCTACATATTTTGGACAGTTCCTCTGTCCATCATCAGGAGTTTTTCACTTTACCCACAGCAATGGCATATGTCATACAGGTTTGCTAACAGCTTGCAAGCAGGATCAGGACGGAACTGCAGTTCCATCCTGATCCTGCTTGCAAGCTGTCAGCAAACCCGTGAGTCGTCCGCTTCTGGGTCGGCTCCTGGCTTGCCCTCTGGCAAGCAAGACCGGTTTGTTTTTCCCTTTACCGTTCCCTGTGTGAGGCTATCGTCTGATCATTGGTTGCTCTGGGGAAAAGTGAAATGCAAGGGCGTTGCCCCGAGTTTTCCTTTCGGGTTTCGAATTTTGTGTTAACTACTCATCTTCCTGGATTCAACTCAACCACTACTGGGACTTCTCTGGCCGGGCCAGGAGCAGCAAGCTCCTTCTTCAGTTGTTTCTCTGACAAGGGCTACGCAGACGATCGGGACACGGTTGGCAAGTAAAGTTTGGTTGCGGACCTTATTGTTTTCCAAATTGAGGTTTGGTCATGTTTAGCTATGAACCCCGACGTCTGCCTAGCATCTACCTCGGGAGGGACTGGTACAAGTATACCTCCCCGAAAGTGGTATCATTTCATTTATTTATACGAGTCAAAGTGATGTATTTGGTTATTCTGTTGCTTCCTGTATTGATTGTATTTCTTTTATACGCACGATAAATGTAATGCCGAGACGACTGATGCATTAAGTCCTATACGTATTTTCTGATCGGCTGTGAGTTTAAGGTATTTGTGATGTAAGTTTACATGAGCCGACATTGTAATGTTTCTCTGGTTTGCTGTTTTTTTGGTACTTATTGCAAACATACGCTGAGCCGACAGGTGTATGTTTGTGTTGGGCAATTTACGATCGGCTGCTTGCGTGGTCGAAGCTTAGGTTCTGAAGCAACCATTTTCATTGCATTTGTTATGAAGCAACCATTTTCATTGTATTTATTATTGTTCTGCTATAGTTCTATGTTGAATTTTGTTAATACAATTACTTTGTGTTGTATCCTGTTTGAGTTACTTATCCTCCACAAGACCTTAATAATCAGAGTTCGGCGGCTCAAAGGACCGAGGGCAGACTATGTGCCAGCCCTCGGATTAACATCAAGTGTCACTACCCTGTTGGATAGGTACACGAGGGCTCACCTGTATGACATATACCATTGCTGTGGGTAAAGTGAAAAACTCCTGTTGATGAACAAAGGAACTGTCCGAAACATGGAGAGTTTTATTCTAAAAATAAATTTGAGAAATTAGTGCATCTAGTTGACATTCAGGTGACCGTGCATTGTGATAAATTCTTATAATAAAAATTATAAGAATTTATCACAATGCACGGTCACCTGAATGTCAAGTTCCGTCAGGATATTTCCCAAATTGAAAAGAGGTACACTGGAAAATGGAGTCCAAATATGTTGGCTGACTACTGCTGGAGTTTTATAAGGGAGACACCAACTGGCGAAAATAAGAGGCAAAAGAAGACGAAGTGAATGTTAATTAATTTTTTTTTCGAGTTCAGATATCGTGTATAGAGACATTGTGCTTTACTTGATACTGTATATTGTTAGAAACCTTTTTTATTAGAAACGTAGTTTTGTAATTTAGCCCTCTCACTCCGAAGCGCAGAAGGTTTTCTTTTTAAAAGAACCCAGTTCGTACCGCGCAGTAAACACTTGTGTCTCGGTTATAAAAACCAACCAGTTTATGGTGTATGTGGCAGAAGTCGCTGTTTGTTCTCAGATAAATTCAAAACACATAAATACAGTGCAGGCAGAGCATACAATTCTTGAATATTAAACCTGTTGGTGCATCATGTAACCAGTAGGCTTTAAAAGGTTAATCCCCTCTCCCTTAACATTGGTGAGTGATAGGGCTAATTTGGTTGTCATATTCGGATTCAGCAATGTCAAAACTACAATAATCACCCTGAATTTTAACGGGGAACGATTTTTTTTGTGCCGACCAGTGTAGTTTATCGAATGTAACCTTCGTGACAGCATAACTTTCATTTGCTGCTGTTGTTACCCCATACTGGATCTTTGCCACATTTTCGAAGTATTTATTAGCTATCTCTCTCTGTCATAATTTCGTCCCGCATTCTGGTACGCGATATGGATATATAGCTACTTAGCATATGTGCCGTTATTTTTAGACTAACCTCCTTAAGACTTGAAATCTAATTTGGAGTCACTCCTTAAGACTGTGTAATAGAGTTCCTCTGTTTTCCTTCGCGTTGCTTAGGGGCTGTGATTGGGCAACTAAATGACCATAAATAAGACAAAACAGAAGCTGACGCGTCCATTCACTTGCTGCCTCTCCTGATTCATTTTGGAACAACTAATACGAAGAGAACAATCACAAAGCAGAACCTAGATTTCAAACAACCAAGAACAATATTCTTCTCTTGCAAACAACCGTATCAGCATACAATAAAATTCCAATATTTTGAAAGCTGTCGCTGCTTCCCACATCAGTACAGACGCTGCGTAAATACGTGCAACCTCCGGAAAAATGAGCACTCCATATTGACACCACTATTCACCCTGTAGGACACAATTACATTCACAAGCCGTGAAAATATTGCGTCTTTGACATGCCGAAATTGTCATTGCTCGTAGGACCAACACTTTCGGACGAAACTAAGCCAGAACTCCGCAGTAGTCATTAGCGTTCGCCTGCAGGCCTACCTACAGCTCTCCAGGTTTGGTAGCCTAAATAAACAGTTGCACAATCAAGTTGTCACAGTCTTTGTTAACTTAGTCTTCTCTGGGTACACGGAATATTCAAGTCGGTAAGAGAGCATTTCCTGTGACCGGTAATAGGAAACGTGATCCAGCACTTACCCGTCCTTCCCCCTATACTCCAAGTTCCCCAAGTAATGTAAGCGAACACGATGCCGCCAACACCACAAAGTACTTTGTCTTCAGCACAGACGTTTTCTGATTTCTACGTAACGGCTAGATTTCTAGTCCGTGTACGTAAGCGTTTCCATTACGTTATCTTAGTTTCTATAAGTTGAACATGGCATAACTGCAGAACTATAGTGAGTGTACGGACTTCCCTTCTACAGTCTTCTGATTTTAGGATAAGAACCGCCAAAGCGAGTGCCATATACATTCTTAAAATGTTCAAGAATGTCAGGTGACAACTCCACATTCATGTGGCGAATTACGTCAACGGCAGCCTGATGACCTAATTATACTAGTGTAACAAATGCGCATCTTATTTAAGCAGACTGTTAAAATTTATTATAAATAGCATAGAAATTTCCGTCAACACAACTTTAATTGTAGGTTTACAATTACAACATGTTTCGACCCTTGGGGGTCATCATCAGGTCGAGCTTAAGAACCTATTATTTACATCA
>Ga0123357_10008302_pt1 | contig 12961 bp, 8 predicted proteins | sample TergutEmb28metaG_FD_89873 | JGI IMG/M metagenome (GOLD analysis project Ga0123357, IMG submission 89873) | Embiratermes neotenicus P4 segment gut microbial communities from Petit-Saut dam, French Guiana - Emb289 P4 | ecosystem: Host-associated > Arthropoda: Insects > Digestive system > Gut ...
CCCTCCCCCTCTAAACGCTCTAAAGCGTTTCTGGTATAGTACGTAAATTTAAATGTCCCGTGAAAAAACTCGGCTCTTCTGCCCAGGCACTAGCGATTTAACTTGAACGGGGAAAGGGTTAAGACTTCTTTTGGGAGCAGTGGATTTCACCAGTGAACTGAGAAAAATCTTAAACCAGAGGAAATTTAACCCACAGTTGAATGACTTGGGATCTTTGAAACACAACATGAACTGAGGGAGAAAAGCTGAATTGTAGATTTTAATTTTTGAGCTGTTGGCTGCTTGTGCAGCATTTGTCAACCATGGGTTTTTATGCTTATCATAGCAGGGTAGATTAATTTATTTTTTAATTCCTCTGGGTGAGCAGGTTTTGACTGAACCAGATCAAGACTGACAGTAAAAAGATGCCTACTGTACATACGACTTGTCCACCAACTTTTACAGTTGTCTTTTTTAACACAGTGAAGAATTTTTATTAAAATTAATATAAATGACACTGCTGTATGAGTATTCTTTTGTTAGCTTGGTTCTTTATAATGAGTTTTATGACCTACTTTATTTAATGAATTTATTTAGCTTGGAATCAGTTGAGCAGTTGCACATATTTTCATGAAACTTACTGTGCACACTCACATCCCTCAGGATTTGCTAGGAATGTGTATGGTTTGAATTTTTTTATTACTGTCCTAGATCGCATTTAATGCATTCACTTGGACTATTTAACTTCCCATCCTTTTTTCATGTGTACACACCAGGAAATTGTGTTAGATAGGATGTCATTTTTGGTGGTCATGATGATGTGCTGTAATTCACTTAATCTGCTTTCTGAAGGTCGTTGAGCGTTTGGCAAACAATTTAGAGGTTGCTGGTCGCCAGCGAACTCAGATGAATGGACGAGGTGCCCGATTGCGCAGTGCCTTGGAGTTACTTAACCTTGTGAACCCTACAGACATGAACTGCATTTTGCATCTAGCAAGATTCTACATGTTGTACAACATGGATCTGTCTGAGCTGATGTCAACTCTTGTCAAATTACAAGATGTAAGAAAGGAAAATACTATACATTATTACTTAAAACCTTATTAAGTTTTGTTTTTATAAAAGGAAGAGTGCAGTCTTGTTGCGGTGACAAATTGCAGATATCACTTTTATTTTCTTCCTACCACTACTAATTACAGGAAGCCAGAAGCATTGTAATAGTGGTATATGGCATTTTAAAATACTCTGCATTCAAAGACAGATGCAACCCATTGAAGATAGTGGCATTAGAGAAATAGTTGAAAATTCCTGATATAAACATACACAATGAATTGTGTTACAGCATACTTGTATCTGTTGACATAGCATCTGCATGGCAGATTTTGATTTGGTAACTCTTCTGTGAAGCTGGTGTGAATATGTACTACTAAAAATCTCCCATAAAAGGAAATCTGGACATTTTTGTGGTCATAATGCTCGTGATATTATTACCTATCTATGAGATAGATTGAAAGTATAACAATGATGTGCAAAAGATGTGAGTAGTCACATTCTCTTGTTAAAGTCGTTTTTTTAAATGTACTCGATGTAGTCATGGTGGTGTCCGTGAATATTACCATTGTCCATAACAGTTCCAGTTTTCACCAAACAGTGTGGTTGACTGGTTCATATTCCTTTGTGGCCATCGCGATTGTAGGTTTTATGTTATAATCTGAGTTGCTGGAAATTGTTAAAAAGAGACCAAAACAAAAAGTCTCCAGTTTTCATAAGTGTGTTGTACAGGCATTTGATGGCAGATGTATTCAGAAAAGTATGTTTATTGCTGTATTTACTTTCAAATTATTTTGCTAATTGTTGCATAACACTCTCTTTCCTGTGTAACTATTCAAAATGAATGTTCTTTGCTTAGTACTGTATACTGTTCTTTTACATCATAACCGAAGTGAAAAGGAAATGATTTTGTTGATAGAGCATGTTTTTCTGAGATTAGGTATAAAAATAATGTTTCTTAGCAAATGACGTTAGAAAAGAGGTACCCAGTTAGTTGTTTGTATTTTAGATAGGTAAAAATTACTTTTACCTATTTATGTCATTTATGTACATTCTAAGAAGTTATAAATAATAATAATGTACTGCCTTTTTTCTCCCCCAAGGATTTGGAGGCACGTGCCAGAGACCAGGCACAGCATATAATGCAAATGCTGCAAGTGTATGAAACCCATCACTCCAAGGACACAACAAACAACATTCCAGAGGTTTGTATAATTGTATCTTTTGTAATTTTTTGGCCATTTCATGAAGGCTGTATCTTTATATTGCCCCTTTCATCCCTTGAACCAGTGGACTAATTTTCACAGAACTTGGTATGCATTTTATGCCCCTGAGGGCATCATAATTCCATGTTAATTCTTTTTGTGTGATTATTAATAACAACATGATGGACAAATTAATTTGTGGGGTGGACTGAGCATTAAATTGAGAGAGCTGGTTGCATTATATGGGGAAAGATTGGGTTAGTTGACGCTCTTCATGAGTCAGTAGGAGACATGGTGTGGAGTGATTGTATGGGTGAAGTCATGGATAGATCCTGATGGAGGCAAATAAAGTGGACGTAAGTGTATGAAGAAATGCAAGAGGAAGGAGAACTGACTAATGACAAATTGAAGAGACTGAGGAGGGAGAACCAAATGAAGGATGTAAGACAAAAGGAGAGCCTGAATTTGTTGCTCTTGAAAAGACCTGTAAGGCTATTGTTTATCCTTGTTTGTAGGGTTTCTTCATTCCTTTAGGGCATAATTGAGAGGTTTCCATGACCTGCTGCAAAACAGGCTATCATCCCTGTTCATGTTCCTTGCCTTTAGCAGGCTCTCTGTACGACTCGTCCTACAACACCACTCCTCTCCTCCTATTGGTTCACAACAACAATTGCAATCTCCTTGAAACACTGGTAACAATTTACAAATCCCAGAAAACTTGTCTAGAAGTCAGTCTTATGGCAGCATTCTCTCAAACTCAGCACACAAACCCATCACGTAAATTTCATTTTGTTGGTGTTTTGCAGACTTTTATTACCTTAATATAACATTAACAACAAACTTTGCTGGCACTGTAGGTCTTAACAATAAGAAAGTAGTTCTTATTAGCTTGGCTTTTTCTCTCCCCTCTTCTCACATGTAGCTGCTGGAGATTTGTGTATGTTGAAAGACATTGGCCACTGTTTATTTCTTGTGTGAAGTTATGCATGTAGAGTATGTGATTGCAAAGCAGGATGCTGAGAGGAGAGTGTGACAGAAGGTTGGAGAAAATTGTGTGAGGGGGAGCTTCATAATTGATAATATGCATCAAATATTATTTTGGTAATCAAATTAAGGAAGGTGACAAATGAAACATGTAGTATGCATGGATGTTGTGAGAAATTCATGCTGAATATTGGTTGCAAATGCTGAAGAACATACCACATAGAAACCTTAGGCTTAGATGGGAGGATAGCATTAATAAGGATCTAAAAGAATTAGGATGGTACAAGATGGTGGGATTTTGATAGAACTGCATCGCTGGTGCTGTTCATTATTTATTCTGTAAGAACACATCTCTTTGGGTGTAAATGACCTTGGCCATGCTTTAATTAAAATGAATTTACCTTTCTAGATTGAACCAAAACTGAGAACAGAAAGTGTATCATATGCAGTGGGAATGATTATGCGTCATCGCCAGTACAACTATAAATGTGTGATATATGGGTGGGATTCATTGTGTGCAGCTTCCCAAGACTGGATTCAACAAATGGGTGTTGAAAATTTACCAAAAAAAGGCCACCAACCTTTCTACAGTGTCCTTGTGGAAGATGGATCCACACGTTATGCTGCACAAGGTAACTGTTATTATTGGTTTCAGAAAATTGCCTGAAAATGGAGAAGTATTCTTTTACATTCATGTTACAAGAAGATACCTCAGGCATATGTGGCAGGTTACTTCCATTGATTTTGTTTCAAGAACTACCCGTTGAAGTTGAAGCATTGCAGTCAATAAATTTGTTTTATTTTTAACAGAAAATTTGGAGGTGGCCCTTGAACCTGTGCAGGTGCAGCATTTGGAGGTGGGACGTTACTTTGAAAAGTTCTGCAGTGTTTACTATGTTCCAAATGCAGAGAAGCAAATGGAATATCCACAAGATGGTGAAGTGAGACTTCGTTTCAGTGCATTAGCAAACTCAGAGTGAAATACCATGAACATGGGAAGCTTTCAGATCATTTTGAAAATATCAAGGTGATTTTCATTTTCCTTAGTAGAAAACTGAAGGATATTGCCTTTTCTCATCCTTCCATCTCTCAGTCATTATGGTTAAAGGAAGTGAAATAGATGGCTTAAATGTTTACAGAAGTTGTAATTTGTGTGTCATTTATTTATACTGAGTTTAATTTTTATTTTCAGCAAGGTGTTTAACATTTTAAGATTAATGCTGCTGAATTTTGTCTTAAATTATGTTTCAATCCAAACAGTTAATTTTCAGAATATCTAAATATCTTCAGTTTGTCAATATACTGACAGAGGTATACCATTGTGGCTTTTCTTTAACTGCATCTCAGTTCATTTGACAAGAGGTGAATAAATATTTTCAGTGATCTTTGTATTATAATATTTGTTAATACTCCATTGTGTATAGTTAAGTCATGAGTTGTTATGAATACTGTACAATCACATCTGCAGCCTGTGCATAATTGTGCAGGACATATCCTTACACTGAAGTTTCTTTAAAAATGGCTAAAATAAATGAAATTGGTGAGATTTCCTATGTTGTTGTTTTGAAACTGGCTATGTTAGTTTCATATTTCACCATGTATGACATGCTGTAAACCTGACCATAGTATGAACTCCACATTTTCCTTCATTGAGCTAAGTACAGTAAGGCAGCTAACGTGCAGAGAGTCCTTCTAACAGTAACAGATTATGTTTGTGATTGCATTTCATCCTGTACATTTCTTGAGTTTCCTGTAAGTGTAATCCACACTTACTGAGTAGGAGTTAGCCCTTTTGACAAAGACATGTGCGATATTCATGAACAGGATGCTGAGAGGAATGTTTATCCTGGAGAAGGGAAGTAACAGTAGGCTGAAGAAAATATCATGTTCATGAGCTTCATAAGTTGTTCTTCCTCCCAAATGATAGTAGGACTAGTATAAACCTGTTGACATTTTAACCTTTACAGTACGAGCGTCCCAGCCATAGAACGGCATTTAAATTATTTAAAGCCAACTGGGGTACAAGCGTCCTGCCGGTAGGACAGCCACAGCCTCAGCCATTTAAATATTTTGCTCTCGATGCCGTGGGATACTAAGGGAAACTTCACTCATTCTTAGCACCACTGTAGAAGTTTTTTCCAGCTTCATGCTCCGACTGATTTACCTCTTGATAGAAAACCCCCTGTATCCTATTTTTATATGACGCTGTTTGTATCTACAGCCAGTAAGGATGTAATGGCAATGATGCAAAGCTTATTTTTCCTGCTCTATTCATTTGGTTAGTGAATGACTGTTTAGTCTGGAGAGTGTATCTATGCAGCACTTAGGTTACAGTGATAATGTGGTGACAGGTTACAATAAGCAGAACTTTATCTGCCATCCTTTTCTTTGAAGGGTCCCATTTAGAGCTCGACAATATTGCGTTTCGTTTCTCAGACTTTGGGCTGTGTTTAGATCCAGTGTTGCACAGAGAGCTTGTTTTTCTTCCCAGTAATCATTTGATGGTTGGTGTGAGTGGTGGCAAAATGAGTCGACCAAGCAAGAGGCCAAGGTTGCTGCAGCCTCGCGAAATATCTGAACTGATTGTCAACACTCATAGTGACGAAGCGAGAGTATCAAGCGACGTCAGTTCAGTTGAGGGAGGCTATGAAAGTGTGCCAGGGTTGTCACAACCTCAACCTTACTGCCAAACAACCAGTTGTCACGAGTCCAGCAGTTCAATTTTGTCCAGTGCCTCTGACGAAGAAGATGCTGGCGAGAGTGGGCCAGGTGAACAGACTCAACAGCCATTAACCCTACAGTGGACACACCCCTCTTGCCCTCAGAGCAGTGTAGCACACACATACACAGGGGACCCCAGAGGAAAGGACACAATGAAGCATCCCACATAAATGACGGCTCCAGTCCACCCAGCGTTTTTCTTCTGTATTTTGCAGAAATTATCACTCTGCTGGTGGTGGAGACTAACCGCTACTACCAAGATTGCATAGACAGACTTGATGATGGACCCTCTCCTGAACCTGACGTTACTGAAGCCGAAATGTTTGTGTTTCTGGCATTGACAATACAGATGGGACATGGCATAAGAGACAAACTGACAGACTACTGGTGAACATTGGATCAGCTATACACACCTTTCTACAGCACCATGATGAAATGGGACCAATACCTTCACATCCTTCGTTACTTACATTTTACAGACAACAGGAATGAACCTGATAGGACAGACGAAAATTTGGAAGATATGAGACCTGTTTGAAATTCTAAATGCCACATTTTCCAAATTTTACAACCCTTCCGAAAATCTGGCTATTGACGAAGTTATTGTTTCCTTCAAGGAAAGGGTCATTTTCAAACAGTACATACCAAAAAAACACAAGCGTTTCGGCATCAAAATTTTCAAACTTTGTGACTCGACTGGATACACGTATGACATGAATGTATACTTGGTGAAGGACAGACAACGCACGGCACAGCATGTGACAGCAACCCATGCGACAGTGACAGAACTGACTAGGAAGATAGAAGGACGTAGGCACAAATTATACATGGACAGTTTCTTTTCTTCCCCTGAATTATTTGATGACTTGGTGAAGAAACAGATTTACTGTTGTGGCACTGTCAGGCCGAACAGGAAAGGCATGCCACAAGACCTAAGACCGAAGACAACAAAACTGAAAAGGGGAGACATTCGCATAAGGACCAGGGCTGACTTGACGGCAATACTGTGGCGGGATGAGAGACGTATGCATGTTGACTAATATTCACAGTGCCCCAGCGGAAGGTAATTTCTGCAATGAAGGAGGAAAAGCCATAAAGCCACAAATTGTGATGGATTATAACCATCATATGGGCTATGTGGATAAGGGTGACAGAATGGCTAACAGTTACTCCATTAGCCATTGCACATTCAAGTGGATAAAAAAATTGTTCATTCATCTGCTAGACCTGGCCATTCTCAGTAACTACATTCGTTCCTCGTGTGGGGGTATGAAAATGTCACATAGAGATTTTCGATATACCCTAGTGAGGAATACATGCTGGACCAGAACAGAGAATACCAAGACCATTAGGTAGACCACCTAACGTTGACTCGCACGTTGCCAGGCTTGAAGTCTGCGACAGCAAACATTGGCCTATCCCGTCTGAGACGCAGCTGAGGTGTCACATGTGTAAGGCCAGGGGTGTGACACAGAAAGTGTTTGTGAACTGCCGTAAGTGTGAAGTGGGACTGTGCATTAAAAAAACATGTTTTGAAGTTACCACACAAAGGCACACTTCTAACAACAACAGGTGTGACCTCCTTAAGAAAACCTGGGGACTCAAGCCAATATGTAAGTAAAATAAACTGAAATTTTTGCATATGCCATACAATTTGTTTGTCTATTCACGAACTAAAATTATTCCTGCTTTCTTGAATACATTTAGAAATGTCTCTGTCTTATTTCCCAAAAAATACCATTTAATCCATTATTTAATCTTTTTTGGTTCCCGGAAAATTAGCATTTTTTGTAAACCATGTGCTAAAATTTAAATGTCTAGCAAAAAGAATGCTGTACGCGAAGGTGGACTAGCCATTTAAATACCGATGCAAAAAGGTTAAAGGGATATAATTAAAAAACACTTTGTCATTATTACCTAATCTTTGTTGCTTGAAAGGTTCTAGAAATACAGTTGCAGTTAGACTGATAATAAATATGACAGAAGAACTATATGGTCTACATGTTTATTCTACACAGAGAAAGTAGTTTGTGAAAGGTGGCCACTGTAATACTGACTCAATTATAATAACCAGTGTCATTTGTTGCTGCCATCTTCAGTTACCATTCATAACCACTACAAACTTGCACATGCATAACAGAACAGCAAATTGTCAGTGTCATCTTCTGGTAATCTGCAAGTACTTGCAAACATACATAATGAACACAGTTTCAGAAGAACAGGCCCTAGCCTGTTACATATGAAAGAAGGCCTAACATAGGAGGATGATATGGATGGGGCATGAAAGTGATGAATAAAAAATTTTGATTGCAAAACTAAAATAAAAGATCATTTTGAAAATCTGGGCATAGATGGAATGATGATGTTAAAGTGGATCCTAATTAAGTAGAGTTGGAAAGTGTGGACTGGACTGGTATGACTCAGATTAAGGACAAGAGACATATTTGTTTGAATTTGCTAATAAATAGTCAAGAGTCTGTAGAAGTGGAGGGATTTCCTGAGTAACAGAGCACCTGTTACCTTGGGACACAGTTGCATGGATTTGATTACGTGTGTGGCAAATTCTCTGGTCTGTAGGATGCAATGCAATTTTGTCTTGTCCAGTCTGTGCAGCTTTTCATGGTCAAATTTAATTAGCCTGTATGGGGTAATTTATGGCATGAAACATAAATGTGACCTTAAAATCCAATGTAAATTACTGGGTACCATAACATAAATGATTACTGCTTTTTCTAAACTTACCAGATTTCAGCACAACTCCATTATCATTGAAACTGTAATTTTATTTACTGTTTTTACTTGTTTTACAATCATGTGCTAATTTTGAACATGCAAAAATGTTTAAACATCCAGCTTCACTTTCATTGTTACATTCATATTTGTGAAAATGGTGCAACACGACAGAACAAATTACAAGGCCATCAACTCCAGTGTTTTGATATTTTGACATTTGGTGCAGAGAGCTTTTCTTCTACAGACTTAAATAAGTTATATAATTTCTTTACATTTCAAAATACCTGCAGTGTTCTCTATTAAACCTTCAATAACACAGAGGATTGAATTGCTACTGCTGCCCAGGATGGAGGGATTTTTACAGTGCCTTTAAGGGCATTCACAACCATACATTTCACCAAGGCTAGCAGTATGTGAAAAATTATAGGTCTGTACAATACACTGAGGCCAGCAGTTAAGGAATAATGAAGTATGGGAGTAATTGTATAGTAGTTGTTTACAGTAATTGTCATTGTCATTCACATACGTACATAGTCTAAACAATGGAGTGACCTGTAACACAGAATCAACACTACAAATTTTAAAAATATTCAGTATAAAACATAGATATGTGCACACACAATTTTATTTTACCCAATTTCACACTGAAGTCTTTCACTGCTTTAAGGTCGGTTAATAGAAATGGTAGTCCATGCTCACTCTTAGAGTCATACAGTCCACTTCATCAATTTTTAGCGTGCTAGCTTTAATGTTAATTTCTTCTTCCAATTGGATTTGTGTCTTACGCAAGTAACGTAAAGACCCTTGAGCCTGTTAACAAATAATAGTTTTTATAAAATAACATTATAATGAAATAATGGAAAATATCTGTAACTTTAGATTCTGATTGTAATTTGCCAAGAAATCCTAAAATAAAATTTGTACTGACAAAAGTTCTTATTACCTGCAGGAATACCTTGTATTTTCCTCTTAATTTTGTCTTCTTACAACTCTTATCCTATTACTGTATTATTGTTTACCAAGGTTTGAATATTTAAGAGCAGTAGTTGGCAGTTTTCTGGGTGCTTGTTATGTAGTAATTTCACTAAAACCCAATGATTGTAGCATTTACTGTCACTGTGGAGTACCAACTGTACGGCTGTTATTAATGACAGCAGTGTCCTTTACTGTAATTTGAATGTGCCAGATAATAAGATGGCCATTGTATATAAAATGAAACAGTGATGTGCATTTGCTGCATAACCATTGTTTCAATGGAAAAGTGATAAGTGCAAGTATTAAATGTTCTGAGTGTGTGTCTGTATTTTTGCCTTAGTCATCGAGCATGGAAATCGCATCTTCTCCATGTCGTATTATATTTTGACCTGTAGCCTACCTGCCTGTACCATAATTTTCCACATTATCTCATAAACTGCATGATTTTCTGGAAAAAGTTACTGAACATGAAGTATGAGTTTTGATTTTCCCTAAAACTTTTCTGAAACATTTCTCATTCTAAGAAGAATTGAGGAAGATACTATCATAAATGTACTGTGTGGTATGCACTGAGTCCTTATTCACAACAGATACCTTTTGTCTTTAAAGGGTTCAGTCTTGTACATATGAACACTGCTTTGAAACAAAAGATTATCTGACTAATGGCCTTTTATAATGAATGCGAGTCTGTATTCTTGTCTTAGTCTTAGCATTTAAAGCATATCTTTTCTATGCAGCATTATAATGTCAAATGGCCTGTTTAGCCATACCATATTTTTCCAAATTATCTCATGAACAGCACGAATTTCAGGGGAGTGTTACTCAAGATAGAATGTGTATTTTGATTTTCTCTACAACACTTGTCATTCTAAAAAATTCAGTGAGATATCATAAATGTACATAGGTCTTCACATAAAGTACCCATTATTCTTGTAAGATTTTAATGAAAACTGAATTCTCTTGACGGCTTTTTGGAAAAATACTGAAATACAAAATGTAATGAAAATCCATTCACTGGCAGCCGAGTTGTTTCATGTTGACAGACAAATGAAACTAATAGTCACCTTTTGCAATTTTGCTAACACCCCTAAAAATCGGCATATAGAAAGCACTGAATGTCTGAAGAACACATTAAACATTCATTTATAATTTTTTCCATAACAGAATGCAACTCTCACTGCAGGTGAGAGCATCTGTTATGGCATCATGAGACAATGCTTTTTGAATTCATTAGGATATTATCTTGTACACTGAGAATGACATATGTTGGTCAGCATGGTGTATTGATCAACATGCCATATTCAGGAGTTCTTCAGTCAAATTTTGGGTATTTAGATGCTTTTTATTGTAGTTTCTTTAGTCCTTTATTGCATATGGAGGGAGATGTTACTATAATATGGGATAGTACTGCTTTTTTCTAGTGAACCCACATAGTTCATAATCATCATACCATTCCTTATTTTATGCCATTTAAGTTCTGTGCTTCATGCAACAGCATTCAATAAACAAAACGGTAAACACAGTGACAGAATGCATTATATCTTTTTTATAAAAGCATACTTTAAAATTGTAATGTGGTCAACATCAAATATAGTATGTGCCCATATATAAAAGTCAAATGGGTGCTTGTATGCAGTAACTGCCTCAGAACTAGCTGCATAAGAAACAGCTCTGTTTAATTATAAGGGGAAATGAGTTTCAGAAGAGGTGAGATGTAAAAATCAAACGATGTTTTTTTATTGTTACAAAACAGTAATATTTTCTAATCCTATTTTCACAGCTATGCAAATCCATTGCTTTCTTATCACTGACAATATTTCATGTACTACATACTTCTGATAACATTTCTTGCAATGCTGAAACATTATCTCTTAATGCCTGTACTTCTGTCACTAATCTTGTGTCCACTTCATCTCTGAAAAAGAGAACAAAAATAAAGAAAGCATGTTCAGTTATGGGAAAAAGTAAAGCCTATTGAATGTGTTGGACCATGAACTGAATTCCTCTTGAAACTTTATTAACTTCTGGAAAATGTGCCTTATCCATTTTTTTACACTGCTTGATATTTAAATAAATAATATATCTCTGTTGTATGTATGTACTAATTTCTGTTGTTGAATGATTTTCCCTTGGCAACTGCATCCCTGTATTTTCGTGGTAATACATAATATGGGTCATTCAAATGAAAACTGAAAAAATTATATAAAGTGATTTATTGCAAAAACACAGTAAAATTACATTAATCTATGATGTATTCCTCACCAGGTTCTACACACGTCCAGCATTCCATTAAGGCATAAATTGCATGGGAGAAGAAGTTTTGGTTGCTACGTCAATCAGTCATGCACCCCCTCCCTTACCTTCTCATCCAATCCAAAGTTTTGTCCACATAAGAGTATCTTACAGGGCCAGAAGAGGTGAAAATCGCTGGATGCCAAATCTAGTGAAAATGACAGATGGAGTAACACCTCCAGTTTTAAATCGTAAATCTGTTTAACGGTATGACAGGCTGTATGAGGTTGGGTGTTGTCATGCTGCAGACACTCCAGAAGACAACAAACCATGGCATTTTGCTTAAATTGGTGGCTTAAGCTTTTGCTGCAGCACATCACTATACTTTTCACTGTTCATCAACATGATGTTATCACAAGCTGTTTCACATTGCAAATTTTATGCAATTTTTCCAGTTTTCATTTGAACGACTGTTGTATATTTGTCAAAAAGACATACATTGGAAATGTAGCTTTTTTAACTGTTGAGAGGTGCTGGATTCATCCTTTCACTGACCACATGTGACACCAAATCCTGAATGGAAATGCACACGCTTCTAAGGACGGTAGGATGTGTATGGTGCAGCAAGTGTTAATATAGATGGTCTGTCTTTCCACTTGCCTCACCTGTTTGTAATTCATCATTGTTCTTAGTAGTATTTACAGAGCACAGTAATAAATGTTGATTTAAAAATGAAACACCCCTTAATATCTCAGCAATCCCACATCCATACCTTGTACTCAAAATTGGCACCTAATGCACTTACAAGAATATAAAAGTATCTTCATAGAATATAAGTTATGCCAATAATGTTTTGAGGAAAATATTTTGGCTAATGTGCAGGTGGTTACTGAATTTGGTATCCACAAAAGACTGAACTTGATTTACATACTGCTTAAACAAATGGTGGCACATCCACATTATTTAACCCTTTCCCCGTTCAATTTAAATCGCTAGTGCCTGGGCAGAAGAGCCGAGTTTTTTCACGGGACATTTAAATTTACGTACTAAACCAGAAACGCTTTAGAGCGTTTAGAGGGGGA
>Ga0123357_10008303_pt1 | contig 12961 bp, 12 predicted proteins | sample TergutEmb28metaG_FD_89873 | JGI IMG/M metagenome (GOLD analysis project Ga0123357, IMG submission 89873) | Embiratermes neotenicus P4 segment gut microbial communities from Petit-Saut dam, French Guiana - Emb289 P4 | ecosystem: Host-associated > Arthropoda: Insects > Digestive system > Gut ...
AATGTGTTAAAAGGAGTAAAAGAAAAAAAAAACATAAGAATTCTAAATGACAGTTGCAAAGATTGTGTTGTTTTGAACTGTATTAATGAGAATAGAATGAAATGGGTGTGATGTGAAAGGTGAAGGTAGTGAGTTACTATGAAACTGGCAAGGTTTGACCAGGCTGGATGATGAGTCTAGTACAGTGCACACTGTCTTGATTGCCTTGTGGTTATGTGACCATTTTTAACCCACTAATGCATTTTGTTCGTAAAATCGGTGAACGGCATGACAGGTACAGTTACGTGTATGTACTGTTACTGTGTCACTGATCTGGTGTAATTGAAAACTGAATATAATAAATAGGTTATATTTTTCAAAGAATTACCCATCCAGTCACATATGAAGATGATTAAAAGACCATCAAATGAAATTAAACTAACCTAATGCCAAGTAATGTTATCAGCAGTATGTCCCTTGTGTGTAATGCCATGAATAAAAAGGAACCTTTTGGCTTAACCTCTGTTTATTGCAGCTTCTTCCAAAACAACAGAAAGTTGTAAGCTGTGTCCGAGAAAATTTAGGTTATGTGCTTGTACTAATTATGCAATTCTACCATAAAATAAATTATATTTTTATATGTAGACCTGCTAAAAGTTGAAAACTTGACTTCTGCCAAAATTTATCTGGTTCGTGTGTTCTGGTAAAATTCACCCAGCATTGCTGTAGTACCATATTTGCAATCTGTATGACACCCATAGCAACACAGTCTTTAAAGTTATAAGGGGAGATGGTTTGTTTCATCTTATTTATTATACACATTACTACATACTTCTGCTTATTTCAGTTGGAAATTTATAGGAATTCTTAACAGCACAGTGGACCGTGAACAGCTGTGTGTGTGTGTGTGTGTGTGTGTGTGCATAATGCTATTATGAACAGTCTACTTACGGTCTTTGTGGTTGCTCACACGTTTTAATGTGGCCTACATGAAATAAATGACCAAATGTTTTTATTTCAGTATAGGTCTGAGTCCAAGTGTAATCCACTACAGAAAATTTTGGTGTTTGATGAGAGCATTTGGACACAGTCCTTGAGGAAATATTTCTACTATTCATGCTTTATATTATATAGTATCCTATGATGTTGATGTACTATTGGATTAGCATGAATTTCTCTGGAGGGGGGGGGGGCAATTTCTAATGTCTGCCATAAGAATTTTTTAATGCTGTATTTTGGTTGAGAGTGGTCTCATTTTTTGTAATGAAGTCACACTAAAGAGCAGCCAATAAAAATATTTCATTTCGTAAAAAGAACATTTTTTGTTATTTTACTCTTCCAATTTACAGTAAATTTTTTATACTGTACTCAAGTTACATTATTCCAACCTTCCACTCTTTCCAGTACCACATTCATGCTATTTAAGAGAGTCAAGAAATCAGCCATAACCTCCAAATCTTAGAAGACAAAATTTTATTTTATTATTATTTTTTAAGTCAAGTCATTCTTCATATTTGTACTTTTGAGACCACAACTTCTTATACTGGTATTTCACTCAAGAATTTTAGTTTGTAGGAAATATTTACATGTGTGAAAGTTGTAGTTTCCTACCGACTGCAGTTAACCCTTAAATGAACCACACAGCAGTAGTGTACATTAATATTCCATAAAAGTAATTTAATACTTCAAAACACTGCATAATTCATCACAAAAATTCTGTTAGTTTGACCTAATAAAAATCTATGAAGAAGCCTATCCTCTAGGATGTAACACCATACAGTTTGGTAGAAATTTATTCATGTTTTTGAGGAACCTGTTGTCTCTGTTTTCAAGGCAGAAATACTGGTAAATTGCTACTGGATGACATGGCACCATGTCATGGGGACCTCATATCTCACACAGAAAATCTGTTGTCAGTGCTCTCTATAAATTATTATGTAAGCATTAATTACAACTTTAAAAGCAATTTTAATAACCAAAATTAAATGTAATAGCAACTTCATCATTCTAGATTTTTTCCCCTTTTGATATGACCAGCCACAAACAAACTACACACAATAGAAGGTAGTAAAGTCATGGCTGCCAACACGATGTTACCAGTTCTGCTTACAGCTCTCAAAGACCAGTTTATAGTATGTCCAGATGTTGCCAGGTGCTCCACAGCCAAAGACAAAAAACATTCCCCACCTTCCAAATCCTCTGACCCTTGGCAAAATCTCTCTCTCTCACACACACACACACACGCGTGTGTGCACACGCAGGCACGCACATACACACACACTGATGCAGAGAAAGACCAATGTCTGCTACAGAAGATGAGGAGGTCGAAATTCTAGTGAAGCTGCTTCCACTGTTACAAATCCAACAGTACAGTCTTGTTGGTCATAACATCATCTACTAAATAAATAACATTTCTGTTACAATCTTAAGGAATGTAATGGCCTGAAGATGGAGGCAGAATGTTCTCAAAATGTAAGGCATCTACATACCAGATTACATGGTGTTACATCAAAGAAGATCACGATCTTGATGTTCACTGCTGTGCAAACTCCAAATCTGACTATCTTCAATTATGAGAAATATATTTCAATTAGGCAACAATAAAACAAAAAAAAATACTGCATTATCCCTTTAGTAGAGTCCATTGGCTTGCTACCAAGGTTTGGGCACAGGAAACATTGTCTGAATATGCAATATACCATAGGGATGCATAAAAAAAGCACCAGAAAGGAAAAGGTTTACACTTTGAATGACACAACAGCCCATCATGTGTAATTTATTTTATCTACATTTTAACGTACTGGCCTCTGTCCAACAATGGACCAAGATTTTCCACATGTTGGACCAAGTTAGATTGAGTTTCCAAAAGAGTTAAACTTACACTGTAACAATCTCACTTCATAAGAACTGAGTAGTTATTATCAGTACATTTTATATCACATATGTGAGGGGTGGTGAACAAATGATACCAAAAGACACACTTCTTGATATCAGTTACTGGGTTGCCTGCATTCACATTTGGTGACAACTACCAGTTCAATAATTCATCAAGCCATGTTTCTGCTTAGTTAGATATATTTTTTTCATTAATTTTATGTAATTCCCATGATTAATGAGAAATACTGTTAGCCATTTAAAGACGGCTACATGAAGACACAATATTGTATTATTGTGTCAGTTATTTTGAGTTCAGTCCCTCAAATGTCACACAATTTATAACAATGTTTATATAAATTTTATCAAATCTCAAATATGATGATGGTACACAAAATATATAAGTACAGATATATAGGCCTACATACCTCAAAAAATATAATCTAGTATTTCATATAAAGTTATCACATTACAGCAACCCTCATGCTGCATTGCAAACACAACTACCAGCAGTGACAGTTTTACCAACTTATTTCATGTATGCACATCAAAGAAATACAGCATGCAGCAGACACATCTGCAGTTCTACAAGATGAAAATTCTGGACCAAAACAGTTGTTGCAAATCACTCACACGCACCAACATATGCACACAGTAGGATTACAAACTGTACATAAGTTTTCAATAAGTCATACATGTTTTGGTGTCAATGCACTATTCTACATCAAGGTACTGAGGCTTGAACTCCTTAGTATCTGAGACTTCATGAGGATTGTGCCTTGGTGCTGAAGCATGTATTAGAACCTTACATACAGTTTGTAATCCTGTTCAGTGCATTTTTTTGCGAATGTGACTGATTGTAAGAATAATGAACATGATTTGTAATATCAAACCTGCTGGCAAGATGTTAGCCTTCAGTGACCACCGGAGATATGGGGATCTCAATTTAGATCAATTCTTGGTGTTCATGGTCACTTTGCATGACAGGAATAAATATTATCGCTTGTAACTCCTCTCCAAAACATTTTTATCAAACATCTTTTATGTTACAGCGAACACAATTAAACCACACACACACACACACATATTTTTAGTCCTCTAGTTACCTTCTTAAACAATAAAACAGATCTATGAAGACACAAATTTCACACAGTCTGTGATTAACAATGCCAATACCACATGCCGTTCAGATGATCAGCTCACACATATGATATGCTTAACACATAACAGTGCAATACACAGGCATGTCTTTTAAAGAAGACAACCACACACAAATTTACAAGTACTATATAAACGAATTTCCATGGCAAAAGCAGCATTCAAGATGTGTGTGTGTGGGGGGGGGAGGAAGAACATTCTTTTCACCAGCAAATTGTACTAAAATTTATGGAAAAAAACTACTAAAGTGCTAAGCTTGGAGCATAGCTTTGTGTGGTGCTGAAACTTGGACACTTCTGAGAGTGGATCACAAATGCCTGGCAAGTTAGACGGATGGAGAAGAGAAGTGGTCCCAAAAAAAAACAAAAGGCTAACTGGATTGGTCAAATCTTGCACAGAACTGCCTTCTAAAACACACTATTTAAGGGAAGATAAAAATGACAGTAACATGAGGAAGAATATGTAAGAAGATACTGGGTGATCTTAAGGAAACGAGAAGGTAACGGCAATGGAAAGAGAAGCACTATATTGCACTCTGTGGAGAACTTGATTTGGAAGAGGCTATGGACCAGTAGCAAGACAGGCACTGTAATTAATTAGTTATTTAATGAAAGACACAAACACCACAGAAGGAGAATAAAAAAAAAGGTGCTTGATAAAGGTAAAGATGGCCACACCTAAACTCCACAAACTATGTATAAAGACATGACCACTGCATGGACAGCAGAGAGAAGCTTCAATCCCTGTCCTTCGTGTATTGATAGGCAGCTGGTAATGAAAATGGTAATTAATAATTGCATCACATGTGGAGGAAATGTCACTACTAAATGAAGAAAATTGTTGCTATTTCAATCTACACAGTCCTTACTGGCTAGATGGTACTTATGTATTATATCAGATAATATATAATTACCATGATATCATACATAATTACCAACTAGCCAGTAAGAGTTGTGTAGACAGATATATCAGCAATTTCCTTCATTAAATACAAACACAACAGAATGCATAACAGCAAAGTCACTCTTACAATTGGTAATAAGTTACCTTGTTAAGTGTCGGTTTGATTTCTTCAGTCCGTTAATAATCAATCAATCAATCAAGATAAAATCAAGGTCAATTGTTTATACTGTATATTCTCGAATCTAATCCCCACCCTTTTTACGGTTTCAGAGGGCTAAAGAATCAGATGCGGATTAGAATCGTGTGTGGATTAGATTCACAGTCGTGAGCTGGATTTTGGAAAAATGATAAGAGCTGCTGTACGTGCCACAAGAACAATACAATACAATAATTTATTATTTTATTTATTATTTATAATATTATATATTATATAATATTTATAAATTATTATTCATCAGACTCGCCGTCATCACTCATAACTGAATCATTATCCATCACCCAGTCACTATCATCTTTATCTTCAGCATCGTCCTCCCATAGAATGTCATCTTCGGATCCGTCCAAAGCATTGCTTATGCAACACTTCTTGAAAGATCTGATGATATCGCTCTCCGGGATGGCTTTCCATGCAGCTGACACCCACCGCGCTACTTCTGAAGGCGGTTGAAGGAAAGGTGCAGATTAGAACCGTGAACTAACTTTTTTTTTGTTTAAGAAATCAGCAAAAACTGGTGCGGATTAGATTTGAGAATATACGGTATCATACACATATAATAACGTGTTACCTATGTTTATCTTTCCCTCACCCCCTTCTAGTGCTGTGCTGGTCAAGAAAGAGTAGAGCTATACCTCTACTCCCCCTATGGGCTGTACAGCCTGTACAGAGACTCAGTGCCTGTACAAGGGTGCACTTTACTTTCTCTTCTGTGTTTATCTTTAAAAGACAAACTGTATATTGCTATCATAACTTCTTAAGTTTGAAAATGCTCGACTGACCCTTCTAACATACTGAACATAAGGTGCAATCAAAACAATACAACAACAACAACATTCATTCATTCATTCATTCATTCCATTGGCATGTGCAGAATGCGACGATTCCTTGCCGTTCTCAAGAGCTTCTTCCATTCCTCTCTGTTATGTACTTTTCCCTGCCACCCTTCTCCACCAACTGTTCTTCCATCCTCTCGCACCTCATCTTGCCATCTATTTCTTGGTCTACCTCTCAATCTTGTTGTTCCCAAATTCATACAACAATAACATTTAATTATATTCAACACCACCATCTCCACTCTCACTCAAAACCAATACATTATAATTCAAAAGTCTTCAGTGTACTGAAATTCAGATTCAACACGTTTGCAATAAGGTAATGCATGTGATGCTAACAGCTTAAGGAATGAACGAAAATCAAGAAATTTTTATACACTTTTATGTACAAAGTAAAAAAACAAACCTAACTTTTCTAGGTGTAAAAATATCCATATGAAGTACATGTAATTATAACCTCTAATCTTATTCTGAACAATGTAACATTATATCTGACAACTTTTAAGAGTAAAAGTACAGATTAATGTTCGTAAGTCTTTACAGTAATCACCAGTACTTGCTGAATATCAACCAAAATAAATAATCATCTACGGTAAAGAAACATAATTACCATGGCCTCTGAAACATTTGAGCTGCTTATAATAACTGTAATGATGTCTCCAGTTCCATATGGAATATGGCAATTTTGTGAGATTCTGTAACAATTCAAGTTCTACAGGTATGATCTTGTAGTACACAGGCTGCACAGGTTCAGCTTGTAACACGGGAAATGCACACATTCAGAACCTGTAATATGTAAAATGCAGAGGGCTTAGAGTTGGGAGAAAGACACAACACAGAAATGCACCTGTGACAGACACAAGACATAAGGGTACATACAAAAACAGACGTGAGAGTCCACAAAGTGTGGAACAGCAGAATACAATAAAATGGCGTCACTGTAAATGAAATTAACACACAAGATGCCTATATTTCTGGAAAAAAAGTTTCTCTAGATAAGTTACTTTACATAATGGTACAACAGGAACTGAGACAACAAAAATTATGTGAAAGGATACTACCTTCCATTGCACGGAAGTTCTAAGCCACAAGTGGCATGTCTTCAGCACTGCATTCAGGTTCATTAGTTCACTCTGGTACACACGTCACTTCCACCTTCAAACTACTGGAGCTGTGAGTGACATCCTTGCTCTTCACTGATCTGCAAGTTACAGACACTCTGTTGCTGAATCACTACTATCACACAAGCATGTCTAACATTTTGTGCCATGACATATATTTCTTTACTGCCAAATACCTACATGCCCAACACAAGGCCATATGTAAGAAACAAGCAGTTTAACACTAAAAGGGTTAATCAACACAACAATGAACTTTACAATGACATCATTTATTCATTAGCAAAAATCTCTTAACAATACTATACAGAAACACTGCAACATACAAATAATTACAGTTACATATATTTATATTAAAATTTATATGTATAACTATCTAAAGAAACAATAAAACAGAAATACACCAGTAACACAAATCCATACAAGGTACAGTTTCTCAAGTGCCCAATTAGGCACCATACAATGATAATGCATGGGGAAGTGGAAGTATAGGTAAATGCATTCTTAATTGTGGCATTAGATAGATGGTAGAGGCCAGCTTCACATCCTAGCTGCTTTACAGTCTCTGGTAACAGGTGGGCTGGACACCACAGATGGCAAGGGCACTGTGCAGAAGACAAAAATCTCTTGCATGGCGAGAAATCAACATACAGAGAATGGAAGAAAACAGAATTCCCAAAAGGATATTATATATGAATTTTGGAACAACAAAATTGAGAGGTAGACCAAGAAATAGATGGCATGATAAGGTGAGAGAGGGTGGAAGAACAGTTGGTGGAGAAGTGTGGCAGGAAAAAGTACATAACAGAGAGGAATGGAAGAAGGTCCTGAGAACAGCAAGGAATCGTTGCATTCAGCATATGCCAATGGAATGAATGAATGAATGAATGAAAAGCGAGAAATCAAACCCTATTCTTTTGCTTGCCAATCCACAGCCTCATCACTTTATGGACTGAGCTACAAAAGCTCCTAATCTCATCAGTGCACCATACACTACTAGTGGAATATAAAAACCATTTCCTACATCTACACACACATGTAGGAAGGCATTAAAATATACAAACAAACAAACAAACAAACAAACAAACCTACATTTACTAAACCAATCCAGGAAAACATACACAAACTCTTTACCTGAAGCACCTTCACCCCCCAGTTCTCTTTGGCTCAGGTGACGTTCCAACCACTTCAGCAACATGAGAACAGAGTCAGTATTTGGCAGGCGTCTTGTTGCCGCAGTGCGAATTGTCCTAGATGAAGCCACTCGGAATGTAGCTGCCATCCCTTTCAGGGCCTGGAATATTAATCTTAACATTATGAACTCATTTATCCCCAGTTACATTTCCATTCTTTCCTTGCCAGCAAGATGCTCCTGCTAGATCCACCTGGATGTCATCTGAATGGAAACATTTCAAACATATGTCACAAGGCAATAAACAGGGAAACTTTTATTCACTTCAGTTACTCAAGAAACAATCAGATATAAACTGTTCTGTTAATAAAATGAAAACAGCAGCCTTTTAATGGAAAAAATCGGTACGATACAAAACAGTGTCAGACAGCAGATCAGGGTAACAAGCACACCAACTGACATATTTGGGAAATTTAATATGCCCAGAATGTGAGATAGGTTTCGATATCTACAAATAGTATGTACATAACTTATTTCCTCTAACACACCTCTATTAAATGTTGTACAACACCCATGCTCTTAACAAACAAAACAAAACCAAAAAAAAGTTACTCGTCAAACCCTTAGACAGACTGCAACTACAAACCACCACGATCACATTATGCCCATTACGTACAGTGTAAAAACTGCTGGATTCAGAGGGTCATCCAAGACCACAAACTGTGCAAGACAAGACACAGAATCACTCTCGGTGAAATATGAAGTATAATGTATTCCTGTTTGATTCACAAGAGTTACATTTTATACTTGTTGCACCCTGCACCAGTCTTGTGGAAGTCTGATATGAGTGCAAGTAACACACCACCATAACAATAACAATTTATTTAATTAACCAAACTGGAGTATATACAACATAAACTATTTGTTCACAAATATCTCTGGATACACCAAACTCTTGTTCAATCCTGAACAGACATACATACTTATTACACTCCCTGTACTTCCAAATCTTGAACCTATAGTAGCCAAGTATGTGTACTCTAGTTGCAGCTGCACAGCACTGACCAGCTCAACTGTTGCTAGTGGATGGTTCAAACGATAGGACCAGAGTGAGTGGTAAAGGACCCGTCTCAGGTACAGGTAGTAAGGCACAAAGGGGGGAAGGGATAAACAGGTTTAACATGAAATACGTAATCTCATACCCAGTCCAGGTGTCTGGGTTTGAGGCTCACCATGGTACAACCCAATCATAATTTTTCGTGATCACATTTCCTGTTGATGTCTTTTCACATGCCCAAGAATAGAATGTGGCAAATAAAAAGTGATTTTTTATTACTTTCACAGCAAAAACTGGAGTGAATGAATATAGGATAGGTGTAAATTGGACAGCAAAATATGGTACTATTACATTAAACCTAGTGATCAGACATACCTGCATAGCATCTTCATCTGTGACATCATCACCAGCATAAATGATCCGGATACATTCACTCCAATCATAACCAAATTCAGTGCGCAGGATGTAAATTGATGCCCGACCTTTGTTCCAAGCTACAGGAGGTCGAGCCTCCAGAGCACAGTGTGATACACCAACTTTAAACCCATGGCTTTCTATTAGTTTATGTGCTTGTGGAACAATTTCAGCACGCACATATGTAGGGGTCTCCCGGTAATGGAATGTGAGGACAGCTCCTTTGTTCTCCACCCAAGCTCCTTCTTTGCATACCTGCAAGAGTAAAATGGTACAGAATTCCCTCTTTGGCAGTGCTATTATCCTGGTAATGACATGGCAGAACAGCTGTATATAACTGACACTAGTGATATCTCAAGTTCTCATGACAAACATTCAGGACATATCTTCTAGGAAGTTACACAGTGTAGCTTGGTAGATAGGCATTTACTTCAAAAACTCTGCAGCATGTTGAATTTTTGATGCACAACAAACACAAGTAGTTTAAGATGAAAATTACTAATGAAAACGGGCACATAAAGTTTCTCTGAGACAAACGATGAGAGTGACAGATAAGCATTTAGGAAGACTGCTCCTGAAGAAGGAAATGATTACCCTTTAAGAGTGTAACCTCCTGCAGAAGTAGCTGTCACATGTACAGTTAATTTTATCTGCAATTACATAAATACTGACGTATCAAGAGCTAAGAACATTCCTGTAAACACACCTGATCTTGCAGATTTTTAAGAAGTTCTCGAACTTTAGCTTCCAGTTCAGAAGGGAGAGGATGCACGAATTTTGTACCATCCGGATGTATAATTTCCAAACCATGATTTCCAGCATATGTGATGCCATCTATACCAACCTGCAAGTGATCATTCTTTGAAATCAATCATGTCATTATTTTATGTAGCCAGTAGACAATATCATATGTACACTAATCAACACTACACACTTTTTCAGTGAAAAATTGTTTTTAGTTCCCAATGCTTTTTTAGAAACTCCCATGCCCTTGCACCTGAACCCTCTTCTGCATCAAATGTCCTCCATTAGACGCTAGATTCCAGCCTCCACTTCCATCCAGTTCCTGCCACAACGCTCTCGAAAAATTTGTATTTATATATTTATTTCTTTCGCATACAGATAAAGCAACATGTCAGAAATATATGGCATGAGATCAAACAAGCAGGAAAGGTCAAATTAACAGTTATATGGACTACAAACAAAAGAAATTCATTCTTATAACACCTGACACAAATTTTTGATATGTCTGTTCTAAAATAACATACTTTCCCTGCTGTAAGTGGTTAATTACCATCAAAAGAGTTAACACACATCCAGCCAAATTGTGTATTATTTCCAAGCACAAGTAAAAATAAGAGATTACCATCTGCATGACATTTTCCACACTGCGCCCCGAGATAATCGTAATAAACACATCTGGCATGTTGGACAGGTGCTGTAGAACATTCTTTGTTTCCAGTGGGAAAATTGCAAGGTCTGGATGTGGAGCAATTGGTGCAAGAGTTCCATCATAATCCAGCAGGAGTGCCACTTTGTGTGAGTGTCCAATGTACCTGCAAATGTGCATATTCTACTTTACACAACATTCTTACAGGATCATGATGTGAGCCATTTTCCCTTTTCCTTCTTTCCAATTAGTACAGCAAGAATAAAAAAGTAAAACCAACAGGTTTTAAACAGATGTTTTAAGAAACTTGGTCAACTTATATATGTTTGGGATCCATATTTTACAACACAATAAAAGCAACACTGCGTGCTATTTACCTTTTCACATTACATAGAAAGTGTTAACGTGAAGAAGGCCCTTGAAGCTTTAATCTGTACCAAATAAATGACCAATAATATATTTACACATGCTGTGTCAACAACAGCCCCTTTCTTGCCCTTATTTTGAACCAAATTAAAGCAGCCCAACCCTCCTGCCCTATCCCTTTAAGATCAATTTCTCCATGCAAAATACTCCTAACTATGCCCAGCTTTTGAAAGCCATTCCTGTCCTTCAGATTTTCCCCCACCAAGATCCTGTATGCCTTCCTCTTTTCCCCCATATCTGTCACATGTTCTGCCCATTTTGTCCACCTTCATTTGGTCATCATAACCATATATGGCACGAAGTACGAATTATAATGCTCCTCACACTACTTTTTCCAGCCTCCTGTTACTTACCCCATTTTGAGTCCAATTATTCTCCCCAGTACTCTGTTCTCAACACTGTAACATGATACAGTATTGTACTGTGAAAAGTTCAATCCTGTGAAGATGGACAAATTTATACACCTTACAGTAGCCCTCACACGATCAAGATGAAACATCAATTTGCCATGCATTTCAATGCAGCAACTTACTTGGCAAGATAACCCTCAAAGTCATCAACTGTCACTGGATGCATGGTGACAGATTTAATGTCATCAGTATCCTTCTCAATTTGGGAGCCCACTTGTTCCAAGAATGACCTCATCCAGAAGTTCACATCGTTAGCCTTTTCACGGCAACGCAGAGAATTCATTCGCAATGTCCTTTCATCTTCAGGCATTGTGAGAGCCCTGTAAACACAGCCCTGCATTGAATTTCTTCACTTCAGTTAGTTGAACCTCTCTTACCGATAGGTGAAGAGGGAATTTAATATGAACTCAATTACATGCTCAGGCTTTGCTCACAGCTCACACCATTGTAACCAGCATATGTAGTTTAGTATGTTCTTTCATGTGGATTATACTCTTTGACCTTGTCCACCATTCCATTTTTCAAAGTCTGTATGTTTCAGAAATAGTTCTATATCTGTCACCAGGTGGGAATACCTCCTTGACTGGTCCCCTAGGTTGAGCTACGGTCAAACTGTGAACCATGATGAACCAAAAGACTGGGCCACTGTTCATCTAATGAAGGAAGCATAGCCAATTTCCAAAACATCATAGTTTTTAGGAACTAGGACAACAGACACATACAAAAGAAAGCAATGTTCATCAATGTGTCACAGCACTGTCAGAAAGTCTTAGCTTATTGATAACAGTCTGTTGTTACGGGAGAAACAAGAACAGCCCACTTAATTCACTCATATAAAAGTTACAGTTTTTACTAAGCACTTTAGACCATTCCTATACACTTCCGAATTTACATTTTTTTTGGGGGGGGGGAATCATCCTATTGTATTGTTTAATAATTACATTTTTCCCTCAAATAACAGATCTCATTTCACAGTCATATGTGCCAAACTGTGAAATGGTTCAAGGCTTCTTTACACATTGAATTTGAAGAAATACCTAACTAAATAAC
>Ga0123357_10008304_pt1 | contig 12960 bp, 6 predicted proteins | sample TergutEmb28metaG_FD_89873 | JGI IMG/M metagenome (GOLD analysis project Ga0123357, IMG submission 89873) | Embiratermes neotenicus P4 segment gut microbial communities from Petit-Saut dam, French Guiana - Emb289 P4 | ecosystem: Host-associated > Arthropoda: Insects > Digestive system > Gut ...
CTTTCTCGACCCAACCCGAACTGATGAAGAAACGTATCGCGGGCGGGCTTTAATAAGACATATCTCAAACAGACTTGACGGCAACGGGTAGATTGTTTGCCGAAATTATCATAGTATAATTATCATAATCCGTATAACGGCTGACTGTTTTCGAGAGGAGCTTATTAATTGGAAGGCGTTAATGTTCATAATACAACAAATGAATCAGAAAACGCTGTCGATGATATTACATTTTCCTTGACGAATATTCTACGTTTATCTCTATCCGGATATGACTTTGTTGTCCATTTTGCCGAACACCAAAAGAATTATTCCAAGGGGTTTTTGCACCAACATCCATATATTGAAATGTATTGCGTCCTTTCCGGAGGAGCTGTAATTCATATCGAAGACGAAATCGTTCATCTGGATGCCGAGAAAATACTTATTTTAGCTCCGGATGTTAACCATTTAATGGAGAAATCTATTAACAATGAATTATCTTACTTTGTTTTGATTTTCAGATTGAAACCAGAAAAGCACCGCGACAATAATTTAGGGAATTCAACGTTGGCTACATATGAGCGAAAAGTATTAGACGAATTTATAACGCAATTAAACAAAAATAAATATTTTTATATTTCTGCAAGTCAGGAAATTATTGATCTTTGCCATACAATAAATAAGGAAATAAACGACAAATCGCTTGAATGGGAAACTTTACTAAAATTCCATTATTATCAGCTTTTTGTCTATGTTGTCCGGTCAATTATGCCGAAAAAACGAATCGAAGACGTTGACGATTTCTCGAATATCGCCGTAAGGGCAGTTGAGTACCTCCACGAACATTATAGCGAGAAAATAACGCTTGAGTCTTTGGGGGCCTATCTTTATGTTTCTCCGAGACATGCAAACAGGACTTTCAAAAAAATGTATGGCTGCACTTTCTACGAGACTTTGAAACAAATTCGGCTGGTGTACGCAAAAAATCTTCTGCTTACTACGGACATGCAAATAGAGCTCGTCGCCGCAAAAACAGGTTTTTGCTCTGCGCAGGTTCTCAGCAAAGCTTATAAAAAACAGGAAGGCGTCACCATAAGAGAATCCAGAAAACTTAGTAAAGCAATCAAAAAGTAACATATTATTAACAAAACTTGCGACTAATAGGAAATGTCGCGCGTTCCCAAACCCTGTACAATCATAATTCAAATACAGATTAATCAACACCAATAGTGCAAATTTTATAGTTCTGGTATACGTGGTTTATTCACACAGGAGGTTGCGATGAGAGTTGTATACGCTGTTAAAACTGGCGATATGAAAAATCCAGATCCGGAAAAGAGAGGGGCTGTCGAAATAATAGATGAACCCTTACGCGAAATCAACGATGATGAATTATTAATAAAAGTGGCATATTGTGCAATTTGCGGATCGGATCCGCACGTTATCGGCGGCATTTTTGGATGGGACCCGCCATTTGGCATGGGCCATGAGCTTTCCGGCATAGTTGAGCAGGTCGGGAAAAACGTCAAAAACGGTTTTAAACCCGGAGACAAAGTAGCGGGAAACTTTAGACATTACTGCGGCTCCTGTTACTATTGCACAAATGGCATGGAGCAGTTTTGCGAAAATGCCATCGAGGCCCCTTGTATGGCGGAATATGTCATTTGGCATGAAAAGCAAGCGTTTAAAATACCTGAGAGCGTTTCCTTAAAAAACGGATGCCTTATGGAACCGGTTTCTGTGGCTTTACGGGCTGTCGAAAAAACAGGCGTCAAGGTCGGCCAAAACGCGATCATAAGCGGCGGCGGACCGATAGGGTTGCTCGCCCTGCAAATTCTCAATTTATATGGCGCGACAAATCTGACACTGTTAGAACCAAACCCTGCCAGACGCGAACTTGCTTTGAAATACGGCGCTAAATATGCGCTCGATCCATTGAACGAAGATGTTCGAAAAAAAGCTATGGATATAACACAAGGAGTCGGTTTTGACGTCTTAATAGAATTGTCCGCCATCCCGTCCTCCGCGGAATTGTTGATCGACATTTCCGCTTATGCCGCTCATCTGGTTTATCTCGCACAATACCCTCGCGATTACAACCTTCCCCTAAACCTGTATGATCAATTGTATACAAAGGAACTGACTATTACAGGCTCGATCGTATCTCCTTATGGGTTTACACGCACTTCCAGAATAATGGAACGCCTTTATCTTGATGATTTCACAGCTAAAGTTTTTTGTCTTGACGACGTAAAGGAAGCATTTGACGCACATTTGAGTGGAAAATATCCGAAAATTGTCCTGAAATGCAATACGGATATTGAATAGATAGATTGAACTGGAGGGTGAAAACATGCTGTCTGAAAAGGAAAATTTCTTACGGTTGATTAACCATACCAATACCCGGCAGCTTTGTAATGGGTATGATATGGTCTACTGTCGTCCGGATCCTGTGTTTTCGCTCGACAGAGACGGCGTTAAATCGTGGGAAGACGGCGGCAATTATTATTATGTTGATCCGTGGGGTACGACTCATGTGTTCCCGCCAAACGAGCCGGGTCCCATGCCGATTACCACGCAAGAATACAAAGTGATTTCGGACATTACAAAATGGAAAGAGCAGCTTTCACTCCCCGACTATACGTCCTATGAAATGGATTGGTCTCAAATCAACGCCGAATTTGAGAATTGCGACAGGGAAAAGCAGTTGACGGCTGTGATTATGATTATCGGTTTATTTGAGCGTACACATTACTTGATGGGATTTGAAGACGCTTTGGTGAACCATCTGCTATATCCAAAAGAGATGCATGAACTACTTGACGAAGTACTTGGAATCCGGATACAGCAGGCAAAGCTTATCGTCGAGGGCTGCCACCCCGACGTAATCATCCATCACGACGATTGGGGGACGAAATCACAATTATTCCTTCCTCCGGATGTTTGGCGGGAATTCTATAAAGAGCGTTATCGCAAACTGTTTGACTGTTTCAGAGATCTTGGCGTCATCGTCATACAGCATGGAGATAGTTTTCAGGAGCCAATCACAAATGATATGGAGGAAATCGGCATAAAAGTCTGGCAAGGCGCGATACCGGAAAACAATATCCCCGTGATACAGGAACAGTGTAAAGAGCTGATCCTGATGGGCGGACTTGATATGTCAATCATAGATCAGAAGAATCAATCGGAACAGGTCATAAGGACGGAAGTAAGAAGAGCATGCAATACGTATGGACCGCGTGGGAATTTCATTCCATGCATCACATACGGCGGGCCAGGCGCCATATATTCCGGCGTCGACGAGTTAATACAGGATGAAATCAATCGTTATAACATGGAGACTTTGGGGCAAATTTAGCGAAATTCCTGTCAAGTCTGTATTTGTGTGAAACCCGTAAATATCTCAAAAGGAGTGGATGAACATGCCAATGAATGAAGCCACAGACAATAGTATTGACGAATATGCCGTTGAAATGAAGGGCATATCAAAAAGTTTTGACGGCGTCCAAGCGCTGCAAGACGTCTCGATTGCCGTAAGACCCGGCGAGATTCATGCATTGATGGGCGAAAACGGAGCCGGCAAATCGACGCTTATCAAGATTTTGTCCGGAGCCCACGCAGCAGACTCGGGTGAAATATTCGTCAACGGCAAAAGAGCAACAATAAACAACACGAAAGATGGCAATGATTTGGGGATTGCCGTCATATATCAGGAATTCGCGCTTGTTCCGGACTTATCGGTCGCGGAAAATATTTTCATAGACAAATTCGGATCTGAATATATACATGTCAACTGGAAAAAGTTGCGCAGACAAGCTCACGAAGCTTTGGCAGCGGTAGGATTTCCGGATATTGATCCCGCCATGCAAGTAAAACAACTTTCTGTCGCATACCAGCAGGTTGTTGAAATTTGTAAGGCTTTGACCCGAAAGACGGATATCCTTGTTTTAGACGAACCTACGTCCGTGCTAACAAACAGAGAGGTTGATAAACTTTTTGAATTGATTCTGGCGCTAAAAGAAAAAGGCGTCGCAATCATTTATATCTCCCACAGACTTGAAGAAATCTTCCGCATCACAGATCGTGTCACGGTTTTTAAAGACGGACAATACATTGGCACGGAAGAAACGTCAAACCTGAATCCTAAAAAACTTGTGAATATGATGATTGGCCGCGATCTTGCTTCATTTTTTCCGGAACGTCCGTATCATGATGTTGGCGACGTTGTATTAAAAGTTGAACATGCTGTCGCCGGCATGGCCGTAAAAGACGTTTCTTTCGAACTGCACGAGGGTGAGGTGCTGGGGTTTTCCGGACTTGTAGGGGCGGGACGAACTGAAACGCTGCGCGCCATCCTCGGCATTGACAAACTGGAAGGCGGAATGGTCTATCTTCGTGGCGCACCGATTCGTTTGCGCTCTGTAAAGGACGCATTCAGGAAAGGCATTGGTTTTCTACCGGAAGACAGAAAAAACCTGGGTGTATTGTTGAATCAGCCCATTAAATATAATGTCACATTTTCCTGCATCAAACGTTTCCAAGCGTTATTTGGTTGGATACGCAGGAAGCTTGAAACCGCTTTTGTTCTCGAAATGCGGGAAAGGGTAGGCATTAAGACAAACAACATTATGAACAATGTAAATAGTCTTTCGGGAGGAAATCAGCAAAAAGTTGCGATTGCACGCATACTGGCGTCCGAGAGCAATATTTTGATTTTGGATGAGCCAACGCGCGGTGTGGACGTCGGCGCAAAGATGGAAATCTTTAAATTAATAAATGAAATGGTCGCTCAGAAAAACGCAGTACTGATGATATCGTCCGAAATGGTCGAAATTATCGGTATGTGTGACAGAGCTGTTGTTTTTCGCGAGGGATGTTCAGTCGGAGTCGTCGAAAAATCCGATCTGACCGAGGAAAACCTTATCCGCTATGCTATGGGGTTGTAAAAGGAGGATATATTGCCATGTTTCTGAACACAGAACCAACCGTTTTACGCGTTAAAGCCGAACCTGCGAAATCAAAGACACATGTAACTCGGGTTTTGTTTAAATACAACGCGGTAGTCTTGCTTGTCGTGATGTTTATTGTTGCGTCAATCATTTCTGATGTTTTTCTGTCAGGCACAAATATCATGAATGTTTTGCGGCAGCAGTCTTCATTCATGATTGTAGCGCTTGGCATGCTCATGATAATGCTTACCGGCGGCATAGATCTTTCTGTATCTTCGACGGTTTGCGTCTGCAGCATCATGGTGGCGTATGGTCTTCGGGACATGGGATTGGAAAACCATTCATATGGATTGTTCGTCACAGTATTGCTTACAATCGCTATGGGAGCGGCCTTCGGAGCGATCAACGGGTATTTGATATCTTATTTGAATATGCCGGCGTTTATCGTCACTTTGGCTATGATGTACGCTATAAAGGGCGTCGCCTATATTATGACCGACTCAAAAACAATATTACTGAACACAAAAATCCCGGCGGTAAAGGTAATCATGAATTTTGCGACGGGCGACGCCCCAGGCACAAAGCTCCCATATACAGTATTGCTGATGATTATCGCAATCGCCATCATTTTCTTCCTGATGCATTACACAGCTTTTGGCAGATTGGTCACAGCAACCGGCAGCAACGAAAATGCCGTTCAATTGGCGGGTATTGATACCCGGATATTTAAGTTCTGGGTATACGTAATATGCGGGGTGCTATGCGCCGTCGCGGGCATTATCGTAACCGCAAAAAGCGGCAGCGCGTCGCCGCTTTCACAGGCAAGCGGATATGATATTACAACAATCGCCGCTGTGTTTATTGTCGGTTCAATCTTGAAAGGTGGGGAAGTAAACTTACCGATGACCGTGGTAGGCGTATTCATTCTGGCCGTTATAGGAAACATCATGAACCTTGTCAGCTTAGGCGTATATCCCCAGCTTGTCGTCAAGGCTATCATCATCATACTGGCTGTTCTGCTTAAGAGCATCAGCTCAAGAGCGACGAGCAGATAGCGAGGTGGTGGTTTTAGATATTGGTAAATTTGAAGTTTAATTGAGAAGTGAAAAGAGAAAGAGAGGAATAAAAAACATGAGAAAAAAAATTATATTTGTATCAATGTTGATCGCGGCTTTCATCCTGATCCTTGCAGCTTGTACGGCAACCCCGACCAGCGCAGATCTTAGCGACAATGGTAGCGCAAGCAGCGGTGGCGACAGCAGTTCATCAGGATCCGGGGACAACGCAGTTGCTCCCGCACAAGGCGAGTCGTCGTATGATACGATAATGAAGCTCCTTGACGATCCATCAGGCGCGCTTGCTTTTTCGGGTCTCCAGCCGCCGACATATGATAGCCGCGAGAGCATCAACAAGGGATTGCCGGTCCAACCTAAGCCAGCCAGCGAAATCAAAATCGGTTGGTCATCCGCATCATTGGGTTCGGAATTCTTTGAAGCACAGCGTGACTATTGTTTGTACAAAGCGGATCAATTCGGCATGCCGAAACCGGATCTGCAAAATGCGGATTTCAGCCTCGAAACCCAGCAAAACCATATCGATACATTCATTACGAACAAGGTCGACGTTATGCTGGTGAACTGCATTGACATCTATTCGGAAATACCGTATTACCAAAAGGCGATCGACGCCGGTATACCGGTACTGACAACCGGTCCCACCCCCGCAACCCCGGATATACCAATAATCACAAACGTCATCCCGAGCTCATTTGAAAACGGGGTACTGGTCGGAAAATACTGCGCTGAGAAGCTTTACAAAAAAGGGGAAGTGCTGAAAGTCGGCATGCTACTGATCAAGTTGGATCACGCAGACTCCCATGCACGCCCATGCGGATGGATTGCGGGCTTCCTGCTTCAATCCGCTGAAATGGACGGGCATCCTTATGCATCAGAATGGGACGCCTATCTTGAAGCCTACAATATTTGGAGCAAATTCAAAGATACCCGTAAGTATGATCTCTCTGAAAAGGGTTTGAACCTTGTCCAAATGGGCATCGCTGACAATACAGACGCGGCGAGCGCCCAGCAAGCATCGGTCGACGTGCTCGCAGCATCCCCGGATATGGATCTGTTCTTAGTTGAAGCGGACTCGATGGCAATCGGCGCTTTGGCGGAAATGAGACAACAAGGAATTGAGCCTGGTAAAGATATGAAGGTTGCGACATTTGCAGACGGGACAGTAACCTCGCTTGATATGATTATTTCAGGCGATCTCATGTGCACAGCGGCCAACAATCCTTACCTGACAGCCGGATCGATTATGGATATCATTTATGGTATCTTCGCCGATCCTGACCAACCTGCATACAATCAATTTGCAAACAATCTCCCCGCCAATTCAATAATGCCGCCTTACATCGTCAATACTGAAAATGTGCAGCAGTATTATCCGGCATTCCCTGATGACAAACTCAACAAGTTTGCCACATTTGATCCCTGGGTTCCGCTTTCTATCCCACAGTACAATGCTCAGAATGGATGAATGTTGGTCTGACGGATAGATTGTATTAATTAGTTCCTCCTGATAATATTGCCAGCGGTCTGAGTGTCATAGATCACTGGCAATATTTTTTATACCATTACTTTTCGCATTGGAATCCATGAAAATAATATGGTACAATGTAGCTCGCCTGCTACCCTGGCTCATTCGGTAGAGCAGCTGATTCGTAATCAGCAGGTGGGGGGTTCGAATCCCCCGGGTAGCTCCAGATGATGTCCGAGAACTGTTTTCAGGAATGGTTCTCGGGCATTTTTCTATGATTCTGCTTTAGATACTGAAACCCTGTGCCGCGCTGCAGCCCTCGTTCGCTTCGCCCGCCGCAAACAAGCAGTCATTGGCAATGCGATCAAAAAGTTACAAAAATGTGGGAAGTATGATAAAATTACTTTTACTGTATCGATTTTCGGGAGAGAGTTTTCGATTCAAAAAACAGGGGGAATACAATGCCAACTTTGCTTATCATGAGGAAGTCCCGCAATAGCTATAGGCGCAGAAAACTGCCGGTTTTATTGATGGCGGTGATATTGGCCGCGGGGTTGGTTCCCGGGGGGCTTTTGGCGCCATTGGCGGCGCACGCGGATACGGGCTACACTACAGGGGATATAGTGAACATCGGCGGGAATGATGTACAAGTCACAAATGTAATTGTTGTTCCAAGCGGGGCGGCTGCGGTCACGATCAGCGGCACCGGCAGCGATGTTTATGTTCTGACATCGAGTGACCCGATAACGCGCACCGCCACCATCTCTGTCAGCGGCACGCCGTATATAATCCTGGACGGGCTTAATGTCACGGTTGGCACTTCGAATATCCCCGTCATCACTTTGGCTAACACCGCAACGACAAGCCCCATTTTCTATCTGCCGGATGACAGCGTAAACAGTATTACCCAGAACTATAACAGCGGCAGCACTCAGGGTGTGAACAACTGCGGGATAGAGGTTCAACCGAACGCTACGTTTACAATCTACGGCGGCCCGCTTGGGACGGGGAAACTGTCCTTGCAGACGATGGGATATGCTTCCGCGCTCGGCGGGGCTTCTATTGCCGCCTCAGCCGGCTCCGCAAATCCGCCAGCCTGCGGCGATATCAATATCTTCGGCGGGACCGTCATATCAAACAGCGGCTGGTATGCCGCGGGTATCGGATCAGGATCCCATTCGACCGCAAAAAATATCCACATCAAGGACGCAACCGTCTACGCTTCAAGCGGGCTGGGCGTGATTCCCGGAAGTTCGAAGGGGGGCAACGGCGCGGGTATTGGAAGCGGCGGTGGCGGCGGCTCGCCTACAGGCGGGTTGGCCAGCATCACGATTGAAAATTCCCGCGTAACGGCAATCGGCAATGGTAACGGAGCCGGGATAGGCGGCGGCGGCACAACTACCGGCGCCATAGGATCCATCAGCGGCGATATCACCATTACAGACAGCGTCGTCACTGCGATAGCGGCCGGCGCAGGGAACAGTATTGGTGCCGGGGAGAACGACAGCAAGACAGACGCGGGGTTTATCGGCGAGATAAACATCAACAACTCGTCTGTAGGCGTTTTTGGCGGCTCAGTCAGCCCCGATACCGTAAGGACGCCGCAGAAGCGCCCCAACAACAGCCCGGTTCCCGGCTCTGACAGCGAGCCCCTTTATCTCACCACGATCAACGTGGTTGACGGCACGAACGGCGACACTCCGATCGAAGGTGCGGTAGTCACGGTAGTCGTCCATCCCAACGACCCGGGAAAGATGTACACCTACACTACGGTAAGCTATTCGCCGTATCTGCCGGATGGAAGCGATTCGCATTATAGCGAAAAAACCTGGCTTTGGCTCCCTGCCGGCGACTATATAATAATTGGCAATCAAGCCGGATACGGGGACGGCGAAGCAAGCGTCATTACGCCAACGGATGACAACACGGTGGATACCCTGCGGCTGTACAGCGTCACTCTGACCGGCGTCCTCGCGAATCCTTCCGAAAAAAAATATGACGCGGCGGGAAATCCCGATGAGATCAATCTGACCGCGCAAAACAAATTCCTGTCGACGGGCAAAACCATAGACGACAAGATCACTTGGTTCCGTGAATCAGTGGAAATTGAAGGCTCCGCAAATACTGCCTCATATACCCCCGAAACCTTTGACGCCGCGTATGATTTGGCTACCGGCGCCGACCCCGGCGACGGCGGCGTGATCACAGATCTCAACGCAACCGATCCGGCAAACCCCAACGATCAAAAGACGGCCACATTCAATGTTGATAAAAACGGCGTTTACTGGTTTAAGGTCGAGATGACAAGGTACGGGCCTGACGATCCGGAGTCAGATTACGCGGACTACCCGGACTGGACTGAAGACGGCAAATGGTTCAGAGTCTGCAAGGTGATCGTAGACAATATATATACGCCGGTCGAAGTGTATGTCCAGGATTACAACAGCACGGAGAATTATATTATCGCGGATTATCTGAAACTGCGCGCAAAAAACACAGGGGGGCTTTACGGCATACCCTTTGACCTTGACGGGACGACTGTGCTCAAGCATCCGTCTGACGGATACGATACGCTGACATATATCCGCAACAGCAATCTGCCAAGCACCCATTGGACGCTGAGTTTGCCTACGGTGTTCACCCCCACATCCTATCAAATAACATTGAATCAGAATGTAGCCGACAATAACGGCGCTGACAGTGCCAGCAACGCATCAAAAAAGTATTACACAGCGGACTATTCACGAAATACGAATTGGGTACTTGTGACCGCGCAATTTGTTGACCCGGTGGGCGCTCCCGTCACGATAAACGGCGCGTCCGGCGGAACGTTCTGGGCGCCGCTTGACCCGCCGAATTACGATAGCGGGACGCCTCCCTACATGGCAAGTAATTTCATGCTGTACGGCGGCCTGTACGTACCTCCGGCCAATGCGAATCAGGAGGCGAGGGGTTGGTATATATCGGCCGACGCCCATACGATCATACTCGCTGATGAAGGGACAGATCAGGGCCAATGGTTCCGGCAGGATTATTTTGATCAGTTTAATCCTACGCTGGCATTTTCGTCCATAGACGCAAGCGGCGGGGATTGGGGCAAGCAAGGCGTCCTTTCGGAAGGGAAAACCCTTTTTATCGTGTTTTCGTCCCCCGCGGCCAGAATAGTGGAAAATCATTACGAATATGACGCGGCCGACGCGGCGTCAGGCGGGGATGGGCTTACGACAAATGTAGTGCACGGCCAGACCACCACGATGATCGAAACAACGGATGACACTTACAGCAAGCAGTCCCTTACCGATATACCGGATATGGTTTGCGTAGGCTATGAAGTTGTGGATCCTTCTACGGGGGCTCCAATAATAAAGTTTACGCGCTATGAACTGCCTTTGAGTGAGCCCGCCGACACTTCGCAAAACGGCCTGGTATGGGCGAATTTCACGAATATGGATTTTCCGGACACGAGTTCCGGCATTATTTACAAAACCAAACCTGTCGTCAATTTCTATTACGAGAAGGCTGAAGCCGGGATCCCATTGAGCGAAATTGCGTATGTCACCGCGCGGTGGCGCGGCGTCACGCTTGGCGGCGATATCGTCATGGCTCAACCGCCGTTCCGTGAAGCGACGCGTGTGGATCGTGATATTTTGAAAACCAACGACGGAAGCGCTGCCGGCGATTCAAACCATACAATCGCGGCGGAGGTCTCGCCGAACAAGTGGATATTCGACACAACGCTGCCTGACAGCTGGATGGCGCAAACGGTAAAACCAGCGACCGTGGGAGGCGAAAACGAAGTCGTATTTTATTACGGCTTCAGCACAGGCGGCGTTTACATGGACAAATTGCAATACGTGACGGAAAAATACATGCTGGCGGACGGGACGCCATTGTCGGTAAACGGCGCGCCAGTGGAGGATACTAAGACCGTATGCTTTGTCTATGCAGACTACAGCAAAGCGGCCCCGGCATTTCCCGGATATATTGCCGTGGGTTGGTATCGCGGCGAGTATGGCGGAGCGGGATTTTTTTACGATACGGCAGAGACGGCCTCATTCAACCGGGATATCATCCCCTCAGGCGAGGCAAATCCACGGCCCGACGAGACCATAACCTTTGTCTACAAGGAAGTGGCGACGCTGACCGTAAAACAGCAGGCAAGCACATATTTTTCCACTGAACTGCCCTTCAGCGACTATGAGCTTACAGGGGCTAAAGGCGATCCCGTAACGGTCACTCCGGATTCATATGCAGGCTGGGCGCTGGAAAAAGTGACGCTGGACGGAACTCCGCTTAGTCCTGATTCGGTGGACGGAAACTATTACGCCGTATACGGCGGTTCTTCGGAGATGATTTTCTATTATAAGGAAAAACAGGGGCTGGCCACGATCACGGTGACGGGCGAAGACGACGCGGCGACGCCAAACACACTGTACAGTTATGATAAGCAGATCCTGTACACTGATCTGCCGTATACGCTGAAGCCCGGCGTGGATATTTTCACATGGCCGGGATACACGCTCGACGCCGGCCAGGATTTAGAAGTGGCTGACGATGGAACTTATATCTTTAAATATACCGCCACGCAGACCGTGGTGACGATTAATACCGTAGACGCTTCGGACGTCCCGATTGCCCCAAACAGTTTCACCGTACCGGCCACCATAGGCGAGGCGTTCAGCTACAACGCGCCATATGTCCCCGGGTATTCTTTGACAGGCTATACCTCCACCGAAACGCAGGCGCTCAGCGGCTCAACTATCGGCGGCCTGTCCAGCGTTGAAACAACGGGAAGCGAAATCTCTTTCCATTATGACAAAATCAAAAGCAGCGTCATTGTTAACTGCATAGGCGATGTGTCCAACGCCGTGATCAGGACTGTGCAGATAGGCAGTCCGACGATCGGGACGGGCGTATCGTTTGACCCTCCGGATCTAAGCGGCGACTACTACAAACCGGCCGCGGGGCAGCTCGCTTTTACCTACGACTTTGATGGCGTCAATGTCTCGACGGTAGAAGTCTATTATACGAAGGATATTGTGAGCGTCCCTGTCGTGGCGCAGGACTTCTATTCCGGCGCTTCTTTGGGCGCGCAGCCGCCGGTGGAAAACCAACGCAAAGGCGAAACCGTATCGATCATGGCCCCGACGATACACGGGTACAAGGTGATCGGGCAGGATTCGCAACTTGTGGTCGCGGATGGCGCAAATCAAGCGATCTTCCAGTATGTCAGCACAAGCGCGATCCCGCCGGCAAACCCGGGGACGCCGCCACCGGCAAACACGGGGACGTCTCGGACGGAAACAATAGTGACCTATAAGGAAGTGACAACTTACAGCCCCAACCCCGTAAACGGTACTCCCACGCCGACACCGGTGGTTGTAAACAGCGGCGCGGCCTCGCCGCCAGTCAATCCCGCACCCGTCACAGAAACGCAAAATGGCGGAAACACGGCCCCTTCATCCGAAGAAACCAGCGCGCCGGA
>Ga0123357_10008306_pt1 | contig 12958 bp, 11 predicted proteins | sample TergutEmb28metaG_FD_89873 | JGI IMG/M metagenome (GOLD analysis project Ga0123357, IMG submission 89873) | Embiratermes neotenicus P4 segment gut microbial communities from Petit-Saut dam, French Guiana - Emb289 P4 | ecosystem: Host-associated > Arthropoda: Insects > Digestive system > Gut ...
GACAGAAATGTGATTAAAAAGGAAGCCGAGAAGATTCTAAAATATAAAGACCTTACAATAGAAATACAGCGCATGTGGAATGTAAAAACAAAGGTGATACCAGTAATAATAGGGGCGACTGGGGCTATTTCAAAGTCATTCAGAAAATACGTGAGCAACATACCGGGAAAACATGAAGTCAAGGAATTACAGAAAACGGCCATATTGGGCACTGCACACGTACTTCGGAAAGTACTAATGTAAAAGTACAATAGATTAAACACTGAAACTAACGATATAAGCACCATGAATAGTAACAACAGAATAGCTGCAACGCTGTATTCCGTAGGGACATAGTTTGTCTCAGGAATATAAGTATAAATACCCTGCATAAAGGAGATGATGATGATGATAATAATAATAAATTTAACTGCAAATGGGCTGTCGCCCGGTGGCAGTGGTTATAATGCATTTATAAAGAGTTTATGTACAATGGTTTACAATAAATAGTAATTCGCCATTAGGGCTTCGCTTGTCTAGCATGTTGTCAGTTATTTGTCGAAGTTTTGAGACGTCGTGTGGGTTAAACAGCCCAAGAAGAGTGGCGGGAACAGGGTGGATGCGTGAATGTGTAGGAGAAGGTGCGCGCGATGATTACTTCCCAAGGAAAGTAAGGAAAGCAGTCAGGTTTGTGGAGAGAGAATTTGCCACGGGGAATTGGGCGAGGAAAGACACCGCTTAGCGGCTGCAGCTGAAAGCTGGCGAGTGGAAATTGGTAATTGCAGTAATAGTGCGATAACAGCAGAAAATTCTGCATAATGATTATATTATTATTATTATTATTATTATTATTATTATTATTATTATTGGGTACCTTTATGTAGGGTAAAGGTAAAGTGATCCTGTTACAGGCCCGGTGTTGCCCAGAGGGTGGGTAGAGGTAAAGCTCTACTCTTCCATGACCGCGGCACTAGAAGGGGTGAGTGGTCAGCAGAACGCCCCGGCCGCAATTTACCCCTTACAGGAGGCTGGGTGGTCCCCAGGGCCGGTCTGGACGGGCGGAAAATCTCGCCCCCACCGGGATTCGATCCCGGACCGTCCAGCCCGTAGCTCCGTCGCTATACCGATTGAGCTACCGGGCCCACCCTTTATACAGCGTATTTACAATTATATACCTGAAGTAAATCGTGTTTCTAAGGTATACATTTCAGCAGCTGTTCTGCATTTACAATTTGTGCTACATGTAATGTTATTTCGCATTTTAAATATGTTTTGTGTTTTTACGTCAGCACTTTCCGCAGTATGTGTGTGCAGTGCCCAATATGACTGTTTTTTGCAGTCCCTTAATTTCGTGCTTTCCCGGTATGTTGCTCGGGTATTGTCTGAGTGATTTTGAAATGGTTCCGGTCTCCCCTCTTATTACCGTTATCACTTTTCCTTTCACATTCCACATGCGCTGGATTTCTGTTATGAGGTCTTTATATATATATATATATATATATTAAAATCTTCTCAGTTCTTTCTTGATCACATTTCCGTTTCCAGGAATTGCAACATCTATTAACATGCATGCCTTTTTTCATTATTATCACGGATTATGGTTTATTATTATTATTATTAGGAGTATGGAGAGATCAGTCAGTTTAGTGGACGGACGACACTGACAACGGATTTTCTCTTCACTGCTGTCACGCCCCCCTCTGCAGATATATACTGGGTACTCTTCCTGGAGCACCAAGCCCAGTAACACTCCCCCCACCCCCCCGCCTTTTTCTCCATACTTCTGCATTACGTAGTGCTGAGTTAAGTACAGGGCAATTCAACTTTACTTGCAAATATAATTTTACTTTTCGTGTTTAATCCCTGATTGTACTGATCATTGTGTTAACATTCTTACGTCTGCAGTACTTCAGATGAAGTCAATCTTGAGGACTAGCTAAATATGTTGGTCTACAGTGGCAAAGACAAGCAATAATAACAGTTGGAGAGCAGAAAGCATAACCTGAGGTAGGGGCTAGCTGTCTTATTAGCAAACAACATACACACACATAGCACTTACGGTGAATGGCCCTTGCGAAATGGTGTGACATGTATGACGACAGATGGCATAAGTAGCACATCGGGAAGAGAGGGCAGGTTGTGATAACATATTTCCTCTGAAGGTGTCCCAGCATTCCACAGTGACACAACACGGAAATATGCAGGTTGTGTGGTGTTTGTACCAACGTAAGTTTCAGTTTATTAATGTAAATACACATGTTTTAAATTGCATGTACACCACTGAAAAGATCGTTTATTGTAGTTTGTACTGCTGTAATAGCAACTGTTGTAAACTGTTGTTTGTTCAATGTAATATTCGTTGAAAGGCAAACAAGTTGTGTGAGGGTTATGCGACCATGCCTTGGCCGGATTACCGTTAGTGTAAAGGGATGGGTACCCTTGCAAGTTTTACGGGCTTTTGAAAGAAATTGCCTCTCTTATTTGTTTTAGACAATGGGGAAATACAGCAAAACATCTAAGAGGTAACTGGCAGGAGAAGGATTTGCAGAATGCAATGATGGTCGTGAGAACAAGCAAACTATCAAATAACGGTGCTGCCATCCATTATAAAGTCCCGAGAAGGACTCTTTTAGAGCATATTTGGCTGAAAATAAGTAGAGTAAATCTAAACTGGGGAGGAAAACTGTACTTTCACCACAGCAGAGAAAGGGTTATCCAAGAGCGTTATTAGGCTAGCTCAAACTGGTTGCCCCATAACCTCAAAGCTACTGAGAATGTGCGCGTTCACATACAGTGAGAAGAACAATACTCCAAATCCATTTTTGAAGGAAACAGGCATAGCTGGTCGTGCTTGGGTAGATGATTTTTTTGCGTCGTTATCCCATCATTGAATCCCGCAATGCCCAAAATCTTAATCCTGGAAGAGCTAAGAAATTGGACCGCTTCATTGTTAATGACTGTTGTGCAAGACTTAAGATAACGATGGAAGAACTGGGAGTAATGAACAAACTAGAGTGCATTTATAATGTCGTTGAAAAATAATGTAGATTGTGCCTTCACAAACAGCCCCTTGTACTGACAAAAAGGCGGAAAACGCGTTAATCTGGTTGCTGCCGAACATGGGGTAAGTGTCACAATCGTGTCCTGTGGAAATGCCGTTGGATCAGCCAGGAACAAAACCCCCTCCACGCCTTCCATAAATCCAAACCCTCGTCCGTACCTCGAAGTGTCGTAGATTCGTACTCTACTCTACCTTGTGTCACGTGGGCGGCAGTAACATGTGTGGAGGTTATACCCTGTTGGGGGTTGCTTCGACACACGCTGGCTAACGGGGCTCTGACCTATCCAAGCCAAGGTGGAAGGTATCGTGCCTTGGGCTGCATGACACTGGAGTAGAGATAGCAGTGTCGTTAACAATCCCCTTGGGGAACCAGGCTGCACCCCTTTGTATGTAGGCCTTCCGTCTGCATGGGGCTCCGTGGACGGTGACCGTATGTTTTTGCCCATTTTGTAGAAGGGCTCCTTTTTTGGGGACTCTGCAGACATAAATGGATATGTAATGAAATGCTCCGGATACGGACATCTCTCTGGAATCAGGAGGGGGCTCGTGTCCCGGGGACTTCGAGTGATGAATGAAGGAGGGCTCTAGGAACGGGACATCCCTCTCCGAGGGGACTCCATGAGGGGGACCTGGAGAAAGGGCTCCTTTACTGGGGAAACCGAAAGATATGCTAAGTAAGGCTCTGGAATGGGCGTCTGTTTCCATAGGGGCCGCGCTTGTGGGCAACACGGAGGGACGCTCTTTTCTTTGGGCCTTTGAGATAAAGAGATATGTAAAAATGCCATGTAAGCGGGTATCTCTCTCCACAGGGGCACCGATGGGGAACCTGGAGGGGATTCGCTTGCCGGGACTTTTTGAGAGAAGAGGAAAGCATATCTGGGTTCCTTTCTTGGACCCAGAGGACATTAAGATTTTATGTCTGGGGGGCGTCTGGAGCTTTGGTAAAGGGACAGGGCTGTCCTGAGCTGATTTCAGATTATGGGGCACAAAGGGCTCATCTGTAAGGCCTAGGTGCATCGGGACCGTAATGACTCGAACCCATTGCAAATCAATCAATCAATCAATCAAACTCCTCCACAGAAGTCTTAAAAAGTTGGTTCTGTTTTATCTGCCGAAGTGATGAAGTGCTAGACATAGGCGCTTGTGTGTTATGCAAAATGTATGGCCACGAAATCAGCGTTCGTCTAACGGCTACAGACAAAGAAGAATTATTTCTGCTTCTTTAAATAATACAACAATATCAGAACTGTAACATCGTTTTGTGGCACTGTCCGTTTCACACCACACCTAACTGAAATATATCTCTTCAATAAAACATCAGTTGTAAGAAATGTTTACTGGAAACGTTACCAGCCAACTTGGCCATATTACCCTCAGGGGTGCTGATAATATGACCAGTTGCAAACTTTTAGGAAAACTCTTACATCTTCATATCCAATGGGATTTCATCATTGATCTTATTTTGTTTATGCAGACAAATGACCTGTCTGAGCAACAACCATGATACGTTCTGACTTTTCGTGCGATTTCAAAGTGAAAACACTCAGTTTTCCGTAAGGTAGATTAGTATTTAAAGCACCTACATGGTGTTCCTTTTGTCTTGTCATCGAGCACGGCAGCCGTATCGTATGCAATGTCACCCTGCGCCGGGACATAACACGACATCTACCGTGCTGAAATTTAGCCTTCGGCAAATCTACCATATACCCACACCGTGTAATTCCTCATTTATTGTGATTCTTCTAAGAAGTAGCAATTATTTCCCCAAACAGCGTTAACTGAATTGCGTTTTAACGGAGATGGAGTGTGTTTACTGTGAGGCACGATCCGAAGTTTTTAAGTTCATTTAGGTGAATGTTAGGTGTCTGAGGGTTGTGTGAAGTATCAAATGGTGACGAATGAAAGATGCAGCAATGTATGTATAAAGTAACACTGAGGGCGTTCGTCCAACCTTTGTTGCAGTTAAAAGCAATAAACTTTACATATTATGAGTACGTGTTTGTAGCCTTAGGTATCCAGCATGCAATGCGCATGCGCCATATTGTCTCCTGTGAACTGCCACTTCCAATTTAATCAAAATCCGTCCAGTAGGAGCCGAGCTGTTCCATGCAGACCGACAGACACACAGACATGACGAAGCTAATAACCGCTTTTTGCAATTTTGCGAACTCGTCTAAACATGAATAATTCCTAAGAATGTCACAGTAAAACATCAAACGTAGTAAAAGTATAACACTTTTTTGCCTAAATGTCGTGCATGTCGGCCATTTTACTTTAGAAAATGACGCATTATTAAAACACATACTTGTTAGGACAATCAAAACATCCCTAACGTTCAACTGGGTGCCTAGAATATATCTTTCCTATTCTGATCTCCTATACATACTGACTGTATGTATACAGAATTACTGTTGCACCTTATCACACTCAGTGCCGCACATCCGCTGCATAGGACTTCTCTGGACGAGAGATCGGCCCGTCGCAGAGATCTTTATCTGCACAACTCACAATTTCTACAATTTTAGTGATGCTGAAATCGGCACTGCTGACGACCTTGGTAGCTGCGCGGTCTAAGGCGTAGGTCTTAAGCCGACTTATTGCTAGGATTGCGGGTTCGAATCCCGCCGGGAGCATGGATGTTCGTCTCTTGTGTTAGTTCTGTGAGTTGTGTAGGTAGCGGCCTCTCGTACAGAGGACTCCTGTCGGGTGTGCGTGTGACTAATTGTATGTGATCTAGAAAACTCAACAATGAGGCGGCCTAAGCCCAATTTGGACTTTTGCGCCACAGAAAGAAATTGTTGTTGTTGTTGTTGTCCCATTCATTTGGCTGTTTTTAAAGAGAACGTGCTTGATGCCTGCAAGTGCCGCAACTTCTCCATCTTAGCAGTAAGTCGTTTGGTGTAATCGCCGATGAACATGCTTAACCCTTTAACGCCTAACGACGACTGTAGTGGTCTACCGCACCGCTAACCTCTAAACGTTGCATTTTATATATTTATTCAACAAATACGGGTACTGAATATTTTAAACATGGTGTATACTCTCCGTTTTTTTTCTCTCTTCAAAATGCAGTTTGTTTCATAATTCTAACATATTTGATTCCTGTTTTATTCACATTTTATATACAGAGTGTGCTAAAATTTAAAAAAAAATAATTCTGGCGCCGAAAGGTTAAACTGCAGTAGAGATTTTGATGTCAGGGAGTAATTGTATGAATTTGTTTTGTTTTGTTATTGTTGGTACATCGTTTTATAAAACAGCAATTTGACGTAATGCGCCTGCGGGAATTAATTACAAGTTGTTTATATCGAGTGCCTGTAGTGAAGCCACACGAAATTTCATGGCTTCAAAAAGCAGCGTCTTTGCTCACCGGATACGAGATTTTTATCCAGAAAAATGGGGAGAAATGCGCAGGTTGTTGTAATTGTCTCATTTTTGGTAACCGAATTTATTTTTTCTTTTCTCGTTATTATCATCATTCCTCCCCCACCCAAGAAATATAAAATTAGGATTATACGATCCCCCCTTTTACGTTTGTCTGTGTCACCCATTTCAACTTTTTAATCATCTTTCGCATTTTCCTGAAAATAGTTTTGAAAATTATGTTGCCGAAGGATAATCCTATATTAAGTAAAACAAGATGGCAGACGCGCGACTTTTGCGATACGTAGGCCTACTTGTAGGTCCTGAACTGATGCATGGTAAGGGACGGAGAAACGTAGGACTTTAGTGTCTTTGTTGAACATAGAATTATAACATGGCGGCAGTGCGAGTATTTTGTTTAACTTTCGGTTTTGTGGTGCCAACTGCTGACCTACTGCAGCTAGGCGTGTAAAATTTAGTGTGTGTGTGTGTGTGTGTGTGTGTGTGTGTGTGGTGTGTGGTGTGTGTGTGTGTGTGTGGAGATAGATTATAGACACACATTAGAACTATAGAAGCAGTAGTTCCTACGTCAGTAATTACAAACAAAACAACTGTGACGAAGTTTGATGTTATTTATATTAGACAAAAGTAACGTACATAGTTTCTTCACAAAAAAAATCAAATAATGTAATTACTAATGGGTATGTAGAATGTGCTATGCGACAGAGACTATAAATTGTTCCATTAAGAAATCATGTCAAGACGTTAGTGGGAAGTTTGAAGCTTGTTTTTAATGCCAACTGCAACTTTGTCAGAGTATCTTTACCCATTCTGTTAGTGGAGGCTGTCTGTATCTTTCTCTTACAAAAATCCACAAACCTTGCGACCCAACATGCATTAAAATCATGCCGATACGCCCATGTCTCTATATTGCTGAATGTCGTGCTTTGCCAATAAACACTAAACTTTTGACGTGCTTACCTGTGCTGTTGATGAGTCTACATGCAGCGCAAGAAAATTAGCTGGGTTGGACTTTGGGAGGGGAACCACAGAACACGCGCGCTCTCACTCACCTAAGTTGTGAACTGTGTCCTGTATTCTTAGCAACTGCAAGCTGGGATGGGCCTAGCCGGTCAGCAGCTCAGTCCTCTAATTTTCGTTCCCCTTCCACACTTACGTTCTGTTTCTGTTTCCCGTTCTCCCTCCTCCCATCCATCTGGTCCTCCTACTCTTTCTTCTTTTCCTGGGATCTGTTTCATCTAATTTTTACTTGTCGACCTGAGACGTTTGAAGGTTGCGCTGGCCGAGATAGAAAGCTAATCTTGAAGGTGTTGGCCTATTTTCGACCTCCCAACTAATTACAGATTAATCAAGGCCTGTCACTCGCAAGAACGGGAGTATAGAAGTTATTGCGGCTGCATTTTGTGCTGGAAGTGTCTTTACTTTAAGCTTTCACGACAAACGAATGCACATCAAGCTTGGGCGGCCACAATTAGAAAGAGCATTTCGAAATTTTTATTTTCCTCGATCATCAGGGTCGAAATTCATTGTCGTCACACTAGAGTACATTTCTGTACCATCTGTGACCTCGTCTTCTATTTGCTCAACAACACTACCACTTGCTGAGTTTATACACCGTGCTTGGTAGATGAATGAATGTGGCTGCTTGTTGGAGTGATACTGACAGGAGAGGACGGAAGTGCTTGGTTAAAAACCCGTTCCAGTCACTTTGTCCACCACAAATTCCACATGGACTAGTCTGGGATTGAGGTTGCGTCTTCGCGGCAAGAGGCCAGGGACTGACCACTTGAACCATTTTACGGCCAATGCCGTTTGTTGTTACAACACTTGAAGAGAATCACAAAGCTTATTTAAATGCCTTCCCGTTCAAAAGGAAATAAAGCTAATATTTAGAACTCCTGCAGTTATCTGGCTTCTGTATCGACAGAACTAACCTACAGCATGGGTAGACTCAAACTGAAATGTGATGGCACACGGTGACGCACGGGAGGGGAAGTGAAGGGGAAACTGACGAATGGAGTAGGTAGTCAGTACTCTTTACACTACCTCGGAACATGGTGTATCCAGCATTACTACCGCTGATTCACACACCTCGGCTGCCAGTAGTCGACTGAACTGACGCCCCCCGTCGATTTAAATGGACTCGTCCATTTCGCCGAAAGACGAAATCTGGTTTCTGCGCGTGTGCCATCACATTTCAACTGGCCTGTAACATATTATGTAAAGAACTGACATAATACTACGATCTGTTGCAGTGAATTTCAACAATGTAGCGGCACAGCAGGAGAACGAACGTTACTGCTGTGAAGCTGGCAGTCCTGCTTTGTGTGCGGCAGGTTCTGAGTCCAAAACGTGCCTCAAGCTCCGGCTGTCTTGACTACTGTTTATGTGTTTTCTTTAGTCCTTCCAGGTACTGTGTGTCTGTGCCTTCAGATCAGACCAGGAGTGCTTCCTTCCTCATCCCTTCCACTTCATTATTCACTATGCATATTGTCACTAGACTTCACGTATTGTTCACTACTGACGTCATTTTAATTGTCGTAAATAAGTGTTTAATTTGGCCGACGCGGTGGCCTGCTGGCCTCGGTTCAGAACTGCTGGGCTTTGGTGTGTAGGTCACAGAACTGAGTGGTTGTTTGGCTTATGATTTTGTGTTGATGTATCGACTGCGGGTGTTGGGGAATAGGGTGTTGAGGAGAGTGCTTGGGTCTAAGGACGAGATAACAGAGGTTTGGAGAAAACTACACAACGGGGAGCTTTATGATCGGTACCGCTTTATGATCGATACTGCTCACAAATACGATTTGAGTTATCAAATCGAGAAGAATTAAATGGGCAGGGCATGTAGCACGTATTGAAGACAGGAGAGATGTATTCAGGATTTTGGCGGGGAGACCTGAAGGAAAGAGATTACTCGATAAGCCTAGGCATAGAGGGAGGATGGTATTAAAATGTATTTTCAAGAAGTGGGATGGAGGAATATGGACTGGATCGGTTTGGTTCCTGATAGGGACAGGTGGCGGTCTCTTGTGAATGCGGTAATGAACCTTCGGGTTCCATAAAAAGCGGGGAATTTCATGACTATCTTACGACTTTTTATATTAGGAAGGACTGTGCTCCATGGAATGAGTGAGTGAGTTAGTCAATCAGTCAGTCAGTTAGTTAGCTAGTTATGTCGACATGAAAAAGGGCAAATATTTCAGAATTGGCAGTTTTTCGGACGAAATATTTCTTGATAAGTCGACTCACACGATGAGGCTAGCAACTGCTACAAATTAATAAATACTGCCTTTCTTCTTTCTTATTCTGACCTCTGTCTCCTTAATTATTCTAGGTGTAGAGGGTTATTGTTACATCTGATTGCGCTCAGTGACACTTGGTATGACTCCTCTGAACGAGGGATCGGACCTTCGCAGAAACCTCTACCTGCACAACACACAACACTCACAACAGACAGACAGACATCCGTGCCCCTGGCGGCATTCGAACCCGCATTCCCAGCAAACTAGCGGCCGCAGACCCACGCCTCATACCGCGCGGCAACCGGCGTGGACAATAATACCTGGTAAATACGTAAATACGAGAGACAATTCAGCGGCAAATCTCCACACATTACTCTCAATAGTACATACTCAGAACATAGTTTATTTTGCTAGCCACAATTATTTGCATCTTTGCCGTGATTATAACAATTTAGGAAATATACTTACAGTGTAACAGTTTCGATATTTTCGCTTCCTGTATTTTAACACTTTACAACTCAGTGGTAACTATTTGCACCACGTTAACTACAGGATTTTATAACGCAGACGACGTTTTTTTCGTCTGTGCAACAGGAAGGAAAGTCTGCACAAATACATACAATTTAGTACGAAATTTAGATAAACGTAGTCTAGGAACTTCCCATCAAAGCAATGCCCTTTCGGATTCCAAGCAGCAACGGAGAGCTCACGACTCGCTTTATAATATTATACACAGAACTTTCACCTTTTAATCTACTGTCCTTACAGGGCGATGGGCTGGGTAGCTCAGTCGGTATAGCAACTGGCTACGGGCTGGACGGTCCGGGGATCGAATCCCGGTGCGGGCGAGATTTTCCGCACCTGTACAGACCTGCTGTGGGGCCCACCCAGCCTCCTGTACAATGGGTACCGGGTCTTTTCCGGGGGTAAAGAGCGGCCGAGGCGTGACGCTGACCCCTCACCCCCTTCTAGTGCCGTGGTCGAGAAAGAGTAGAGCTGTACCTCTACTCTCCGTATGAACCGTATGGCCTGTACATAGCCTCAGTGCCTGTACAATGGTGCACATTACCTTGCCTTATTACAGGGCGGGACCTCATAATTAACACAGATAATTAGCATCAATAAACACATCTCGGTTTTTTCATAGTCAGTAACGACACAAATTCCTTTCCCACTCGTTAGTGTTCAGAATATCTACCAGAATCTTCTGCCTGTTTCAGTTACTGCCTTTATTATTTCCTCTTTAAATCCATTCCACTTCTCACAACCAACCCCCCTCCCCTATACAGAACTGCAAGCAACTTACTCCTTGCGGCGGAGTCATATTGAGAAGCTAACAGTCCATCAGCTAGTAAATAAAATCCCACACACTTTTTGGAACCCCAAGATTCTTTACTTTGTTTATATGCTCAGCCAGATCAATCCAGTTCATGTAGCCCATCCTAAACTCCCAAAGATCCATTTTAATATTATCCTATAATTTGCGCTTAGGTCTTCCAAGCGGTCTCTTTACCTAAGGTCTGTACCGAAACCCTGTATGCAGCTGTCCTCTTCCCCGTATGTGCTACGTGCCCCGCCCATTTCATTCTTCTCGATTAGCTCACATGAATAATATTTGGTGAGCAGCACATGTCATGAAGCTGCTCATGACACAATCACTCGGAAGTTGAAACGTGTACCAAATGACAGAGATCAACACGCTTATTCAACGAGCCTGAAAATTATGACTTTCATTTAGGCAGATCGCCCATAGTTTTGATGCCGTACCGCCGTGCTTAGTGTTCGCCAAGTCCGAACAGGTGTGTCACAAAAAGCCACCAGTAAGCACAAGGGTATTTAAGTTTGCACTGAGATGTATGATTAATGCCATAAACAAAGAGAGTAATTGTGCCTCTAGCATTCCACCTCATTTGCAAGGCGGCCACTCGGACTTACGACGAATGTTATGAATCACACTTTCCATTTCCATCGATGTTATGACACTAATGACAGTTTTGAAGCCGTCTGCACTATTTCTTACTAAATTCTTGTAATAAAACCAACTGAATGCACTAATTTCTCAAATTTATTTTTGGAATAAAACTCTATATAGTCTTAGTAATTAACCAACTTAATGCACAAATTGTTTTACAATAAGTTTATTATATTCCTCTACATGTTTCGAGCACTCTGTGCTCATCATCAGGAAGTCAAAATTGTATTACACAGCATCTGGTATCATCACACCTGTAGGTGGCCGTCCGGTGCACAGCTTGAGAGAGGACCAACATATAGAGGCACATAATAACCTTATTATAAAGAATTTGTACATTAAGTAGGATAATTACTAAGATTATACTGAGATGCACGGTCAGCAAAACATCAAAAGACTACATGTTTCGGACAGTTCCTCTGTCCATCATGGGAGTTCACTGTACACACAGCAATGGTATATGTCATACAGGTTTTGCTGACAGCTTGCGAGCAGAATTAGGACGGAACTGCAGTTCCGTCCTGATCCTGCTCGCAAGCTGTCAACAAACCCGTATGACATATACCATTGCTGTGTGTACAGTGCTAGACTCCTGATGATGGACAGAGAAACTGTCCGAAACATGTAGAATTTTATTCGAAAAATAAATTTGAGAAATTCGTGCGTCTGTTTGGTTTTATTACAAGAATTTTTCACGATGCACGGTCACCTGAACGTCAAATTCGTACTAAATATTACCGATTAATCACACTTTAATTACCATTCTTCATGCAGACACGACAGATGACTTTACGGAACTGCGTCACAGTATTTGTGAAAATACAGAATGTCCCTCTTATCCTGTCCCTGAGTACGGCAGTCGTCACGGGTTTTCTAGGGGTATGCAGGCTCTGTATACGATAAAACTGATGTGTTCGGGGACACGATAAAAGGGACACATGTCCTTAAATTTTTAAAAACAAATGTACGTAGAGAGTTAAAACTGATGCACTTATGTCTGTTTATTTATCTTAAAGGACCTTAATATTTGTGAGAAAATTATGGGGCAACACATCTCCCCCTACCCAATTACCCTCTGCTTACTTAGAGAAACGCGTGTCTGCCTTCGTGAGAAGAATCAGTTATTTTCACCCGATTTTAACTGAAATCTTATCTTATGTTTATTGGACCGTGCATCATCTTGATAGTTCAATAAACAGAGACCAACTTCATGTCACTTGCTTTATTATTTCATTATTTAATGCTCAACATGTTTCGGATGTTAATACATCCATCCTCAGGAGCTTGCGACTTATTTGTTGAGTTATTTCATGGGTTGTA
>Ga0123357_10008307_pt1 | contig 12958 bp, 4 predicted proteins | sample TergutEmb28metaG_FD_89873 | JGI IMG/M metagenome (GOLD analysis project Ga0123357, IMG submission 89873) | Embiratermes neotenicus P4 segment gut microbial communities from Petit-Saut dam, French Guiana - Emb289 P4 | ecosystem: Host-associated > Arthropoda: Insects > Digestive system > Gut ...
TTTTTAAAATATTATATGTGAATTACTATATGTGATATATTAAAAAATATAATAAAAAGTGCAATTAGTTGGCCATTTATATATACATACTTTTGCACGGAAAAATGAAAATAATCCTGAAAATATTAATACACGAAGACGACTCCCTAAAGTAAGTACCAAAAAATATGTTAGACTGTGTATACTTGTCTAAGGCAACTAATTAGTTGTGTTAGACAAGTATACACACCCTAACATATTTATTGCAAAACACAACGGGGATGACGAACCTCATGATTAAGTACCAAAATTTAAGTGCCTAGGAAGTATATTTACAGAAGATGGAAAAAATAAAGAAGACATAATACAACGAATTAAAGAAGCTAAAGTTGTGTTTAATAATAAAAAGGAACTACTCTGTTCGAATAACGTTAGTTTGGAAGTGAAAAAGAAACTTATAAAAATTGTATTTGGAGTGTTGCTCTTTATGGTTCAGCAACATGCGCCCTAGGAAAAAATGATGAAAGGGTCGTAAATGCATTTGAAACATGGCGCTGGAGAATAATGTTAAAAATAAAATTGACAGCTAGAATAACGAATGATGAAGTTTTTCAAACTGCGAAAGAAGAAATATTACTTTTAAATATTTTTAAAAATAGACGCCACTCATGGATAGGGCATACAATTATGCATAACAAGTTTGTAGTAAACAACCTTGAAGGAACAACATCCGGGGAAAAGGCCGTGGGAAGACCTCGACTACAATACTTAAAGCAAGTCGCCAGAAACACAGAAGCTGACAGTTATACAGCAATGAAAAGAATGGCTTACAACAATTACAGATGGAAAGCTGCCAACCAATCAAAAGGCTGATGGATAAGAAGAAGAAGAAAGAAGGGTGGTAAAGGTAATTGTAAAGGTAAGGTTTGTCCCCGAACAGACCACGAAGGCCCAGAGGTATAGCTGTGCTCTTTCTTCAACCTCGGCGCTAGTTCGGGGTTGGTGATTAACGCCACCCCCCGGCTGCTTTACTCCAGGGAAAGACCCGGTATCCATCATATAGGAGGCTAGGTGGGCCCCAGGATCGGTCTGGACGGGGGCGGAAAATCTCGCCCCAACCGGGATTCGATCGCCGGACAGTCCATTCCGTAGCCAGTCACTATATCGACTGAGCTATCCCGACCCACTGATAAAGAATGGGCACTCAAAAACTGCATTTGCTACTCAATGTGTTCATATGCTTTTCGAACGTTATCACACTAATTGTGAGTTATGTTCAGGACAGTAGCAACCTGTCAGGTTTTGTGACGGACAAGCAATGTGTTTGTAGTGACGTAGGAAATTGAATTTCATACTTCTGTTTAGGTGGAATTTATCCTTCAAAGTATTCAAATGTCATTACCCCGTGATGGTAAACTCAGGCTTTCACACGCGAAAGAATTTCTCTACAAATTATCTGCAGTTTGGGCACGCGCCTGCAAAAACTTTCGCCAGACCTGTCTTAGGCAGCAAAAATTTAATGAATATCGGTCAGAAGGGGCTCCAAATTATTAGCTGGCGTGGGGCGGCCGGTCGGCAGGAGACCTGTTCGTGATTGACATAAATTATGAAGCTCCTGTTCGTACAGGCTACTTCTGTTTGTTTCTCTGCCGCGGGCGTAACAACAACAGTTTACACACAGCCTTGTACAGCGTACTAAAAGTGTACGAACCACGAGCGATCGGTGGACCAATGATTGTAAAACACAGACATAACACCATAAATCTAGAACCAATAAACCTAACATCAACCGCCGGGAGTCTTCACATATTACATCCATGGACGTGTGACCTACCGTTGGTATTTATCAGATTCCATGCACCACAATATTTAAAGCAATAATTAGTCTGTAATAAATACCCACCTGAATGGTTAAATTTGCAGGCTTAAATAAGACACCGTAACTTAAATGCGTTTATAAATATGGAAATACACAGTTGACGAACCGCATAACACTTAACACACACACACACACACACACACACGTGCACACTTGAGACAGGCTAGCGATTAACAGCCACCTGCCTGCCGAGATGAGATTCGCGGAATGCTCAAAGTGCTATGAGCTCGAGATTACATTGCAGCAGAAGGTAGTGGGGTGGGTGGTCGAGAAAAGCGCGGAGTGGGAAGGACGTTGCAATGTTAAGAGGAGAAAATCGCTCGTTCGGCGCGCACGTCCTGTGTGCAGCTGAACCAACAGCGCGGTAATGCTGAATTGCTCGTGCCTCCCAGCTGATCACAAGAAGGAAAAAAAAAATTGAGCGGTTCACTGTCCGTTCGTTCCGCTACTTGATGATTCAACTTTCATCTCTGTCTAGGCTGTGAAAATCTTGGAGATTAGACAACACTGCGTCAAGTCACGGTTACCGGCTCTACTGTCTTCGAAACGTCCGAATTGCTGTATACAGAACAGGTATGTTAGAGCGGAGAGCAGCCTTTTCATGCACACGATCCCACCCTTGAAGTAGTTGCGTTATCGATTGATAAAATAAAATATTTTTCGTTTCCTTATTAATCAGTACTAGTTAAAAGCACTTCTAGAATATAATTTAACTTACAAAATATGTGCACGCTATTTTACGCATTATTTATACATTTCCGCCTTCTGTGAAATACATACTGGAAATGTATGCGGTAGGAAATTTAAATGGAGTTAAGCCAAATGAGAGGGTAGTGAAATATACGAGTAGTTGGGTGAAGTTTAAACGAGAGGAAGTAAAGTGTCGACATGTGTAGTGAAGTGTAGCTGGGTGAAGCGTAGTGAAGTGGAGTGAAGTACTTAGTAACAGGGTATCTATCATTATTAGAAGATATATAGATCGTATGAACTTCGTTGCTTATGTGGCTTTTCATTTATCACATTCTTTCATATCCTTTTGGCTCCATTTATCACTGAATATGTATGGTTTATGATTTTATGCTTCTGTTTAATTTTGTAAATTATGTATTTTTATTCTTATGCATGTTCTGTGTATTCTGTTCCTTTGTGTAGTCCTGTGTATTGTTTGTGTGTAAATGCGTACTGTACTACTGTCACCAGGTGTCCACCCAATTGCAGTTAACAAAAAAATATATAAATATAAATATATATATGTATGTATATATATATATATTCATTTCGAATTTTCCACAACCTTCTGTTACCCCAAATTTCCCTGTAGCAGAAAGGTTGCATCAGAAGAATAGGGGATGACAAAACGTCAAAACTGAAACTTCATGATCAGGAGGTTTAGGGTTCAAATCTCGGTCGAAGCTCGGTTATTCTGAGAACGTTTGATTTTCGTCACAGTCACTACGTTTCCTTTCAAGTCCTTCCCAACTTACTCAAAAATCTTCCTACCGTTTCACGCTACACAAATTATTAAAAACAATTCCAGTGTTAAGAAATCCGTAAAACTTCACACAAAATGGATCAGAACACCAAAGGCAAACACGGCTTTGTTTCATATATGTCTGTTAAATTAATTCGCATCACTTCAACATGTCTGGATCATGCATGTGTTCATCGTCACGGGCAGTAATTTTGCATTAACACAAGATATCATATACCTATATCTACACCTATTAAAAGCATTTGATTTTGTACAAATTAAATTACAAACATGGACATAGTTAATAATAATAATAATAATAATAATAATATAAAGGTAATATGTTTATGAGCACAATGCTAGGCGGTAAGAATCATGTGTAATGCAAATCCAAAGCACACGTGGAACTAAATGTTCTCATATCCATTAAAAGGAACTGTATATTTGTTAACACTAGAGTCATGTGGGGTACGAAGTTGTGTAGACTGGTAATTTGTTATAAACTACCAACCAGCAAGGCGTCGTATTCGAAAATACTCTAATCTTCATCAACAACTCTGCAGAAAACCGAAATCGCACATGGATATGGAGTGACTGTGTTCTCGATGCTTTAAGTTTATTTTTTGTGGCGCTACAGCCCAACTCGAGCCTAGGTCTCCTCATTAGGTTTCTGGAACACACATCAATTTGACACACACACTCGGTAGGACTTCTCTGTACCAGTGATCAGCCCGTCGCAGACGCCGCTACCGACACAGCAGACAATGAGCACAAGAGACCAGCATCCATTCCCTCGGCAGAATTCGAACCCACGAATCCAGCAATCAAGCGGCTTCAGACAAATGTCTCGGACCGCACGGTCACCGGCATTGTCGGATACTGTAGGGAGTGACCTGTAACTTTCATCATTAACTTTGTCCACAATTATAGCCTAATTTTACCCGTCTAAAAATAATATATTTGTAATCCATGTAACCATAGAGTAAATGTTAATAAAGTAACAGCTCGTGACAGTAACCACATACATGGTTGAAAGATGTTGAGTACGGAGCGTGAATTAATTTAACAGACACATAATAAAACAGTGCTGTGTATTGTTGGTGCTTAATTCGATTAATATCAACAGCATTATGACAGTATGAATACTGAAGTGCAAACCGGCAGAACTTTTCTGTTGAAAGATTTACTGCAAAGAAAGCAGGTACAGCATGTTCGAGAACAAACAACAAAATGGTTCCACTAAACAATTTTAACAAATATTTAGACAATAACAGAAGTGAAATAAAAGTTAACATAAATACAGCAGTGAAAAAGTCTAAAAAAAATGTGATTATCGGCGAGCTACTTACAGCAGAATGTGTTTCGGTCGTTTGTTTGTGTTCCTTGTACATAGTTGGCAAGTCAGCTGGAGTGTAATTCCTGATTTATTTGACCAGGCAGTTGGGTGGGAAAGGCAGTGAGCAGAAAGTTTGGTTGTAAGTCGGTGGATGATAACTGGGATGGGCTCATTGTTTAGAATGTCGTGCAAGCGGGAAGTGGGAGTGTCTGGGATAATTACCGATGACTCGGTGACTCTTTATCTGGATAAATGGGAGTTTGAGGTGGTTGGAGGGACACGTGGCACTGCGGACAGGGGCGGCGTAAGTTAGAATGAATCGAATGAGCAATTTGTAGTAGGTTAACTGGTTGGACTTTGTAAGCGTTGGATCTCTGGCAGGGAGGGGGAAAGTGTTACATAGAACGGCTGTGGCTTTGTTGGCGACGGTGTGCAAGTACAGTAGAACTCCATTTATCCGGACGCTGGTTATCCGGATCGCCAATTATCCGGATCAGCTTGGCCCCTTGGGTTAATTTGTCGAGAATTCTGCAAAACTAACTCGCGTTGACGTTACCGGTTATCAGATGAAGTACAGTACAGTGTTATGGCTTCTAGAACTTCAAATAGGACGTGGCCGAAAGGTTTAGAAGCATATACATAATGCAAATAGTAAAAGCCAAACTTCAAACTGCCAATGTAGCCTATTTTCAAAGAAATGTCCAATTATGCTGATTTTCTGCATATTCGGATGGCTCCCCGTCCCAATTAATCCGGATAAGTGGAGTTCTACTGTACTTGGCGTCGAGAAGTTTTGAGTCTAACACAAGGCCTAAATAGCGTACTGCCGACGCCCAGGACTCAAAGGTACCATGGATTTCAAGAGGGGCCGCGGGAGGGGGGGGGAGGGGTGGCGCTTGGAAAATAGAAGGGTTTAAGTTTTGTGGGTATTTAAACGGATTTTCCATGTCGTGTAATATTTGAGCACGGCCGTTACAGCATGAGTCTGCGGGAGAGAGTATCAGGACGCCACGATTTGAGTTAGAAGGGCAGTGTCGTCTGCGTATAAGGAGAAGGAAGCGCATGTCAGGAAAATAAAGAGAAAATAGTGTTGTCGATAGTATGGCACTCTGAGGAAGACCGGAAGGGGTAGGTTTTGGGGTGAAGGTTGTGTCTTCAGGTAAACCGTAAAGGTACGACCTTCCAAGTAGGACTTAAGGAAGAAAAGAAGATAATTCGGCCAGTGACGTGAAATAAGTTTGAAGATTAGGCCATTTAGCTATACTATATCATAGGCTTTCTCAATACACGGTAAGACCATTCCTGTGTGTTTTCTAAGATTAAAGCTATGGGTGATGCAGCTGGTGATTCGTGCAATTTGAGAGACTGTTCACTGTTGTTTGAGAGACTTTTCACTGTTGTTTGAGAGACTGTTCACTGTTGTTTACGGAAGCCAAATTGTTCCGGCAGAAGAATGTGATTCCGATGAATAACAGCATCCAGTCTGTGTGCTAAACTCGTTCTAGAAGTTTGCTGCAGGTACTTAAAAGACTATTGGGTCTGTGAGAACCGGGTCAGATGGTGGTTTTCCAGGTTTTGGAATGGACGTAAACTTAGCGGACTTCCAGCCAATCGACGGAACTAGTTTACTGGTTTGTTCCGTTTGTATTGGGTACCTGATCAACTGTGTAAAATAAGTTATGGCGAACTGCAAACGGAAGGGTACTCATGACAGAAAAATCGGGAAGACAGAAGAGGTAAGGCGACTGAATCACATACCAAGCGCAATGTTCCATCCCAGCTTTCGAAAGGGAAGATTGAGGACAGACAACACCTCAAGTATCCTCACTGAGATAGGAACCTGGTCCCTCCTGGAAGCAAGTCAGTCGCGATATCCGTGTGCTGGCCGGCGGATAAGAAGTCACCATTTCTGAAGAGTCCGCCATGGACCGCAAAATGATTAGAATCTACTGGTTCTAACTTCAGTCCATAGCAGACGCGTAAGCTGATTTGTTTCTCATTCTGAAATTTAAGTTAGGCTTGTTGCAGGTTTCATCGCGTAAACAAGTTCACTCAGTTCGCTACATCAAACAACGGTTAGGAACACTTCGTCGTGTTTACTTTTTCGAAAAGTCTGACAGGTTGAATATATTTGCTACTCCTATACATTGTACTCCATGCGTTCGGCTATCAACCACATCATTTCGTATCAGTCAAAAACAATCTAAAGGAGAGAAAACACCTCGGAAATGCGTGCGTTGAAGAGAGAATATTAAAATGTGTCTTACAGAAGAAGCCCGATATTATGAATTGGATTCAGTTGGCTCAGAATAAGTAAATTATAGCAGTGCGCTCTTGTGAAAACGCCAATGAATACCAGCGTCCCTTTAAAAAAGGCGAAGGAATTGTCAACTGTCTCAACAGCGATAAGATTTTCAAGAAGGCCTATGATCCATGGACTTAGATGCTTATGTAGGTACATTACAGTCTTTCAGTGTCTTGCAGAATTGTTTCTTTAACAATAATGAAATATGCATTGGCACGTTTGTGGGATTTTCATTTGTATTTAAATATTTGGCAATGCAACTCAACAGATACTGAATTAAATATGTTCCGCAGATTACTTCCTTGTTTCCTGATGACGTATGAAACATACACGTTGCAAACCGTTCGTGCGTCTTGTCACAGCACAATGGAGATTCAGCTGTAAGTGCATGACCTCGTTCAGTGTACAAGGTCCATTTGTTCAGTAAAGGTCACTGCTAAATGGAGCTTTCTAGCGACCGTTTCAGCTTTATCAACTTAATATATGGGAGTTAAAGTTTTGAAGAAACACCGAAGCTTCTTTCACAAAGTAAGAGATACAAATAATATCAATCTGAATTTCGTACAGAACTAAAATTTAGGCTACAGCTTCTGTTCAAAATGAATACAGCATAAGTTTATTTTAAATTCCGTTTCACAAAGATGCCTCACAATCCAACGTAACAAAACGTAAGATATCCTAATACCAAGAGACGTGAAATCAGTCCAACCTATTTATTTCCCAGTATTTTAAAGTAACATTCTGGTGACAGTCCGTATCGTAACTGCGTTTGGAAATCATTTCTAGCCTCCTTCTATAGTAACTAAAGCAGTCAAGAATTCCCTGTTTCCGTTTTAGGCGCGTTCGCAAAACTGCGAAAATCGGTTATTAGCTTCGTCAGGTCTGCCTGTCTCTGTCGGTCCGTCCGTCCCTCTGCATGGGAAAACTCGGCTCTCAATGGAAGAACTTTCGTGAAATTTGATATTTGAGAATTTTTCGAAAATATGTTCAGGAAGTTTAAGTTCCATTAAAATCTGACAGTAATAACGGGTACTTTACATGAATACCTACGTGTAACTATGATAATATCTCGCTGAATTATTCTTAGAATGAGAGAAATTCCAGGCAGAAGTTGTAGACAAAATTAAAACACACATTTTACAAAAACTTTTTACTGAAACTCGTGCCGTGTATGAGATAATGTTGAAAAACATTGTATAGCTAGAGAAGCCACTGAAGACAATATGGCGCACGCGTTTTGCAAGCTGCATATCCAAGGCTACAAACACAAACTCAGAACATGTAAAACTTATTGCAAAAATGGCTGCACGCAAGCACCTCAGTGTTACCTTACACGTAAATTGAATGTCTAGTTATTTGTTCTGAAGGTTCAAGGAGTATATACGAGAGGGTGCTGATAAGTCCTTAGCCCGACCTACTTCGCGATGTCGTATGAGGAAATCGATAGTGTCGTTGGAAAGAGGGGTCTATTCATATGCCGAAATGCAAGTATTTTCTTGTTACAGAGACTGAAAAGAAGCATGTCAGGCGACGCGCGCGATTTCAACAACATGGAGACGCGAGCTATCATCAAGTTTTTTTTTTTCCTGCAAAGCAAGACACCGAAGGAAATTCACGCCATTCTGACAGATACATTAGGGGAACATGCACCATCGTATGTCACCGTCAAAAACTGGGTGGCCCACTTTAGACGTGGTGATTTTTCCACCTGTGACGCGCCTCATCGTTCTGGACGACCCAAAACAGTGACAACCCCGGAGATTATTGATCAAATTCACGAGCTAATCTTGGAAGACCGCCGGATTTCGGCTAAATCAATAGCTGAGCAACTAGGTAGCTCTCGTGAGCGGGTTGGGTCCATCATTCATGAAGATTTGAACATGTGGTAGCTTTCCGCGAAGTGGGTCCCGAAATGCCTGAACACTCATCAAAAACGTCAACGGTGCCAGTCGTCTGAGCAACTTTTGGAATTTTTTCGGCACGATCCACAAGATTTCCTATCGCGATTGGTGACCATGGACGAAACCTGGTTATATCACTATGACCTGGAGACAAAGCAACAATCAATGGAGTGGCGGTATAACGGCTCACCCCAGCCCCAAAATATTCCGAGTGCAAAAATCCGCTGGAAAAGTTCTCGCCTCGATTTTTTGGGATCAAGATGGCATTCTCCTCATTGATTATCTTAAAAATTGCCAAACTATCAACGCGGAGTATTACTTATCTCTGTTGGTGAATGACATTTTGAACGAAAAACGCTGCGGGAAGGTCATGAAGGGGTCTTGTTCTTGTACGACAATGCCCGGCTCACCGGGCACTTGCAACCCAGAAGAAACTGGCCTACCTGGGTTTCCAACGTCTTGATCACCCACCCTATTCCCCGAATCTGGCCCCGTCGGACTACCACCTACTCCCTTGACTGAAAAGATAATTGAAAGGTCGCCATTTTGCCTCCGACGCGGAGGTCATTGCTGCCGCGGAGACCTGGTTGGACGGACAACCTTCTGATTTTTTTTTTGAGTGACTTGCAAAAGTTGGAGCAACGGGCTAAGAAGTGTATTGAGCTTCGTGGGGATTATGTTGACTAAATCCCGAGTTTGGTCGCTGTAGCTTGTTTCCTTCCTGGTCTGGCTAAGGACTTATCAGCACCCCCTAGTAATAAGTGTAAAAAAATAAATCAGTCCCATTACAGGCCCGAGGTGCCCAGAGGGTTCCAGGAAGTTAACGTTCCCAGATTACGTGACAATGGCCCACGTAATAAGTGTACCTGCCTAAATTTTATGTAGGTGCCTTTAAATTATAACCTGCGCAACCAGATAAAGGATTTCGATAATCAGGAAACGCCATCAGTTCTTCACCCGATATTTCTGAACAGAACTTGATATCACGAGTACCAGAGGGAAAGCGGGTCTTTGATTTTCCTTCTACAGCCTAAATGACAACACCAGGCAGAACGTTTGTAATGTTATGCGGCCCTTTTAATCATGCAAGGTAAGAAACTAACTAACACACTGAAGAGAATGCTTTCTGCTTCGCTGTAAAAAAGTGGTAAAATAATGTCATCAAAGAGAGAGATTTAGCAGACGATGACGTAAACGTCTGGACATTCCTTTAAAACAAGAAATGGTTTAGACATGTAAATTTCCATCTGTTTACTAACTCTTATGTAGTTACCTTCGATCAAATTTCGCCATGCGGGCCTCTTGAAAAGACCTGGCATTGCAAATACCTACAGAACAGTATGTCTCATTTGTCTGCAAGTACGAAAAAAATAGTAATATTATCAAAGGATGCAGCGATATGTAGCCCCACTAGTTTAAACACACAATGGCATTTCACGCAGGAGAAACTTTGTAGGGGCTCCCCACGACAACAACAACTTCGTCATAGACTAGACAATTCATGTTATTGCCAGAAAGTGTCTTTAGGCTAAAACTTACTTCAATTTCCCTTACTTAAGAACAAGTTAAATCTCACACATCGATTACATATAATCACAACATTTCAGGACATTACAGTCAGTTCAAATCTGATACATTAGTAAGCCTAACAGTCCTATGGAAGAAACCGAAGCAACCGTGAGAATTTAAGCAACATTATTATGCGAGGTAATGAAAACCCATTCCGTGTTTCACTGTTTTTTATACAAACATACATACAAACATATCGAGGCAGAAATACACAAGTACAGACAGACAGACAGACAAACGGATAGACAGTGATACGGATATGGCAAGCTAATATGCGGTATTTATAAGGATACTTTGCAAAAGAGCCAAAACATTTTTAACAAAATTGGAAAGAATTAGTAAAGAGTCTGAAAAGTTTCGATTTGAAATACTTGCTGGCAAAAATTCTACGATCATAAAGAAATACTCTTAGGAAAAAATCGTGAATTTTCTAATTGTATTTCACAAAGATTGCATAATTCAATATTTACCTCCAAAAGTACGAAACGTGCGTTTATTGCCGTATTCCTTGTAACATTTAATAAACACGTGACAACCAGAAGGCTAACATATTATTCATAATTATTAAAATAAATTTATCCAGAGAGAGGATCTTCGAGGTGGCGAGGTTGTGGTAAGGCAAAAGTAGAGTTCACCCTAGAACAGGCCATAAAGGCCCAAGAGGGGAAGTAGACGTACATTTCTACTCTTTCTTTAGCCTTAGCGCTAGACGGGGGTAAGTAGTCCACGCCACGCCCCGGCCGCTTTACCCTTAGGAATAGCCAGGTACCCATTGTACAAGAGGGTGGGTGGACCCCAGGGCCGGTGTAGACGGGTGGGGAAAATCTCGCCCCCCCCCCAACGGGATTCGATTCCCGGAACCGTTCAGCCCGTAGCGAGTCGCTATACCGTCTGAGCTATACCGGCCCAAGACGAGGTTTTGCCATACTTCAATTCTGCTAAACACGCGTGACACGACAATCCACGTGTATGAAAGTATGGGTATTTTGATTTGATCTTCAGGGGAAATGATCGTGTAAGGAGATATTAAATTCTTCCATACACTGTAATGTTGCCCCACATCAAAACTTTACCTATGAGAACGGACGGAACATGATATCCCCATCATGTACTTCGTAAAAACACGAACATTTCTTAAATTGTGATTTATGGCTTCTTTGTTTTACCATTTTTCTGTGACTTTGATAAGAAATTCCTCACTTTTGAGAAAGACACACAAATACATGCCCACCAACAGCGCTTATGTTTCATGGTATATCTACGAGCATATATTCTTGCATGATAAAACGCATCTTGTCTAATGGCTAGCTCATGTTTTGCTGGTGGTAATCCAGTAACCAAATGAAACTGAAAGTGTTAACTCTCCATTGTCATTAGCTGTGTTCCTTCCAAACCGTCAGTTACTTCTGCTTCTGCCATCAATAATTACACTTTTCTATAGCAGCCTGTATTCCCTTAAAATAAACAAGCCTTGAATTGAGTTAGCTCCCCAGTCTTCTTAATTATTGCTGTTTCTTTAATTGCTACTAAATGGCATGGCACCCGAACTGGAACACACACACACACACACATTTGGATATGCTTTCGAATGCAAACTGATTTTTCATCTTCGTTGTCGTCCAATGAAACGACACTGATACTGTGAGTCAGGTAATTATTACAAGGTTCAGAAATTTGAACAAGTGTAACAATTATAATGTATATTCATTAGAATGACGTCAACTACTGACAACACACCAAGCCAGGTGGTGTAACGATGGAGCACTTGACATACACTCAGATGTCTTCGGTTGAAATCCTACCCGGAACAAATGCTATCCTAACAAATTAATCTTATTTTTTTGTTGCTTTATTTTAGTTTCTCCAAGTAAATGCCAGGATTAAGGCACTAGCAGCTCATTCCAGTCCCTTTCCAACTCATAACTCACATATAATCCTAATATTAAAGCTATATAGTATTAGACAAGCGAGTAAGATAAACTACAAAAATAATATGAACAGACTGCCAAAGTACGTATCACGCAACATTGAGGTGCGTTCGTGCAACCATTGTTTTAGTGGCCAAACAATAAATAGTCATACTCATGTACAAACAAAACACTGTAATTTGCAGTAGGGAAAATGGATATTGTTAGTTTAACTGCAAAAAATCGTCGTTCTTTTTACCTGGTAATATATTCTCCTTTCGTGGTGATGAAAGTGTAGCGGTACAGTCACGGTTATTAATAAACGACGTACGCAGAATTCCATAAAATGATGTTCAGAAGCATGTTATAACAAGACAGGCACTGTACGTGTAACGAAACATTGGGGCGCGCTCGCATAACAATTGTTTCCGTGGAAAAGCAATAAGGATTACATATTCTGTGTGTGTGTTTTTGTATGTATGTAGTCTTAGGTACACAGCATGCAATGCGCATGCACCATATTGTCACCTGTGGCCTGTTCGGCTTCGCCATATTTGTCCACCTTATCTCATAAACGGCGCGATTTTCGAAAAAAAAAAAAAAAAAAAAAA
>Ga0123357_10008308_pt1 | contig 12957 bp, 6 predicted proteins | sample TergutEmb28metaG_FD_89873 | JGI IMG/M metagenome (GOLD analysis project Ga0123357, IMG submission 89873) | Embiratermes neotenicus P4 segment gut microbial communities from Petit-Saut dam, French Guiana - Emb289 P4 | ecosystem: Host-associated > Arthropoda: Insects > Digestive system > Gut ...
ATAGGGTCCAAATACTTTCTTCACCACACCGTTCTCGTATCACGCTACTCACTGTCCTTCCTTCGATGTAAGAAACCAAGATTAATACCCATACAAAACAACAGACATCAAAGTCTTGAATATTCTAATCTTAGCGTTTTACGAATCTACTTTTCAATTCCGCACAGCAGCATCTTTTAGAGTATTAACCGTTTCCTCAAAGACTTATTACACAACATTCAGTGTACTTTACTATAAAGTTATGTGTCTGCTCTCACTTTAAAAGTTCCTCAGAGGGTCGTGTCGCTGTTTTTAACCAGACCTACACTGAAAAAGCAGTTAAGGTTGAAGAACTGCATGGCTTGCATACAAGGTTCCATATGACTATTTTTTTTATTTATTAGAAATGGACTCGCACATAGTCGCACGCATTGCAATGATAACCCCATAGATGTATTTTCATTACAGCATAAGGAAAATAGCCTAGACAACATGTATACCCATAGTGTTTTCAGCTTTTAGGTGATTTCAGTGAAACTGCAAGTTCACCTTAATTTGTTGAAATTAAATAATGGATCCATTAATGTGTTCAAAGGTTACTCAGGATTGTGTGGTATTTTTCCGCAGAAGCTGCTTTGATGCTTAACCTTGAGGAAGAAGATCGTTTCCTCGAACATTACATAAGCTATCTGTATCATTGTCCCCACCGTACTGAAGCCTCAGAACCACTCCTGTGTCTTCATTGTGAACTGTACTCCAAAATCACACCACGACCTCCTGGTGTGCATACATTTATTATTTGTTTAACGACGCTATCGGTAGCTCAGACTACTGGTTGCAACGGGGTCAGCAAAATACAAACGTGTGTGTAAAGTACCTGAGTCAGCAAAAGACAGCCGTCTTCTTGAAAGATGAAACGCGCCACAGACCGGCGAAAATGTAAGGCAAAAGTTCATACGTGTGTGACTGAAAACGTCAAGGAACCTTCTCTTTATGTAGCAACCGATACAGTCGGCTTAATCAAAAGTTTCAGAACTTTCGTGTCTCAGGCAAACCTGATTACAATATGCACTAACTGTCTCAAGTTCTTTTACTCGCCATCTCGATATGAATACTATCTATTATAAACTCTGCTTTGCAGAAAACCCGTAACTTTTCAATTCCTTTTTCCTCCGGTGAAACTGTCATAATTAGGCAATAATCATTTATTACCTACCGTCGTACTATTCACGCACCTGGCATTGGATACTGATACAATTCCAACACATTACCGATTCTAAAAATGCAAGCTGCTTGAAAATTTTAACTCTTTGACTAGTAACTTGCGCAGTTACAGATACATATTAAGATTAGACTATTTGCAAATAATTTTATAGGAACACCATATCACGACGTGATCAGTTTCGACATTTGCCTGTAACGTGTAAGCCTACGTAAAATTCCACGTCCTTCAGATTTGACAGTCCGGTAAATAATTATTCGGGCGCATAGTGTAAGTTACGCCGTTTCGGGCAATCAATGCGATTTATGTTAAAGAAAGACGTACTGTTGACATTTTCAGTGTCGGTGATAATTTCCTCGACAACATGTGCTTATATGGTTACAAACCACCCTCTTTATAGTTTTAAAATACCACCTACGCTCATCACCTGCTTGGCGACACAAACGCCAAATTCAGACAAGGCTCTGAAACCTCTCCTCGTACAGCTTAACCCTCAAGCCTGCGGCTTACGCAACCCACACTACACTAATACGAACAAATGAACTGCGGGCAGTCGACCGTGCTACTGCTCTGTATGCTCTGCTGCTAGTTCCGTGATCGCTGGCCAACCTACACTTCTCTGTGCAGTGGGATGTCTAACTGTTGGGAGAAAACTGATCCTTCAGCACAAAAGGGAAAACAAGAAAATCAATCGTCCTGCAAGCTAGGCAAACCACACCGCTCGACCGCATAGTGGGAAGCAGTGCTGAAATACAATTCACACGTTACGGAACGTCTTTTGGAGCCCTGTGTCGTCCAGTTCGTTTTTCGTGCTGGAAGGAAGAAGCAGGATTTGCGTACGAAATTTATCAGCCATTTCAAACTGTATACTGTCAATGTTATCAGTCTAGAGAAATCGCAATGAACAGTCAAAACTCACATCCAAGTTGTATAGAAGATAACCTGAAATTAAACGTTTAAATGTGAAGTGCTGGCACCGTTTTATAGAAGGGCTTCTAAAATGTTGATCATTCGATGACAACTAGACTCTAAGTACGGTAACAAACCTTAACTTATTCATCTCGTTTCAAGTTTTGGTAGCATTCGCTAAGTAATAAAATTTAATAAAATACTAACGGAGTGTGAATCTGTCAAATCTGTATACATGCAGAGTAGAGTAATCAGCCGATTCATATGGCTACAAAAATGTGGTTCATTCTACTTGCATAGCTTGATGAACTGTTTAAGTTTACTGTAGAAAAAAACGTGAACGTGATATTAACGACCTTTACTCGCGATTATTGGAGGCGTTATCATCACGGATTTCTCCATGGCATTATGAAGTTTATCATTTGTTATCACACACATGCATATCTCAAAACAATACGCGCTTAAAAATAATAGCACGATAACACTGTAGACGGTAACCTTGGTAACCGGGCAAACAGCTGACACAGAAAACTGCATGGCCTTGTTGAACCGGTGTATTGACAGTTGGCCTATATTATAATAAAATGAGACACACATACATAGGCATGCACACACACACACACACACACACACACACGAGACCCCTCATATCAAGGTACGTGGGAGCTGTTGTTTATTATGCACATAACAAGGCCGATTGCAAAGCGTTAAAACACCATCACATACTGATAAGAAACACAACGCATCTACAGAAACACCGTGGCTCTGAATTTTTTATTTTCTACTCTAAGGCCAACCGTATAGGCCAGGATAGTGCAGTCGGTACGGCGACTCGCTACGGGCTGGACGTTCCGGGGATCGAATCCCGGTGGGGGGGCGAGATTTTTCGCACCCGTCCAGACCTGCCCTGGGGTCTACTCAGCATCCTATACCATGGGAACCGGGTCTTTCCCGGGGGAAAAGCGACCGGGGCGTAGCGTTAACCACCCACTCCCATCTAGCGTCGAGGTTAAAGAAAGAGTAGAGCAATATCTCTACTCCCCTTACAAGTCTTCGTGGCCTGTTCTAGGGTGAACTTCACAAGGCCAACCGTTTTACTATATGTCCATATAAATTCACATACTGGATTTTACTTACAGCGATACATATTTACATAACAACCGCTCAATACACTGGAGTGCTGAACTCGAAAGTCATTGAAGGTATGACAGAAAAAGTCCAAATGTCCAAATGTTCTTGGGCATTATGGCACTACAAAACGAAACCACCGAGTTGTCTCGAAACGTCGGGCATTAATTCTTGAGTTAGGCGGCGCTACATCCCCGAAGAAAAGTGACCTCAACTACACGGCTTCGAAAGCCTACAAACTTCTACATTGTGTAACGTCTTGGTCTTTGCTGAAGAACTATACACATAGAGTGCGCGGTGAATGATGCATCAGTTTAGGTGGTCAGGAGTTTGTTACACTGGTACCCGTATTATTAATCTAATTCACGTTACTACTGTTAGGTTGCGAACTGAAGTTCCGTTAGTCTTTTCCACTAAAATACAGTCTCACTTGTATTAAATTCTGTGTGTTGTACACCATTCCCTAAAAAACGTGCGACTGACACGGAGTCTTCATGTTTGCACCGCGCATCAATGATAATTGAACACTTTATTATCCAACTAATGCACAATATATAATATGTAGATACGATTAAAATTATGAAATATTTAAAAGTGATCCAACAGGTTTCGGATCACAGAGGATCCATCATCAGGGAACCTTGTACAGTGCTTGGCTCCCTGATGATGGATCCTCTGTGATCCGAAACATGTTGCAGGACTTTTAAATATTTTATAATTTTAATTGTATCTACATATTATATACTGTACATTAGTTGTATAAAAAAGTGTTTGCTGACACGGAGATTTAGGGCCATTACAGCTAAATTACCAGCATGATTACACTGTTAACTGTACTTGCGTGTGTCCGACAGTACGCTCCACCTGAAAGTGGATGTTATAAAGCCATTAATTCAGTTAAGCCTCAGCAGTTTTTATTGAATTAATATCGGCTAATGAAGAAGTGCCGTCAGGTACAACCACGTTACCACAACGATGATGGCGACCTTGCACGCTGTCACGTCTTGCAGACGTAGCCTCGTGCAGCGTACACTTGTCTTCAACCCTCTTTTGTAATTTTCAAATGACCTTCGTCTGACCCCTTAGGTAGTTTCTTTCTAACCCCCTAAATACTCGGAGCTCCCATCAACTGGAATTTATACGTCTCACTTTCTCTCTCTCTCTCTCTCGTGTAGACCTACGCACGCTCCACGCATCTTTCGGTTCTACCAAAGTAGTAGGTGAAGGAGAAGGAAAGATAAAGGAAAAAAAGAACTCGTAAAATCCATCCAGGGAACCGGAAAGGTTCAGAACAGGATGTAACAAAAAGTAATTCACCAAGATGAGATTAGCATACCCCACTAACGTTCAGACGGCGTTTCAAACCTCATGTACGTTTTATCAGACAGCTAAACAAATAACAGCAGAAAGAAAGGAAAAAAAGAGACGGAAAGAAGAACGTGGTAGCACATGCAGTATGGAAAAGAGGTGAAAAAAAAGGAAAACAACGAAAACATTTTTAATTCCTGGATTAATTTATTATGCTCCTGATTCTCCAAATTATGTACCGTCCTTTGGCAGGACGACGAATAAAAATTTCAATAGAAAGAATACGGAAGAAATAAGGGTACGAGGGAAACCCCGGGAAGTCAGTAAGAATAGCCGGTACCCGGGGTCAGATATGAACTTGGAACTTTTAGAATGCAAAGCACAGTACTTGAATAGTCGACGGCGACGTTCGGTAACAATTTTACTGTTAGAAATTTCTCATCTGCTGGCATAATTGACATTAACATTTACCTGTAAACAAATTAGTATTGCAAATTAATCACAAAAGTACATGACTCATAACACTGTGTACATCTGTACTATTGTTAAACTAAGCATAGTATCCATATAAGAACGCCAACGCAATCACAACAGTCACGGACTCATGACAGCTCCCGCTGTAGTAAAACATTGCCAAAAGCCTGTAAGTATTTTAAGTGACCATTTCGGTATTAGATCCTAAATTTTAAAACCTGAAACATTAAATTTATTACACTCCATATCCTCACAACCTAGTTCCATTTTAATGCCTATTGTAGCGAACGAGAAGCAATTGGGTTTAAAACAGGGATGCAAATATCTTTGGTGCCAGGACGACGTGGAGAATAAATTTTGTGTGGCAACGCCTAATTTTTGAGAATACTCGGTACGAAACGTCCTTCACGTCAACCTTCTGGCGCCTTGAATTTTGAAGCTGCTCCTAGATTTTTAGAAAAAGGGTGAATCCCTTGCTTAAAGCGTCTGCATTTTCGTTTCTTCAGTTATTATGAATTTAAGTTTGTTGTCGTCGTTGCTGTTGTTGCTGTTGTTATTATTATTGTTGTTGTTGTTGTTGCTGCTGCTGCTGTCGCTATTATTCTTTTTCCAAGCATCAGGCTGCAGAATCTGTTGTACATACGGTGGACAGGTCACCTCTGAATGGAATAAAGTATTTGTGTATTATGAAATGTTCATTTGTTCAGTACCTCCGATTGTAAAGCGTCGATTAATATGAACACACTGAATATGAGTTCACAGTAATGAGGATGGATGCGGTCGCGGCTTCATTCCAGATGTAACTCCAGCATTTGCCTAGTGACATTTAGCAGAACCGCGAAAGAACCCCAGTCACGACAGATGGTCTGTGGGGACGAATTTGAAGCCGAACCCCACGAAATAGAAGCTGAAGTACTGGGACTGTATCGCAACATCCATTCTCATGGAACAAAATACAGCTGACAGAACACAAGTTACGAATAGAAACTACGGGGTTCTTAACATGAAAACTTCGCGTGGTAACTCAACTGACATACACCCAGTCAAATCCATACCGGCCACCATCTTGCGTAGCAGCGGCTATCACCCTATGCAAACCACGTTGCCACATTGGTATTAAACCCATTCTACATCTCGCATATGAATCCTAAGCCCAGAGCCGAATACGAGAGTAAGAACATCGTGAAATGCATACAATTGGAGACAAATCTGAACTAAGCTTGATGATGAAGATATTGTGACGCTTTAAGAGATATCTCGTCTACTACTACACAACAAATCTGAACTGGCAAGTTAGCTTTGCGGTGACGTGTATGCAAGATACATCTAATCTAGAACTTTTGTCCTGAGGTTAGCGTAAAGAAGGAGGGTGATGCAGGGCTGTGTGAGCACCTGAAGGAACTGGACGGCTTTCGTGAAACTGTGTAGGAAGGATAATGCACTGGTAGTCACGACTAAATCTATGTGTTGAAAATAAACATCAGGTATCCGTAAAAAAGGCCCCTTTCGATCGACATATTGGATGCATCAGTTAATCATAACGCCAAATTACTGGAGGTCAGCAAACTAATTTCTAAAAAACAGCTCGATAATATGACTCTGACTTAAGTCGTCAGACTGGAGTTAAATTACGTCATATCTAGTTAAAACTGTACTCCAAAATGCAGACCCTTAGTGAGAAATTCGTAGTAAAATAAACGACTTTCATGACATTCTGTAGGAAGCACAATCCACTGGAAATCACGACTAAGTAATTCAGGTAAATTATGGGGTAATTGCCTTGGAAAAGGCAACGACCGCTCCCCCCTCCATTTTTTTCCATTTTATCAACTGCGATCATCCACTAATATCATTCGACGCTGAGTAATCACTGCGGATGATAACGCGTCGTTAGCAACATTAGATCATAAGAAGTCCTATTTTTTTTATGGTTCGACAGCCCTAGTGGGCCCGGGCCTCCTAATTTTCTAGGTTCCTTTCTCACACCTACACACGTAACACACGGTAGGACTTCTCTGGACGAGTGATCGGCCCCAGGCGAAGACCTCTACTTCTAAGTCATAATATACTAAGCAAGCAATTTTCAATCACGAGTACTGTGGGAGTACTCTAAAATAACCAATGTTTGTGCCTAGACACCGAGTTGTCGGTGGATATGGGACATATAGAAGTGCCCCACCCCCAACGCTAAAGAACCCCGAGTACAACAGATTCGTTTCATTGGTATTAAAGAGCTAGTAAATTTATGTACAGCGGAACAATTCTAGCATGTTTGGTCTGTTATTGCCTCTGGAGAGTTTAAGAGTGCTTGTAAGTAATTATGCCGAAAATCGAGATACATGAGAAATGCACATTTTGCATAACAAGGATGTTTCATTCCTCTAAAACGTTGTTCGAAATATTTTTCGCGCCGATAAATATATTTCGGGATATGCGCGCAAATTACGGTCGCCATGCATGCATAGACGCACTTAAGTCTTCACATAATTGTCCGTAACTGTTGTCCCATTTCAACTAAAACTATCAAAAAAGCCAATAAAAATTCTTCAATATTCAATTTCATGAAAGTAGGTTCTCTGATAACTGAAGAATAAAAACCAACTAGATACCACTTATTATTTTATTGTACTTCTTATAGGCTCAAAATGTTTCGGGCACTACTATGCTCATCATCAGGAGCTTGCGACTATAATGTTGATTACCACGTTGGTCGTCTCGTTCTTGGTTTGCTGTAGGTGGCTGCAGGCTAGAGCTTTAGTCTGCAGCCCGGACACTACTCCAGCCTAACCGCACCTAACCTCCAACCTACAGCAAACCAAGAACGAAACGACCAACGTGGTAATCAACATTATAGTCACGAGGTCCTGATGATGGGCATAGTAATGCCCGAAACATGTTGATCCTATAAGAAGTACAATAAAATAATAAGTAGCATCTAGTTGGTTTTTATTCTTGGGTTATCACAATGATGCGCGGTCCAACAAACATCAAATAGGTTCTGAGGTTCTCCAGTCAGTACACTGGTGCTAACAGATGTGCCGAGTTGCGATTCACATTGGAGTAGCTGAGGACTCCGTTCTTCTGGGATGTGAGCGCTTTTCGACGATTCCAAGGAACGTGGTGCCTTCATCTTGAAGGTTCAGGAGGCACTACGTCCCTTCTAAATGTCAGGAACCGCCCACCCGGTGACGTAGCGTCATTTGCCAGGAGAACGGTATCCATAGACATGGCGAAGCCAATAGATGTTTTTTTTACCAAGTTGCGACGGCGCCAAAATAAACTTTCTTACGTGAAAATCGTTTTGCGAGTTTTTACTAAGCCTAAAATAAAATTCTGATTCGAATACAGTCTCAAAATTCAGCCCTGAAGTAGCCGCGGCAGGAGATGTACGAGTTAAGTAGAGCGTGTCTGAGGTATTTGTTTAGCCAAGTATCCAGCGAAAGTTGTCCATACCCTGGTACGAGCAAGACGTGAGAAAACCTATTGCGAGACAGCACACAAGTTTCAGCCGGACTGAACTGCTGACGACATACACAGTCGAATGAGATGTGACAATCAACATACGCGTAAGTGGTGACACCAGATTGTGGGATTATACAGACAAATAACAAATACATACAAACGTGTTAAAATTCAAACATTTTGGAACGATAGACTCTTGCGCATGAGTCGCAAAAGATCGCCATATTTTAATCAGATATGTAACTGTGAAATAAATGACGATACGATGACGATAATGATTATGGTTGAATCGATTATAATACAAATATCAATAAATCTTTATAGTGAACTGGCGAAGAAATGTACGATGACAATAAATCCATTTTTAAAAGATAACTAACTACAGCTTAAAGAAACAGGTGTTAAGATAACCTTCATTCGTACACAAAGGAGGAAGTAGACCCAACTACCAACAGTGCGCGTGACGTGTTGCTTGCAGAGTTACGTCAGGTAGTTGTGTCAATTTATGCAACCAGAAACCTGTACCTCGCCCCATACAGCTTACGCCACCTAACGTCCATGTAATGGAGGTGACCTCCCTAAGTTGAAGATTTCATTTATTTCTAAGTTAATTCATTACGCTGTAAGTAGCTCCAACTGTACTGCATCATACGGTAGGACGACTCAGTGAACAAGACATTTAGCATTCCACAAGAAGACATTTTAAGACTCCGGAGATCCTGCAATTCACTATTCATTTAAATTCTCGAATACTCTAGAACTACTCGATTGCACCCTCTAAGGTAGGTTGTTGACCCAAAACCTGAGGTCCTTATGCGCTATCGTGCTCTAGACTACAAACATTTTGATCAGATGACATCAAGAAATATTGGTTTTATCAGCTGTGACCACTTAACATGCCAACTTATGATTTCTCCTTATATAACGAAGCTTCATAGGTCCACCATACTCAGAACCGGACATGTGACACAACAAACAGCAGGTCTATTAAAAAATTATGCAACTCAGTAATGAAATTAGACAACACGACATAATACGGGTTGCAGTAGAAGTTGGATCCTTTATTCCCGCGTGTAAGCTGTATTTCAGCTGTATTTCGTTTGTCTTTCTCTCTGCATTACGATGGACAATTCTCTTTCCTACTGTCGCCGTAGTTGCGCTAACACATCGTGGTTGTGTCGAAGCAACTGGGTATACTGAAACACAATAATCTGAGGAAACGCCTTAACACTTACGGTGAGTGAACTAAATTTTGTGAGGCGATATTTGTGGTCTATGAAATGGACAAAACAAGAAATAACGCAGTTATACATATTTTAGGTTGGAAATTATGTGGTTGTATTATTTCAGTTAATCAATGCGTAACCATAAAATCAATCGACCAAGTTTACAAAGTTATTTCAACTTTAAATGTTTAGGGTTCTAGGACTATTTTCATGCGCACAACACAACGGTCCTTGTTACGCCTTTGAGAACTGTCCTAGGAATGAAAAATAACGAGTTTAAATAATTTAATACAACTGGTTCATGATATAATTAATGGTTTCAAATGCATTGTTTAAGCCGAATATGCATATATATATAGTTGTCTAATTGAAAAGTGTTCAACAGTGTGCTTGGTTCCTGAACTTCATTTCTCAGTTTCATAAAGGCACACACTCAACAAGAATAATGACTGCTATTTATACTTCTTTAAGCCACAATATGATCCTATCGAAGATTAGACTTCCTCATTTCAACTGCCTTCACATTTCCTGTTGTTTTTATCAAATCCAAAGACTACCAGAATATAACTGTGGTTCTTGGAGAAACCGAACACTGGGATCGCCTGTTCGAAATCCGCACGGGAGTATTCATGATGTATATGCCTCATTTAGCGCCTACTCAACGGAAGCACACAAACGTGGGCCTATTAACTTTGCATGTCCGTCCGTTTTCTTGCACGTAACAACGCGAGAACCGCTTACACTGCTTATCATAAAATCTGATACCAACAAAAATCACTGACATCTGTTGACATACTCTAATCTTCGTTTAAGTCGGACAAAACCAAGAAATACCTTACAAAGGGGCGGAAACCCGTTTCTGGCTGCAAATCGAGCGTAACTCGCTAAACATTATTTATCAGACGGGAGTTACAAATCAAACAAAAGTAGTAGAGAAGAAACACATTCTGTGCCCAACAAAATTGTTCCCCTAAGTTTTACGGTCATTGAGACAATTAAACAAAGAGGGATTTTAAGCTGTTATCTCACACCGCAAGAGCCACCGAGTGATCTGATCATACCCTGTACTGCAACTGAAAATAGAGAGGACATGACCTAACAAATACACCAGATATTAGGTTTCGCGCACATTTCCTAACTTGTTATTTTTAGTGTTGATCTGCACAAATAAGTACAGTGGTTGTAAGGGGGCCAATCTGCCGTGCAAGCAGTCCCATGATTCACCGGTTGGCCAGCCATCGCCAAGCCAACCACAATATCCCTGCTGCTTTGCAACCCAGAAGGCTACAGTTTAAGTCCAGTAAAAACTCTGAAGCTGAAGATAGCGTGTTTCTCCGAAAGTTTTGCATCCACATAGTCTATAGAGCATAGAATTCCACAGCCTAAAGTATCACTGACACGGAAATCCCACATCTCGTATAATTCGCTACACAGTTCTCTTTTATAATCACACCTACCACATGCAGAACGTACCTCACCAATTGGCATGATTCTCTGTCAACAGCAAATATATTTTCTAATTTCTCTGCAACACTTCTTGTATTGAAATTGGATGGTTGAAATCACCTGATACCGCTGAAAGATGCGCTCTAATATCGTAAGTCATTACTTACGGAACACGGCATGTGTCGGTACCTATGTAGATATTAGTAGTGGAACTGATAACGAGAAATGAAAAGCTGTACCTGTCAGCAAGCGAACTGATACCCTGATACCAGATATTTCTCAGTAGCGGAACTGACAAACACTGTAGGTCAGCAACATAACTGATATAGAGGAATAAACAGTGTGAGAGCAGTATCGCAGGGGATAACGCTACATTAAGGATTGTATTCATCAACTACACTTCAGTACCGATGCACAGAACACTACTTCACTTTTTAGTATCAGAACAGATAACGGATACGAGACACACTATTTATAAGTAGAGTAACTATTAGCGAGACAGGAACCACTGTATTTCCCTAGTGTATAACTGATAATCGAACACGAAACACTGGATCTGTCGTTAGCATAACTGATACCAGACAGGAAACACTATATTTCTTCGCCTGAGAACTACGCAAGCCACGAAACACTATCGGTCAGTACAATACAAATATGAAGACATAAAACACTGTACTTGCTAGAATCGGAAATGATATCTAGATACAGAATAATTTATCTCTCAGTAGCATAACTGATAAACATTCGAAGCACGATATTTCTCAGTAGAAAAACTATGGAAGACTGAAATACTGTATTTCTCACCATCACAACTAAAACGACATAAGAAACACTGTACCTGTCAGTAGCAGAACCGATATCGATACATTAATAGAAAAATAGGTGCTGCAGCTGTCACTGTGACACGCGGAAACCAGGCGAATCTGGTATATTCCTTGTCTGAAACTAAAGGCGCTAATGAAATACACTCACTTAAAGCACAGATAATCTAAGGATACCTAACAAGTCCGGTAGAAGTTTAAACAACCAACAGCCTTATGGAAAACAAGATGAAATGTACGTGTAACGTAACGTAACACTATATAGTCGCATCCTGGGCCATTCTCAGCTAGTCGTATCATTAAGTCCACCGGCAGACCACGCTTTTTGTTATTGTTCACAGTGATAAACATGTTACAGAATGTCTTCACTGTAGTTAGAGTCTTCTTTGTTCATATATTACTTCGAAAAATTTATAACTTGCATGTCTACGTTTTGTCTCTGTTAAATTTATTTTTCTTGTTTTTTTTTGCCTCCTTTTATTATACAATCAGTCCATTACAAAACTACAAGTACAATTTATGTAGTCGAACCTAAAATCCTACACTGTTGTTAAATTTATTGGCCATATCCTCATAGTTCCCCCGATCGAAATATTTTGTAATTGGTGTTTAACAAACAACATTTCCTATAAAATGTGTGCATATATTCATAATCTATGTCTACAGAATGATTAATCAATTCAAGAATTCCAGCCAAATAACAATCTCTTTGGGGGGGGGGGGGGGGGGGCCAATCCCCCGCTCTTTGGGTGGAGGTGGTGGTGGTGATTTTTTTCCCCGTAAAATACAATATTTAAATAATATTCTTTTTTATTTATGTTCTTTGTATTTTCTTTCTTTATGTTATATTCATTTATTTGTTCTAATCTATCAGATTCTTCCTGCAGATACTTTACATATGCAAAAATACCGCTAATCTCATATTCAGTATCTTCGATTACAACTTTTAGCAATTTGTTAACGACTTTAGCATTTAATTTCC
>Ga0123357_10008309_pt1 | contig 12957 bp, 7 predicted proteins | sample TergutEmb28metaG_FD_89873 | JGI IMG/M metagenome (GOLD analysis project Ga0123357, IMG submission 89873) | Embiratermes neotenicus P4 segment gut microbial communities from Petit-Saut dam, French Guiana - Emb289 P4 | ecosystem: Host-associated > Arthropoda: Insects > Digestive system > Gut ...
CATACCACACCACCACAGCCAAACCACAACGTAACACCAACACACATCGAACCAGAGCAATACAACCCATGAAATAACTCAACAAATAAGTTGCAAGCTCCTGAGGATGGCTGTATTAACATCCGAAACATGTTGAGCATTAAATAATGAAATAATAAAGCATGTGACATCAAGTTGGTCTCTCTTTATTCAACTATCAAGATGATGCACAGTCCAATAAACATAAGATCAACTAAGTAGTCAGACATACGATTTTCTTATGATTATTGTGGGTTTTAAATTAGAAATGCGTTGCTTCAGAAGAATGGAGAAAACAGTCTGATCACTTTAAAAATGAAGTGGCATTACATGGAGTTAAGAAGGAAAGGAACATCCTACATACAATAAAATAAAGGAAGTCTACCTGGATTGGTCACATCCTGTGTAGAAACTGCATTTTAAAACATATAATTAAAAGAAAGATAGAAAAAGAGAAGGGGAGAAGAGGAGGAAGAAGATGTAAGCAGCTACTGGGTGACCTTAAGGAAAAGAGAAGATAGAGAAAGCAGCATATCACACTGGCTGGAGAACTTGCTTTCAGACAAGCTATGGAACTTTTTGAGGACAGGCTACACTATGAATGAGCTGAGAAACAGCTTTAAAATATTCATGGTTGAAGATATAATTTCAAACATACTCAGCAGAATGTTTACATGTATGTTTGAACACAGTTCCTCAGTACAGATAAGACTATAGCACATCTGACTAGGCATCTGGTCCAGGAATGATACTTTGTTATTATTTGATCCTAACATATATTCTGTGTCGCTGATCAACTTTAGAAGCAGCAAGAGCCCTTTATATGACTCTTACATAATATTAGGACATAACATACATTGTTTTTAAACATAAATTTTATAATTTTAACATAGATTAATGTTCACATCATTGTCACATGATCACATTTGTAACCTTCTGGTGGTTCCACCTGTACTTCTGTTTAATAATACTCCTTCTTAATAACAGAGCTGGGATGAAACATGATGGATATAAAATATAATCTCAGTGTACACATTTGGTTTGTTTACATAATGGCTAAACTATACACCCCAGAAACACAACACAACAACATTTCTAAATACCTGTACCTTCATCATCAGGGCCCGAGATGATGGATACAATCTTTAAAATATCACACTTCTATTCTGTACTGATTCAAGTGATTAGCCATTAAGATTTTATTATAATAAAAACTTCCGATTTTTTGTAAAGTAATCAATAATTTCAAATCAATTTTAATTTTAAATTGAATTACTTCCAATGGGTGCATGCAATGAAGTTAATTAGTGTAAACCCAATATATGTAAAATTTCTTTGAAGAGTGTGATCCTGTGCATTGTGATACTGACAGTCCTCCAAAATGTCAGAAACCATTCACAGTATGGGGGGATGGATGCACATTTGAACAAAATTTAGAAAATATTTCTCAAGCCTATGAAAGACATTTTATTCGCTACAAATGGTATGATGCTGAAAGGGCAAGGTATCTTAGATACTTGAAATGTGTTTAAATCACAGAATTGGGTCACATTTTTATGTAACTGGTATTCATCTCTGATGATGCATCATGTAAAAACCTACCCCATGACTGGGGTACATTTTAACAGCCATGGGGCCCATCTAAATACAAGTAAAATTATTGAAAATAAATGAATTTAATGTCCATACAAGTACATTAATACTCTGACTACAAAATTCTTTCCTTATGAAATTAACATATAGTATTTCAGAGTTGTAGAGCGCATAGTCCTGAAGGAATTGGTCATGGAAGTTTTGCCACAGTGTCTTCCCTTTCTATTTCACTCATGTTACCTTTATCATTAAAAACAAACTGTGATGCCTCAACATGTCTCCACGTAAACTTCACCTCTTATGTGAAAGCTTCCATTTCTTCAACTTTCCCAATAGAGAGCACCTCAGTTTTCTTAGCATAAAATTGAATCAACACAAAATCATCTGCTGTTATTTCTTGAGTTTTACTTATCTTGGGTGTCTCACATAAATCCTCAGTAATCTCACTGAAATTTTTCAAACACATTCACTTGAAGAAGAAATTGACTTTTTGTAGCATTCTTCTGCTCTTTTTTATTTCTGTGAATTTTAGCCCCTTTGCAATGTTTCTTCTTTATAGCTGCCCCTACAAATGCTTCTTGTTCTTTATCAGAGAATCAGTTAAAATGCAAGACTTCGCCTTCTTCCTCTGTCTTCTGTCACATCTCAGTCCTGATTTTGGGAACAGATGCACATATTCTGTTGAAGGGCTATCTTTGTTATGCCTAAAAATTCCTTATGCTACACAGGTGCTAGCAAAAGGAACAGAGATCTCTTAGTTAGGAAGCCCTTTTTTCATAAGTGTAAGAGATGTGGGTTCAAAATCTTCTTCACTGAAGACAAGTTGTGTGAATGGCCATATACCAGACTTAGCAAAGCTGCCGTTATATTCTTTGCAGAAAAAGAAGCCTGATATGCAGCATTTGTCAATGATGCAAGGTCATGGATTGTTATTACTTTACCAGGATTAGCAGTCATCCAATCATGTTGTGCCACATACAGTTTTCTTTTACATGATCCCATTACTCCTACATTCAGTGGCTGTAATCAATGAGAGCAGTGGGGAGAAAAGTTACTAAGGTGATACCATTTTCTCTGGCATAAAGAATGGAATCAAGAGTGAAATGACTTTTAAGACTGTCCACTGTTAGAATGACATGATCTTCTTTAGAGCTTCTGTTATGTTTCTTCACACGTTCAAAAACTTTCAAGAAAAGAGGCCCAGTCATTCTGCTGTTTTGAGTATTACTAACCCCAAGCTTCCAGGTGGTGCACCAAACATCAGTAAGTCATGGTGTCTTGCTCTTCGAAAGAAGAAAACTGGTGGTACAGTTTTACCAATCGAACTGATGATCATACACATGGTAATCACAGTTCCTCATTCATCTAAGACAGCTTGTCCAACCTGTTTTGTCCCAAGCTGAGCAACAATGTTAGGTGACTGTACAATGGACACTCCTGCTTCATCAATGTTATATGCTCCATCAGCAGTAAATTCCCAAGATTTAAGTGCACGTTCATAATTGTTAAAAAATCCCATTCCTTTTGTTTTATTGAACGCAGTGGCCATGAAGAGACTTGTATTTTCAGGCTTGCAAAGCTTACGGTTCTTGCGTCTTTTCATAAACCCCTGTAATCAGTCAATGCCTGCAATCTTGTTATCATTCCATATACTGGGAAATTTACACTCTGGTATTTTGCCATAATCGGATGCCAGCAGACAGAACATTAACTCCTGGTTTTAATTGAAAACTTGCTAACTTGGGTAACGTGAAGTAAACACATCGGGCCAATTGCACTCATCACCATTTCTGATGTTTTAAATTCCGTCATAAAGTGCTGTATGGGTCATTCCATATCTGGAAGCTGCAACTCTTACGGACGCCTCCTTTCTTGTACAGCTCTATCGGCTTTTGGTATAACCACTTCTGGCACGTCAGAATCATTTCTCTTCTTTAAATACGTGCGAACAATTTCTCTGTCCTAAAGTAGTTATAAGCTTCGTGAGTTTCTTAAAAAAAAAAATAATAATAAAATAAAATCATGGGCATATTATGGGGCACATTTTAAAACTGTTCCTATGTGCCCTCCCCCTCCCCTTGCAAAATTCAAATTTACCCACGTGCAAACACGAAACATAACCTTTTGCTATAACAAGGAATAATTACAAAAGATATACACGCATTACAAGATAAAAGACTCAATGGGATATAATATCACATAATCAAACTTACTTGTACAAATACAATGCATACACAGAGCGATTAGAAGTTAAAATTCGGGACATAACTGTGTTAACTACCAGGCGTTTGTCAATTAGCTTAACCACGCACTAAAATGGAGGGAAAGTGGATATCAGCTGCTGTGCAGGGGCACCACCTTCAAAATATAAAAATAGCGATATATATACTTTCAGTTGAAGGGAGGATATTTAATTTGTTTAAAAGCGTTTGTTCAATGGTACCCACATATTCCCTACACATCCATCTACGTCTTCACCACTGTAAAAAACTAAGACTTTTTTTTTGCCTTACACACAAATTGTGTTTCATTCACTGAGACTAGGCACAAATATTTTTCAAAGAATTATATTATTTATAATCCACATCACCTAGTAGTAATGCATAAATAGTCCATACAGTGCAGTGTTCATTATTAAAATTAAATTAATGAATGTGTAACTAAGAAGACTATAAAATGTGGTTTACAGAAAAAGAATGTAATGTCTGCTTTGATGAGTCTAATTGCATTTGAGTTAGTAAATAATTCTGTGGTGTTGGATAAGTATTAAGTAAATAATTTTGTTGCACAGCATTTACAAAATTATTAACACGTATCAAATTAATTAACGCCATCTGATATAACACTTCTTAAAAATGAGTTTATCCTAATTAAATTCTGTGACATCCTACGTAAATCGTCATCATTTACATGCCATTTTCATAGGAGACTTTTAGGGTGTGATAACTTTTAATTTTATTGAATGTCAAGAAACCGTGTATCGGACGGTTGTCATTATTTTGGTGTACCATTAATCCACAAAATAATTATGTAAAAGTTTCAAATTGCATATTACAAATCATGGACATGTCATTTTGGTTTCTTTATCAGCCAATACCTTGTCCACATAACATTTTTAATTCCTAATCACACCTGTCAGTACAATTGTAATATATTTGTGCAGGCCGTATGAAACCCTGGGACAATGATAATAATGGTCACTGTGTAATAAGAAGGGACTACACACCGCCTGGCCACTATTTGTTTTCTTTTTGAAGAAAAGGAATTGTACTTCTTAGAATGTTGTCACTTTTGTTCTGTCATTACATTTCCACACTTACACTCAGCACATGTCATGAGTTCCTTTTGCATAAAGATATAATTGTAACTAAGCTGAAGAGGAGAAAAGATTATTGAAAGTTTACACATTTCTCTCATATCAACAATGGAGCAATTTATGAAGGTTTATACAAAGGTCATTTTCAAAATGTAACAAAGATTTCATTGTTATTGCATATATAATTAGGCAATGTATTTATACATGCAACATTCTATTACATACTTTGAACACAAACATTGTCCAGTATTATTTTAAGTACTGATTAACATGTTCACAATGGACACACTTGTAATTCGTTCATGCTGTAATTCTACATACAGTTAATTCAACCTACCATTGGGCCACTCAGCAACCTACAAGTTGGTCAGTGCAAGCTTTAAAACATTTGTCTCTCTGCTTTTAGAAGCATGATGTAAAATCTGTTACATCATGCATTTAACTTAGTACAAGATTTGTACACAACTGCTTGAAGGTAAACGTTTTAATTTAAGCCATTGTAGGTGAGTGAAATATAACAACAAGCCAATTGGGCAAATCTTAAAAAGTATGCTCACACATGTAGAAAAAAACATGAAATGCAGCCCAACATGAACATGTTAATATTTTAACTGAAAACCATTACATGTAATTATTGTATATAAAAATTTAAGCTTGTCTTTTTGAAAATGAGACCTCAGTTACAAGACACACATTACTTCTGTTTTATGCAACATTTCTTGATATAACTGAAAGCTGGTTATGTGCTTGGAGCTAGAACACTCCTACGATATACACACGCAACTGAGAATATGACAGTTGTCATGTACTACTTATGTTATCACTCAAATTGCACACAAGAAAAGTTGCACTTTATAAGTCAGAAGACTCATAAATTTATGAAATTACATGGCTGGCATTTTTCCTGCTCCACAGTAGCACATGATGTTAAGACAATACTGATACAATCACACAATTTACTTTGTTGTATTATCAATTTTTAACATGTATGTTACAAGAATAATAAGCTGAAGCCCTATGGATTTAAATTGAATTTTACAATGCAGTTCGAAGTACAGTATACACAAGGCCCCAATTTGCTGTTCAGCTCTCATACTTCTGTATCTGCTAGTGAAATGACTGCATAATAGGCAGGTTCTGCAGTCTTATTTTGCCATATGCTTAAGTGTTGTTTACTTATTTCATTCTATTTATATACATGTTAAGAAGTGGCAAAACTTTGCAAATCATCTGATTTTCCATACCTTTTAGCTCTATATCTTTGACATTAGCTCTCCATAATAAATGTTTACAAATTTGTGTGAAAAGCCTGAAAATACTACGACCTCAATAGTTTGGTAAGGAAAGAGGAAAATACCATTACGAGCACTTGCCTAATATAAAGTGAATGAGGGAACTGTGGAAATGAAAGTGGCTCTCACTAATTGCTATTTCGATCTGGCAAAATTATTAATTTCATTGATGATAAGAAGAGGAAATAAAAGTACATTACTGTTTTCCTGAAAGATATAAATCTCATTTTGCAGTCAAGAATGACAGGTTTAGAATTACATGCTGCAATCATGGATAGGTGGAGGTTCAGTGTCAGAGATAACAATTAAGTTGTATTAATACTGTTGTTTATGAAGGTGCTTTTGTCTGTTCACTGGATGTGCAAGAACCGAATGCTTCCCATTCCAGAATAAGCTGAGAGTGGCTACTTTAAAAAAAAAAAACAGTAGAATTACTTGTACCAGAAATGTTCAGAATTTTTATCAAAAGATGAGACAAATATGGAAAACTGTCATACTGACAAGATATCGACTTAAGAGAGGGTGTGCATTGAATGTCGATATTGGAGCAGTATGGATGAAACTAACAAATTCAATTACAGAAAAGGCAACGATATTTTTGTGGCACTAAATATATTGCAGACATGACAGGGACCATTACATGCAACCAAATATTACAATGATCCTTTTGTAACTTGGAATTACTATGTATAATAGAAAATTTTCTCTATCAAATAAATGAATTTTACAATACTTTTACAACATTCAGCGTTCAAATGTAAGTTGAACTAGTTGCAATAGAATACAAACTATGATATGCTGATACATGTGATATGACCAAATGCATTTGTTACTGTTCTATTGTGTGCCTGTTGCCAGAGGAGCAAGTCAGTCATGCATCGCTGCTGTAGTGGTACAAATATGATTACATTACTGACTCTTATGAGTAAGTAGGGTAACAGTTTTCCGTGTTTTCATAGTTCAGTGTACTAAGGTTTAAAGTATTTTAATTTTATTTGAATTCATGAAAACGGCCAAAATCTTGATACTCGGACACACGAAAGTATTATCTGGCACACAAATTGGCATGGAAATAGAGATTCAATGATTATAGTCTCTTCACATAAAATATTTAATATTAGGATCTATAGTAAAGTCGATAGGTTTTATAAGACAATCACTATATGCACTTAGTAAGACATTTTAACTAGAAGTTACAAATTTAAATACAATGTATTGCAATTCTCAGTACTGATTTAGTTTCTGCTCTGAAAGGACACCACTCCTAGACTCTGTAACTTGTATGTCTGTAGCCCATAAAAACTCTTAAATATGTAACTACCATCACTAATTTAGTATTTATGTATATACTTAATCACGTATTACACGTATTTCATACTTTAGCATAATATTGCAAAGAATGTTCATATTATTTAGTGTAATTACAAACTGTAGCTAATGGAGTTTAAAAAGATGTGTATTTTTGTTTAAAGTGTACACCTCTGTTTTACTTTGGAAGCTAACGTAGAGAATATATGCCACGTTGGTAATGTATGGTGAAATGAGGAGGGTGTGGCAAAGAAGGAAGTGTACAAGTGTACAGTTCCTGTTCTGAATTTCAGTTGGAAGGGCTGAGGTAAACCCCAAATAAATTACGTGAAAATTAAAGTACAAAATTGCTATTAAGAATTTTTGTAAATTTGTTTCAGTTCAGGAAACTATTTTGTGTTATATTATAATGTAAGATTAAGAGATCTTCATTCTTCTGGGATGTAATGCAGTGTAGACTGGTGGTTAGTTACCAGTGTTTCAGAAATTTCGGTAACTAACTATCGATATATGCTGTGTAGCATACCAGAAGAGCTAAGATCTCATTTACACTGCAGCAGAAGTCTGAAATCATGCTGTAACTGGACATTCCCTGTACTCAATATATAGTTAATTAACATGTTATAACACAAACATCTTCTAAATACAAATTATATATTCGATTTGTATCTCCAAATGGAACAGAACCTTTACTGAACAGGTCGTAGAGAAAATAATTTCTATTTATTGTAAGAACTCGAAAAAAACACCTGTAAATTAAAATTATTTGTGATGATAAGATGCTTACGGTCAAAGCTGGGGTTATATTTAGTCACAACTGCTGTGTAAATATTAAATGTTTAATACATTATGGGCTTCAGACAAAGTTATCATTTTTAGTTTTGTTTTCATTTACATTACATTTTAAATCAAAAGTTAAAATGTTCTCTAGTCACAGATTTTAATTGGACCTACCCTTTAACAAGTAAATAAAAAATCACTGTTAATTTTCAGGGCGGTGGTATGGGTGTTACATAATCTGAATTTATATAAACATCTACAGAGTGTGTGTTCACTATCCAAATTATTACTTCTGTATGGTAATAATGACATTAAAAATACTTCACTTCAGTTTTATGCTGATTGTCTTGTATTGGCCAGAATTTCATACCAAATTCCCTTTTTCCTACAAATTTCGGTAATAAATACATATCTAATTTTATACTATAGAAGTCCAAAATGTGGACAAAAACGTAATTAGATAATTGTGGTTTCTCACAGCCTGTAATTAATTTATTCACATCTGTGCACATGTCAGTGGCTAACATTTAGTCTCAGATATAGGAAGTGGGAATGTGGTCCCCAACCCGTATTTACTTTCACAATACAATAGAAATCTAATAATAATAAATGGATGATGGAAGAGCTTCAGAGAATTGACACAATGTGTAACTTCTTCATAAAAGGTGAGAATATTAGTGGGTTACAGGAAAACTATTTCATGCCGATTTTTCAAATAACTGATTGACATAATGCCAGGACATGTAATATGATGCTAAGTCAGACACTTATAATGGCAGTGCCAACAATTACTACTGAAATTTTGAATATTCTCCAGTAATATCACTTAGTAAGATTTAAACTGAACTCTATAATTTCTATTTTGTGTTACATTCAACACAGAAAAACTCCTTTGCCTTTCATGTAAATAAATAATATTTTCATTATAAACTCTCATGACTTCCACATAATAACTTAGCTCTATACATTTAAAGTCAATTTATTGATGAGATAAATATCCAAAGATGCCTGCTGCTGAAACCTCTATGGTTCCCAGCTGTTTGGATGTTAGAATATGAAATATATGCATTATTTTTTATTGGTACCATGGTACCAATGAGGATATGAAATGCCACATCCAAAGAAAGTCACATTATGACATATGAGGTGTAGAATCTGCTTTCACATCCCCATGTGAACAAACATGTTCAATTCTCATTGTTCCAAAATTATACATAAGTTTTAAAACATGTAAGTACATGCTTGAGTAGTTTGAAGCCTGGATTATATGAAGAATCACTGACCAGTGACATTGGTGCATGCAGTCCGAATACAAACTGACAAAATTTATATTCAGAGAGCTTGTATAACTGATTAAATATGTTTGGTACATAGGAGGATGTAAATGGATGTTAATGTCTTGTTTTAATCCTACTATCCTTCACAATAAATGAATGTACTTGCAGACAGATCTGAAGAAAGGAATTAATTTTTAAGTAACTTTCAACTATTGTAATTTGTTATATTAAGCACCTTACACAGGAATTTGTGTAACATAACACTCTCTATGCAGTTGTTTGAACAAGACCAAGGCATATTTTTGCCACTCACATTATAACATGCCAACATTAAGCAAGCAGTTGCTGTCAGGATGAATTAAAGATGTAATTTCAGATTTAATTTTCCAAGTTACACATTGGGATTGTAAGAAATATACTGGCACTTGTATGTTTCTACTGACCACCTATAACACCGCCCCTGATAGACTGAAAATAAATTCACTTGGCTATTATTTCTGTATATTTTCTACACATGTTTCCATAGCTTTACAGTTTTTAACCCTGTAAAGCTTAAAGTTGAAATAGATAATGTTTCAGTTTCAGTTTCTAGCTCGAGGAGATACCGCGTCTCTATCAAAAAAACAAGTTGGTTAATGCTATGTGGGCATATGGTAGCTCCATTTTTCTGCAAATCATACAGAACTCATAAGTACATGTTTTACTAAAATTGAAGCAGGTGGTACATATAGTAACCTCAATCTTTTAAAGATTAGTAATTTTATTTAGTAATAAAATGTACTAAGCTTGAGAAGGAAGCGTGTTTCGGAATATTTAATTAAAAGATGTACTGTCTATTGAGCATGGATCAGCATCAATCAGAAATAAATTTTCATTTAATTTTTGGAGCAGGAATTTGTTAATATTCTAGTTAACTGGGAAAAAGGGCATATATGTCTCTCACAGACTTGTTACTGTGTGATAGTGCAGCATCAGCTTTGTTGATTTAAGCAGCAGTTCACAGTCATCCCTTTGCTCAGTGCAGTTTCCATACCCCATAACACAGAGCAGTGAAACAAGTTTAGAGGTCACATGGGGCAAAAAACTGGTTTGTCACTTTCAACAGTGACACCATATTCGACAACGGTACAGAATTCACTTACAGATTTACTCAAAAGTGTACCAACTCACTTTACGTGCTACTGCATCTTCCACTTTAATATTCATGATTTACAAAACAGAGTCACTGTTTGATAGTCAATGCTAACATTCCATTGTTTATGATCAGACAAGAACATAGGGATATGAACTAAAACTTTTAAATACCATTTTTACCAGATCAACCAATCAGATATCAGAAAATATTTAAACCAGGATATTCTCTGATATAATGGATGGCCTGGTGACAAGACAACTTTGCCACGAAAATGTAACATGACGAAACCCTGTCGCACTGTGTGTGGGATGGGCACAGTGAAGATTTGACAGGTTTGAACTTTGGTTTTTAGAGAAGATATAATTCCTTTAACAACTCGTAACACATGCGAAACTTTCACTTAATGCGGAAGCTTCTTGATTTAGTGTTTATTCCGATTTATTGTAAGTTAAATTTTTTAATCACTTGGTTTCACATGTAACTTGATGGTATGTGTAATTACCTTTCATTTTCACTCTCGTTACAAAAGAATGCGAATAACTTTATAACGCAGGTCACTACAATGTAACTACAGACTCTGATGTTTAGATACAATATAAACATCGCCTATGAATTTTCCTACTAACTTGTTTTGGTATTTATATTAAATACCAATTCCTAGTTCATTGTTTCAATAAAAAACGTACTTATTAAAAAGGTCATCAAAACGATGACTAGATTGAATAGCCTCACAAAAAAGATTCAGTTAACATTGTCCTTACATGTTATTAGCAATATAAATGCGCGGAAGAATCATTTGAATAACCCGTTCATAAAATGTAAAACAACAATCAACCATTTATTCACAACCAAAATTCTCAAAGCTCAACAATACCTAGTTATTGTATTGTGTGTTCTTGAGAAATCCCAACAATACAACTTCAATTTATTGTATTGCGATTCGTGGATACCACACACTTTTGTTTGAAGTGGTGAAGCTATAATTATTTATAACTATGAACAAGTCATTGGATTGTTTGCTTCTTTTGTAGCCAGCAATACAACCAATCGTTGTACTGCGATTCGTAACCTATATCACTTCTGTTCACAATACAACCAGTCATTGTATTGCGCAAGCTCAGATGCTGCCTAATTTGAGAGTCATTTGGGTTATAAATAACACTCTCCTCTAGTTTCAACTTTTTTTACTATGTATTCCTAAAATCCTTTATTATCTTCCTACTGGTAAACGTCATGTCTGCGTCACCTCTTTCGTGGGTCCGTCTGTCTAGTCTGCAGCATCACGTGCTTCTACGTGATTTGGTGTGATGCTGCTGTCAGGGGTTCACTATTATCAATACTACAGAATAAGTAAACGTAACAAACGCCGATTATGTGACGATTATGTGTGGCGCCGAGAAGAGCACTGCAATAGTTGCAATTACCGTGAACAGTGTAAAGATGATGAGGCACAGTCTGTCAACCACCATTGCCGCAAACTTCCAGTCATTCGTCACTTCCGCCGCCTCGTCCTCTTTCCTCAACTTGTCTGTAATCACGCGGAGTTCCTTGAGGATGAGTGTGAGCTCTCGGTGAGGGCCGAGGCACGAAGTACTTCCACCACTCCCGTGGAGCAGTGTTCCCCCACCACCTCCTCCTCCATCATCATGGTGTGTATGAGCACCTCTGAGAAATCCTGCTGTAGAAACCGCGCCTGACGTCTGGAGTGTGCCTGTGTGGTGTCTGAAATCATCGTCGATGTCCAACACATTAGCGAGGAGACTCTTAGAGGATCGCTCCTTTAATTCAAGCTCGCGCATCTGCGATGTCTTCCGCGACGAGTCTGGATCGCTTCCGGGGCGACTCATCCTCAGTATGCAAGGCAGCCAGTGTAAGAAGACAGTTTTTATCTGAAACCAGATTTGAGAAGTCTCAATGTCTAAATGCGTAACGCATTAGCATGTTTATCCAGCTCGCCCCTGAATGTTAAGTCACCTTCCTTACATCCTCCCTCATCTAAAAATAAATCGTTAGGCATTGTCGGGATTGGTGTCACTGGAATTTTTCATTGACATAAAATCCTTCCGATCGCACTATGGCCCTGGGGTCTACTCAGCCTCTAACAGAAATGAGTACCAGGAGCATTTCCTGGGGCTAAAGGCGGCCGGTGCGTAAGGCTGACAACCTTACCACCATCCTGTGCCGTTGTCATGAAATCTGGGAACCTTAATTTCCTGGAACCCTCTGGGCCACTCCAGG
>Ga0123357_10008310_pt1 | contig 12954 bp, 7 predicted proteins | sample TergutEmb28metaG_FD_89873 | JGI IMG/M metagenome (GOLD analysis project Ga0123357, IMG submission 89873) | Embiratermes neotenicus P4 segment gut microbial communities from Petit-Saut dam, French Guiana - Emb289 P4 | ecosystem: Host-associated > Arthropoda: Insects > Digestive system > Gut ...
CTATAGTCTCGCTACAGGTTGTTGCTATTCCTGATGGAGCTATGTGACGAGGAATATACCCAGCGAAGATTAGGAGAGCTTGAACAAACCTAAGATATCACTTTCACTATTATCTTTGTGTGTACAGACAGCGTAGTCAATGCTGCGTATTACCAACCAAAATCGCACACTGCAGAACCTACGCTGCCTTTGTAACGTTCTACGCGTTGTCGTAACAACCTCAACTACGAACTGGGACAATTATTAAGTTATGTGAACGAAGCGCAAAGGATAGTGCACATACGGGTTACTCATATCCGCCCGTCCTTCAGTTTGTTTTGTCTCCACACTACTGAGCATCACGATTGAGCGGTTAGCATTTTATTTAGTGTTCAGAGGTTCAAGGTCAAGATCTTGTCCCGAACGCAGCCATTCTGACAATGTCCGTGACACTCCACAGTCCGTTCAAGTACATGAAGGAAAAACACATTAAATGAAGCAAAGGTCGAATCCTTCGACATTCTTCCCATTATTTTATCTTTTGCTTACCTTTCATCTCAGTATAATCTTGGTAATTAACCAACTTAATGCACAAATTCTTGTTTTATAATAAGTTTATTGTATGCCTCTACCAGCATCTGGTATCATCATACCTATAGGTGGCCGTCCCCTGCACAGGTGCACGGGACGGCCACCTACAGTGTGATGATACCAGATGCTGTATAATACAATTTTGACCTCCTGATGATGAGCACATAGTGCTCGAAACATGTAGAGGCATACAATAAACTTATTATAAAAGAAGAGTTTGTGCATTAAGTTGGTTAATTACTAAGATTACTAAGATTCTGCCCATTAATGATTGTAATCATCTCGTCACTGGATGTTATATAATCTAAGCAGAACCCTCAGAATGAGTCGACGAACCATCATCTATCCCTCACTTGGTGATTTCGAAGTAATTTTGTACAAATAGGCTACCAGTAACTTTAAGAGAATTTTGGATCTTGACAGCTCCAAGAATTGCGGGCCCAAATGCAGTCCAAAACTGAAAAAAGGCTCATACAAAAAAGTATGTTTATTCAAAAGGCAGGCCTAAGGCATTGCTACGTGATACAAAATACAAACGCCTTTAGTACCAAACGCCTCCGGAGGATGTTCCTGCAGATGCAAGAAAACAGGCCAGTTATATTCTGGTAACACCGAAGTCAAAACCTGAATCAGGGAAGGGACAAACAGAAACACAGAAAAAATGGATGAGTACATATGTGTAGCTCCTTGATACGATTCGGGACAAATACCATATCCTTCGAGGCCTAAACAGCTGACCTTAAGACAATGAAGGCCCTTTTCTCGCAGCAATTACACGCAAAATGTCGAATTGGGTCGAAATGTGACGGTAAATGAAGAACGGTTAAGGATTTGAAATCATGCGGTCCTAGCCTATTTTAAGGCGATGTGCCAGAATGTCCTTGCAGAGAGTGAGCAAAATCATCTGAATCATTAAATGTATGTACATTTGTTTTTAAGCACAAGAATCACATTTTTCAAACATAATACGTGTACCAGAGTACGAGAAAGAAACAAGCGTCAATTATGGTTTATTAAACAACGTTTTTAATATTTCAGATAGTTTGGCGTCGAATGGCGGGGCGACAAGTGAAGGAAGAATTTAAAAGTGTATAGAAAATGTTATGTGGGCCCAATCATGGATACTATCTCGATATTTACCTGGATGAGCTGCGGGTAATGACAAGAGCGCAGAGGCAAGACAGACGGTGGCGCGGCCAACATTCGACCCAGCTACCTCCCATATACGAGTCACAAACACTGTCGTTTCAGCTACCTTGTTCAGTAATATGCGAATGTTTTGGAAACATTCTGTACCTATAGTATGCTCTGAGAACATCCCATAACCATAACCCTTCGTTTGTACTGCCTTAATAACCTTCATTAAATCCCTCTCTAAACCTACTTCTCAGATTCCAAAAGGCTTTAACGAGATGAAAATTGGTCGACTCTAATCAGGCTATTCTACACAGGCTAGCTGAAACTGGCAGACTGCCGCCTGTGGTCATTGCCTGCAAACACAACCAACGGCAGACAGAGAGAGAGAGAGGTGTTGTATGGATACTTAAGCTTTCATCAAAATAATTGCAGTCTCTCTCTAAAGTATTACTCTTCCACTACTCATAATTATATGCATTTGATGAGAGTTGGAGTCTCAGTATAAAATCCCACTTTTAAATCTGCTTCAGGTCTAATCGTTATTATCCAGCTTTTCTTTCTTAGAGGAAAAATAAAGTGGGCTAACAAGAGCATGGCAAGTAAAGGCGGCTACGTCCTTCCAATTTGTCAACTGGATGTTTCGTATTGTCCTTGGGGTGCACTGTGCACTGACTAATGAAATCATACTAAATGCACTTAATTAGGTTACACAAAACTTGTTAGCAAGCAGTCGGCAGTATCAGTTTGACATATGCCTGTCGCAGTACGTACATTTATGAACTCCTGATGATGGACGGAAAGACAGTCCGAAACATGTAGAGTGTTACTCCAATAAAATTTGAGACGCTGCTGCATCTGGTTGGTTGTACTATAGAAATATATTACGATTCACGGCCATATGAACGTCAAATATTAAGCTCATTATTATTTTTTTCAGTTCTGTATAATTAAAAAAGAGCCGAAATAGTGTAGGCGGTATAGTGACTAGACTATTGGCTGGACGATCGTGGGTTCATATCCTGGCAGGAACAAGATATTTTTCTCTACTCCGAAACGTCCAGGGCGGCTCTGAGTCCCACCCAGCCCCGTGTTCAGTGAATGGGTACCGGCTAGGTCGTGAAATTTACCACTCACTTGTAGTGCCGACGTCATCAATGAGTGGAGAAATATCTTTTCTGTCCCTTATGTCCTGATGGTATTGGACGACGACAACTTTAGCCTTATTTTACTTTATTTACAACATAAAAAAGGTAAAGTGATCCCGTTACAGGCCCGGTGTTGCCCAGAGGGTGGGTAGAGTTATAACTCTACTCCAAATAAAATAAATTTGAGACATTGGTGCATCTAGTTGGTTTTACTACAGAAATATATTACGATGCACGGTCCTATGAACGTCAAACAAGGAAACATATCCACGAGTTTACAATTACGTTACAGAGCAGTACAGAATGCGTCTTTCCATATATAAGATGCAGCCGCACTGTGTTCTGAATATTTGAATTTACATCCTTTCCTTGCAGTAATAATAAGAGGAGAGGTTTCATAGTCCACCAACACAGAACACATTGCGCATTAGATTCTGATCTTAACTGCACTGGAAAGTATGAGGGGATGATGAGAGTTCTAGAACTGCATAACAAACTCAAATTTCCCAAACTCATTATTGTAACATTGTCACCAGCTTTTCTCCTATCTGATACTCTTGTTCCATGTACCTTGAATTTGCTATCCCTCTCACATTATTCCGTACATGGTATTTCGTTATAATATCTGGCTTTCATTTAGAACCCATCTATCGGTTCATCTCTTCATCTGCACAGCTATCCAATACGTAAAAATGATTCCATCTTATTTTGTTCTTTACTTCTTGTGACTTTTCTTCTATTCGGTTTTAAGCGCGGTCGCAAAATTGCGATAAGCGACTATTAGCTTCGTCATGCATGACTGTCTTTCTGTCTGTCCATCCGCCCGTCCGTCCACATGAAACAACTGAGATCCCACTGGACGGATTTTCATTAAAGTTGATATTTGAGTCTTTTTCGAAAATCTGTCTAGAGAGTTTAGGTTTAATTGAAATCTGACCAGATTAACGGGTACTTTACATGAAGATCTGTGTACATTTGTGGTAATATTTCGCAGAATTCTTCAGACAAAAGTTGTTAAAGAAACTGAAAACGCAAATTTATGTTCCATAGCTTTTCCCCGAAAATTGTACCGTTTCTGATATAATGTGGAAAAACGTGGAACAGCCAGACAGGTCACAGATGACGATACATCACGGCGCATGTGCACTTTCTGCTGGGTGACTGAGGATACAGACACACACTCAAAATATGTAATAATTATTGATTTTGCGCTGCAACAATGGTTACGCGAAAGGGTCTCAATGTTACGTTATACACACTGTACAGTACGTCTCTTGTTCATTGCGTGTACTTTCCGTTTACTTGGGTCTGATGGGAAAGGGAGTGTTTTAAGACACAAAACACAACTTTGTATACACACGAAACTCAAACAGTAAAACCGATACGATTGACAGAAAACCAATTACCCTCGAAATAAGCCCGATACGTTAGAAAAAAGCCACAAAATTCGCCAGAATTTACGAACCGATCATACGTAACTGGAGAGATAAATTACACGAAAGGAGATGTCACGACATACATAGAATTTTACTTGTGTTAATACAGAATATATCTCGTTATTTGTCGCTATGAAACGAAAATAGCTGTAGAATTTTCCGACGTTTTCTACAGTTCTGGACCGCCTCTGTATTTTAAACTTCAAGACTACTTCACTCAAATACTGTACACAGGTAAGCATTAGTTGACTTCTGTATCCAGAGTCACAGACAACGCCCGAACTGAACAATGAAGTTACGATAACGAGCTGCGCTATACAGTCGATATAGCTACATAGCCCTAGCCCTTAAATAAATCAAACAATGACGTGCTAGCCTCTCGCTTGAGGGACGATGATAGATGGAGCATTAGTGGAATGCCAATTACTACATACAGGGAAACAGACACACTGCGAAGTAAACATGCCATCCTACCACATTCTTCAGCACAAATTCCACAGGGACTTCACTCGGACTGAATGGGATCTTCCCAAGTGCCACACGAAATTCTATCGAACTGAACGGGATCTCCTCAAGCGCCGTAGGGACTTCACTCGGAACGCACGAGATCTCCTCAAGACCTACAGGGACTTCACTAGGACTGAACGGGATCTCCTCAAGTGCCACACGAACATCAATCGAACTGAACGGGATTTCCTCAAGCGCCATAAGAACTTTACTTGGAACGAATGAGATCTCCTCAAGCCCCACAGGGACTTCAATCGGACTGAACGGTATCTCCTCAAGTGCCACAGGACAAGATGTTTTCCCCCACGGTGAGCACTGTGAGAGTATCCACAGTGCGCATCAACTTAATTGACAACATAAAGCCAATCACATTATAAAGATGACACAACATGTGACGTAAAAGAACAGTCAAACAACTCAGCTTATAACTTCGTGTTCCAGCATTAGTTTCGTAACGACCTATCAAAATAGAAAGTGGTAAACTAATTTCGCTGCACAGGACAGACTGGTTTTTGTAATGGAGATGGAGTGTGTTTACTGAGCGGTACAAACTGAATGTTTTATCAATAATAATCCGGTTAAAGTCAATCTTCGAAGGGTTAACCTAAGTACCCGTGAACTGAAAATATCAAGAACAGATAAGCAACTTATTTTATTGTTTAAGACATTATTAAGGTATATGGTATCAAAGAACTGGGACCTGTACGAGGACCTAACTGATAGGGCTTCATATTTACAGTCACATCCGATTGCGCTGGCTGCGCGGTCTAGGGTGTAGGTCTGCGGCCGCTCCCTAGCTGGGATTTAGTATTTGAATCCCGTCGAGGGCATGGCTGTTTGTATCTTGTCAGTGTTGTGTGTTGTCAGGTAGAGTTACCTGCGACGAGCCGATCACTCGCCTAAAGGAGACCTAACGAATATATATATATATATATGTGTGTGTGTGTGTGTGTGTGTATGTGCGTGCATCACTGAGCGTCATCAGGTGCAGTAACATACCCCAACACCAACAACGACTAGGTTGAAGTCAGACAAAGAAAGAAAGAAAGAATTTATAGTCGCACATGCCAACAGAAATCGGATGTGGACAAATCAAGGTAAAAAGTCCCAGGCGACAAATGCGTAATCAAGTACACATCGCTCTAGGCACTGTATAAAAAATACCATTTGCGTCGAAAGAAGGAATAATGTAATGAATCTCACTTAATGACTGACTTACTAATTAACTATGTGCACTACAGCCCTTCTTAAGAAGCTAATAGTTCCTCAGCTATATGAAAATTTCCCACATTTTATGAAACCTGAATGTTTATTACTGTGTACACAACAGCCCGCCACCTGTCCCTGTTCCAAGCCAAATCAGTACATTTCACACCCAACCACCATACTACTTAAAGAACCATGATGAAGTTTGGTTGTACAGCAGGTTTATTTTACAAAGTTTCATGCCAACATCCGCACCTGAAGAATGGTTGCACTGTACTTTTACCTGTAAAACGTTTCAGTCGTAGTCCGATCACCGCTATTGCACGGAGTCAATACACCTTAGTTAACAGACTAATAACAATATGTTATATAAATAAAAATAACAAAAATAAATATTCCAACTTTTAAGCCTAAGAACAAGCGAAAATAACTTACCGCGGCTAAGTGATTTTCGAAGTCCAATGCAGCTGACCATTGCAATAATGACAATGACTTACTTTACCTTTAAGCTCTGTCCCTCAGATTCAACCAGAGACATGCTTGTTTTCATTTCCATTTCAGGCGCAAGTGGCTTCTTATAGAGGACACGGGTCTCTGGTAACACGAGTTGTTACAACTCCACACAGTTGTTGAAAATTTAAAATAAAATTCATAAACCAAGTAAAAGTTTCCACCAGCAGCACAACCGAGAGCTTGTTCAAAACTTTTATTAAAAAGCCCACTTTAGAGTAAAAAATTTCAAACTGTAACGTGCAATGTTATTTCGTGGTTTCGCACAACCAACTATCTGATATTCTCAGTGTCAGTTTTTAACACTGCAACACTTGGAAACTTTTTAACATTTAACTACTTCATCAAAGACGGGCAGTTTCGGGTGCAAATGTAAAAATCCCTTGACAGTCAGAATACCTAGTTTTCTGGTTCTACAGGAACAGCTGTGTTTTATTTTCAGGAAAGTACGTATCACTGAATTGTGGGCCCGGTAGCTCAGTCGGTATAGCGACTGAGCTACGGACTGGACGGTCCGGGATCGAATCCCGGTGGGGACGAGATTTTCCGCCCGTCCAGGCCGGCCCTGGGGCCTATCCAGCCTCCTGTAAAATGGGTACCGGGTCTTTCCTGGGGGTAAAGTACGGCCGGGACGTGCTGCTAACCACTCACCTCCTTCTAGTGCCGCGGTCATGGAAGAGTAGAGCTATACCTCTATCCACCCTCTGGGCCACACCGGGCGTGTAACGGGATCACTTTACCTTTTACCTTTTCGTATCATTGAATTGGTACAATGAATCGAGTTGTTTGGAAGTTATGAACATGGGAGAGAAATGTTGATCCGAATTTTATGTTTTGCTGACCGTGCATTCTGGTATAACTCTGGGTAAATGGCCAACTTGATGCACAATTACGTTGTATAAAACGTTTATTATTGTAATCTTCTACATGTTTCGAGCAACACAGTGCTTATCATCAGGAGGTCGAATTGTATTAATACAGCATCTGGTATAGTACTGTCTGTAAGTGACCGTCCGGTGTGCAGGTTGAGAAGGTTCCTTGTCAACCTGGACACCGAACGGCCACTTGCTGACAGTACTATACCAGATGCTGTATTAATACAATTCTACCTCCTGATGATGAGCACAGTGTTGCTCGAAACATGTAGAGGATTACAATAATAAACGTTTTATACAACGTAATTCTGCATCAAGTTGGTCATTTACCCAGAGAAATGTTGATCCGTTACGTTTATTATTTAAGATATCTGTAGTTCATTTAACGACGCTGTCCGTAACTCGGAATCAAGAGGGTCGAATAACTGGATGACACGTAGACCTGATAATAAATTAGGACTGACACAGAAGGAAGCGGTCAAGGCCTATCACAGTAAGTACCTGGAATGACTGAAACAAACCGCAAAAATATTATATATTTATTTAATACGCAGCTTTGCACAATACAATTATACGTAATTTAGGTTGCTAGTTTCAGCTCATTAGCCACCCCATCATCAGGCCAATGCGATGTCAACAGCCTTACGAAAAACCATACAATAACCGTTTTATGTCTGCGTTGGATAGAGATCTTGTTCCCATTACAAATACGTCATAAAACATTTGTTAAAAAATGATGAAAAATTGGATGAAAATAAAACAATAGTCTATCAAAACAAGAGTATTTTAAAAAATATGGTAGGCAGTTTAAATTGTTTATGCACAAAAATATTATCGACAATTTTCAGCAGGTAAAGACTTTGAAAGAGAGATCCTTGACTATTTAAATGCATTATACGATTGGAGAGACTGAGTAAACACCTGTAAACCTTCATCACGATACCCTACCTTCTCTTAGAGTCGAACAACACACCTCCAGCGTACTATCCACAAGAGTTACCGCTACAGTTACCTGCCCAATTACTGTAATCAGAATGCTTCACTTCACTCACGGTAAAATCCAGTAATTAGGACTATTACAATGTTATTACGACATAATGATAGATCCGTAATTTATAATCGATCGCAGCGTAAGCCCTTGTCATCACTTAAAAGCAGTTTCCTACACTTTTTTCTGCCTCTTAATAATATCGTCCTCACGTAAATCCCAAAATAAAAGCAAGAGAAGCCTACATACGGTAGGCCTACACAAAAACGAACCCATCGCCATATAACTACGGAATTAACATTAAAGACTTTCTGCAGCGCACTGCGGATAACCGATGGAAATCTTTCTGCTCTACTTATCGAAGATTAGAGCATCAAAATGCCAGGGAATAATGACAGAGAACTGGATTACTACTAAGGCACGTTTAGGTACAGATTTTCTGCATTTTATGGCAGAGTGCCTGTGGCACAGAAATATACTTTCCTGCGCTATATTCGTGCTGTGGTAGAGAGAGCAATCTTGCACAGGGCATGTTCAGACATTTAGCAATACCGAATAATTCCCACGGCAACTAATAAAGTTTGACTCATTCATTAATTCTGTCCCTCACTCGGTCAATCATACATCCGTTCATTCACTCATACATTCAATCATTCGCTCACTGCTCCAGTGCAGAATTAGGATCAGTGCCAAGCGTCCGTATTTTTGCAGGCAATCTGCAGAAGAATCTTAAAGGTTTACGCGACTATCTTTCAGACTTTAAATTGTAATAAAGAAAAAACAAACAAACAAACCCTCGGTGTGCCTTAACGTTTACGCCCATCGCCCGCTGTCCAAGTAAAGGCAGAGCGTTGTACTCAGACCGGATGTCGTCTAGTTATTTGTGTAATCAAACGAACTCCATTGAGCAGAGTCTTTGAGAAGGTAACAGGTTCTCATTTAGACAAGAACCCCCCCCCCTCCCTTTTTATGGAACTCGGAGGTTCAATACCGCATTTACAAGAGCCCGCCACCTGTCCCTATCCTGAGCCAGATCAATCCATTATGCCTTCCCACATCCCACTTCTTGAAACCCCATTTTAATATCAAATTTCCATGTACGTCTAGTTGTTCCAAGTGGTCCCCTTCCGTCATGTTTCTCCACGAAAGCCCTGTGTGCGCCACTCCTCTTCCCCATATGTGCTACGTTGCAATCAAACGGGACATTTCTTGCTATGATATACACTTCATACACTTATCCTAACTGTCTCAGAATAATCACCATTAAACCAATACTGCTTAAGGTATAACCTGTGTGTGGTGGATACCTGCTGCAGCTTCTATTCGAGGACAATACATTCGTGCATATATGCGTTCAGGTAACGTGGGTCCTAAAATGAATGCATGTCAGTACTCGTGGTAATAGAACTGATGTCTAACGTCTCAGTAAAATTAGAAGTGTGGCTATTAAATAACGAAACTGACCGCGCAGTTATTGACTTTGACCGTCGATCAACGAGGTAAGTACGTAAACTTTACCGCAGAACGTTAATCCAGACGCACGCCAAACCACGCTCCATTTCGCTGACACAGTCGAGTAAAATAAGTTCTGCTAAACGGCTCTTTAACTTGCCCCCAACACATCTCAATACAAGACATGCAATGTACTTATAACGTAATATGGAGGCGTGTTCGCGCAACCATTGTTGCAGTGGTAAAACAAAAAGTATTACATATTCTCAATGTGGATTTGTATCCCTAGGTAACCAGCATGCAATGCGCATGCGACATACTGTCATCTGTGGCCTGTCCGGCTCTACATTACTTTTACACATTATCTCATAAACGACACAATTTGAGAAAGAAAAATTTATTGAACACAAAATGTGTTTTGGTTTTCTCTACAAACTTTGTCTGAAACATTTCTCATTCTAAGAAGAACTGAGCGACATATTATCAAAAATGTATATTTGTCTTCACGTAAAGTGCCCATTATTCTTGTCAGATTTTAATTAAACTTGAATTTTCTCGACAGATTTTCGAAAAATATTCAAATATAAAACTTCATGAAAATCCTTCCAGTGTGAGCCGTGTTGTTCCATGCGGACGGACGGACAGACAAGACAAAGTTAACAGTCGATTTCCGCAATTTTGCAAACGCGCCTATAAAACTAGCACCCAGTAAACACCAAATATCTTGTGAAATTGAAGAAAACTTACACCGAAATCTTCAGTTTGTTACATAAGGTGTTATTGAGCGGACAGGAAGTTATGTATAGCACGAACGCAAAATTACTTTAGGGGATGCTTCGAGGCCTGGAAAGCTAGTATGGAACTGTACGTAGCTTTGGACGAAAACAGTTTTGAACTGGTAACATGCAGGTACAATAACTGCACATTATTGAGTACTGTTTCGAAACTAGTCTCGTTAATTAATAGCAGTGCCTCACACGTCAACTCGAAAATCACGTGAAAGTTAATTTGAACACACAAGTACGTGGTCCTTAAAATAAATTGCAGTTAACGGAACACATGGTAGGTCTAACTTTCGCATAAATGCCATGCATCCACCGAAGTATCAAATGATGTCAAAGCGCTCAGAAAATAAATGCTACGACATCGGGCCGTCACTGAAGTAGTCTATATAACGCTGCAAACTAAGTCAAAATCAAAAGGGCTTGACAAATTAAAACATAGGTCTGCTTTACTTAGTTTGAGCTAAGTCGGATGTGTATCAAACTGTTACTGACCGGATGAATGAATGGATTGGTAGATGTGAAAAATACATCCTTGGTCTCCGATTTATTTTCCGTAACGCAAATAAGCTCGCTATTTTCGGTCTGACTTTCTCGATTGACTTCGACATTATTAATTTTTGTGTTACTTGTAACAAAGCTTAAAGTTAATTTTGTGGAGTTCTGTGCGAATATGTGATACACGATTCTACATAAGAATTTCCTGCATGCGCCTCTGAAACGATATGCCGTGCCTTAACGTGAATTCTGAATTGCAATTTACGTCAGCAATACAGAACAGACATTCTCCGCTAATACATATACTTCAGAACCAACGCTGCGAGGATCTAAATCAATAGCACAACACAACATATATCCTAACCAAACTGCTAGGGTGGGCTGCTGAAATTGAAGTCCAGCTGCTGCTGGGTTTGGTGGAAAGAGCTGAGAGGGTAGGCTGTTGAACGAATCTGGTGATGACATCTGCTTTTTACCCCTGCAGAGTTATGAATATGCCAATGAATACTGATGCTCTCTATGTGAAGATAGAAAATGTCCTGCCTCTATTGATTATCAGAGTGATGTATTGATTTAAAATCGTGAGTGGAAATAAACTGCTATGTGAGGGTGGTCAAATAACAAGAATGGTCCCATTGCTACGTCGACAGTAAATTCTGACGAGCGTTTTCAATTGCACAGAAATTTTTGGGATATCAATTCCTTTACTGCATCTCGACTACCATTTTGCGGATGGGCATATTTCATTTTTGTAACAATAACGCCATCGCTTTGCTATTTAAAGTAATACATTCAATTGAAATGGATTAAATCCTACGCGTTTCATGCTGTCTCTCTCCCTGCGGAAACCCAGCAGAATTACAACGAATTCCGGAGAAAACTCGGAAAGCTACTGTGAAGACTTCCACTTCTACATAAGGGTTTTGATAACGTTATGTCAAGTTTATGCATTGAATAAGCTTCTCAGATGATCAGGCGTTCTTCGCATCGAAAGCTATTCGACAACCATTCACTAATTGAAGCTGCGAATTAAATACGTATTCACATTACGTATTATGAGTATTATGTATTATTATTATTATTATTATTATTATTACACTAAGGCACTGACGTTTCATGTGATATACGATTACAATTAAGTTACGTAATTTGTGTTTAAGCTGCAATTACAAGTCAACGAGGCAAATATCGGTCACTGTCGCGCAGTCGCCATGTCTTGCGCTGCTATGTGAATCTCAAGTACTTCTCGCAGAACTTCTTTAATATCTGCTTCTTTGATTTTATTAACATTTTTCTCTTCTAACCCATGTTTTGCACACACACACACACACCACACACACACGCACGCACGCACGCACGCACACACGCACGCACACGCGCGCGCGCGCGCACACACACACACACACACACATATATATATATATATAAAGGTGTTTCTTCTATTCAGGGCACCACAAAGTTCAGAACAGCCATCACAAACGCCCACCATTTTAGCTTAACCTGAAATAACACAATCCAATTCACATTATAACACCATCCGCCAGTCTAAGGCCATTACATATATGTACAAAACCTTCTTCCCATAGGAATCTGCAATTGGGATTTCTTATTCATTTCTCCTCGCCGTCTACCGCATGCCTTGCCCTTACAAAACACTTCCAATCACCCCCAAAAATTAGGGAAATGATACTAACTGTAAAGCTCCTCATTTGCAGTATTCTCAACATTTCGGTTGTTTCAGTTATTCTGGTGTTTGTCCGATTGCAAATGTAGGCATAAGTCTGTAACACCATACGGGACTGTAACTTCCAACTGCGCCAATCGCCCTCGCCCCCCACCCCCCACCCC
>Ga0123357_10008313_pt1 | contig 12953 bp, 6 predicted proteins | sample TergutEmb28metaG_FD_89873 | JGI IMG/M metagenome (GOLD analysis project Ga0123357, IMG submission 89873) | Embiratermes neotenicus P4 segment gut microbial communities from Petit-Saut dam, French Guiana - Emb289 P4 | ecosystem: Host-associated > Arthropoda: Insects > Digestive system > Gut ...
AATATTAGGATGGATCTCCAGGAAGTGGGATGTGTGTATGGGGACTGGATTGGGCTGGCCCAGGATAGAGACAGGTGGCGGACGCTTGTGAGTGCGGTAATGAACCTTCGGGTTCCGTGAAATACGGGGAATTTCCTGACTAGCTGCAGACCAGTTAGCTTCTCAAGAAGGACTCTGCACCATGGAGTAAGTAAGTAAGTAAGTAAGTGTAGGGTTAAACCCATTAAAAATTCAACAGAAAATCTCTTCACCGTCATATAAACCACATTCTTATTGTTTACATTTTAATACATTTTAATTATAGCATTAAGCTTTAAAACGAATGCAAACTTGAGACTAATTAGGCACGCTGTGATCCTTTAAACCCTGTGCAGGTGAGCCCAGTGCAGCGTACGTACAGCGGCTTGGATAAATAAGGACGTCTCATGTTCACTGCAGCTGCAGTATTATTACACCTACAGTTCATTTGGAAGGAAGCTGAATAATGGAGAGGAAGATGTTTCAATCACACTACGTGAGAATTTTTTGTTTATGGATGGGAGAATAAAATACGAAATAACCTCACAGTCATAAGATTTTATTCGCCACTGCTGTCACATAATACTGCTTCCCAAATTAATGTTCGTGCACTAATGTTTACTCACTGATACCCTAAGGAGTTAAAAGGTAAAGGTAAAGTGATCCCGTTACAGGTCCGGTGTGGCCCAGAGGGTGGGTAAAGGTATAGCTCTACTCTTCCATGATGGCGGCACTAGAAGGAGGTGAGTGGTCAGCAGCACGCCCCGGCCGCAATTTAACGCCGGGAAAGACTCGGTACCTATTTTAGAGGAGGCTGGTTGGACTCCAGGGCCGGTCTGACGAGCGGAAAATCTCGTCCCCACCGGGACTCGATCCCGGAGAGTCCAGCCTGTAGCTCAGTCGCTATACCGACTGAGCTAACCGGCCCACGTTCAAAAGAGTTATGTACTCTAAAATCACAAGGAGTAGGCTACGTAGAATAATATGAAGATGGTTTATGCTTGCGTAGCACAAATATAAGTTCACACAAATCAAACATAATACCAGCAATACAAGACTCGACGTGCCGTGAGGTACTAACTGTAGTTGTGTGTTGCCAAGAAAAGATGAGAAACTGCCATGACGGCAACTACACTAAATTTTGTCCATGGTTGTTAAATATTTGAGATGACCAACACCAGAGTTACATATACGTGAATGTGGTTCTCAGAATAAAGCAGTCATATGCTGCAGAACTACAAGAAGCAACACTGCCTATGTCTCTTCGTTCCCTAGATACAAATTTTGAAATGTTACATTCGTACCAGCGGCTATGGGTCATCCCTAATATTCACAACCATCAAAAGAGTCTCACTACACTGTTGGGTAATGTCGCCTAATATGGGTTAAGGTTAGTTTTTTCGTCACCGTGGCGATACAGATAAAAACGATCAATGTGTGGTGCATTTTGAAGCTCAACGATTCTGAATAGGCACAAAGATTATTAAACTCATGACCTCAATTCACTGTGGAGATGACCCCATTTTTACGAAACAACACAAATTGGTACGTAATTTGGTGTGGTTCCTATTATGGGGTACCGCGGGCTTCTCATACGAGGGGAAAGAAAATAATTCATAAAGGCAAAAAGCAAAAGGCTTTAGCTATTAAAATTACAAAATTAGTTTTAGCCAACACGTTTCGTGGCCACAGTCAACAAGTGTCTGTCATTGCTTACACCTGCCATACACAGACCGTTATCAGATAGCTTGCACAGTAGTGCCCACACTAGAATACTGTGGTATTTCAGACATTCCGTGGTCTTCAGACAACAACCGTGCACAGCACAAATATTTTTCATCAGCTTTATCCTCTCTTTCTTCACCCCCCTAACATCTTCTTCCGAGGCAGAATAAAGATGAAATCGACGGTTCGCCATTCTTTTTCTTAACCAACGATTTTGTAGGCCTACGTTTATCAACGGAAAGAGGTTTCTCTTACACTTTTGTCTGCTGATTCTCACCAAAGACATTAGAAAAGTAATTCTGGCAGTTCAGTTCCTTGCCCTTGTCGGTAGGCTTGTCCTCCCCCCACCATTTTGTTTGCTCCAGTTGCGCCCGGACGGACAGACGGTTATGATCTTGGCCGAACCAGATCTAGTTTGTCTGAATTCATGTAAGACTTGTTCTGAAATTGAAAACAGGGAACTGAGACTGCAGCACAGGATGGCCTACATGACAAAATGGACGCTGTTGGTTGAGCAGAAAAAAACTGTGCGTGAGTTACAAGTTGCCACTGTATATACATTAGGAAACATCTCCATCACTGTGTGAAAATCGCTGAATCCTTACTACGTTCGACATACTTGTATTCAAGGAGTATCTACATTCATATATTAGACCAGCAGATGCACATCGGTAAAACATGGGTATTCTTGAACACATGAACAGATTTTGCGTGTTGGGCACTTGTGAACTTAATACTCGTATGTTCCATATCTGTGCATTCAAGGAATAACTAAATTTGGTCAGCATCTGTTACAAGATCAGACGTTCATCATACAGGGGAGATAAGGGGGTACCCCACATTGGGAGCTATCTTCATATTAGGTGACTTTAACCTAAATAAATTTATTTAATTAATACAGAGTTCTGCGGAATGCAACATCCACCAACACACAAATATAACGACAAGATGGTGGAAGAGAATGAATGTTGTTGGTCAGGACCTAGAAATACTTCAGAATTCTGAGGTGTGCCATCCCCGTTGTGTGTTTAAACTATATGGTGAGGTAGGTTCAGTCAAAAACACAACTATAAATATATGACTAAATGATGGTGTTTATTAGCAATGGAAAAACTACATGTTTCGGTCTATAGCGGCCATCTTCAGGTTTTGACAACTTTCTTGCTAAAAGAGTTTTATATAAAACTCTTTTAGCAAAATATGTAGTTTTTCCATTGCTAATAAACACCATCATTTAGCCATATAATTATAGTTGTGTTTTTGACTGAATCTACCTCACTATATACTTCAGAATATAAGTGAGTTACACCCTAACCTGTGAAGAATATCAGTTTGCAATTTTTGAAACTCAGATTGTGGGGGTTTCAATTTGTCTTTCCAACTTTTACATAAATACTTTAAGATTTCTCCACATCTTGGAAATAGATTTAAAAAGGATAGTGACTTTTCCTCTTTATCGCGGGAGACGTTTTCTGTGTACGCCTAATTTAGCAACAGATTTTCAGTCTATTGCAGACTTTCTTTTCTTCCATATCAACTCGACGGATTTCATGTACTTGTGTAGTAAACTGTAGCAGGACATGTTAAATGTAAGCATGTCTTCAATTAGAGTCTGTTATTTTTGTCCTGTTTGAAATGAAATCATCTTTGGTCAACAAATTTTTGTAAAAATCCGAAAATATGAAGTTTCACGAAATCGCATTCAGTGGGACTGACCATAAACCGATGTAAAAAAGCTAGGAGTTACGCTTCGCACGCGACAACTCCTAGTAACAGAAAGTTTATTGAACAAATCCCTTGTACAGGGACAACAAACTGAGAGCAATTGCTCCATCTCATTGAATACATTAATGCGTATAGATATGCCAGTATCATTTCATCACACATTGTTTACGCTCTAAACTTCAGAATTTAAATACGAGGGTTCAGTTGTTAAAATCTGGGTACCACAGATGGCGAGGAATATCTTGATCAGAAAAGTGACTATCAACGTATCAAGACGGACTTAGATTCATGGAGTTATTTCACTGGATACACACGCAACAAATGTGTTACACAAGAATGAAAGGCTGCATGTTCCAATTGTACAACAATGTTAGTATCCTGTGCTGAGGCAGACAAGCGGTTCTTTCATTAGGCGTACGCCCGAGCCTCGACCCTCTACGCGAAAATAAAACCTATACATTTTCTCTCATTATAAGCTGACCCCCAAGCCATACAAATTTAATTGAAATAATTGTGCTGCAAAAAGAAGAGAAAGGTTTCCCCACATGGAAATACTGAAAACGAAACATTCTGGGGGTAGAATAGCTTTAAAACCAAAACTGCTTGCATGATGGTAAAATCATTTGGCCTTTACGATTTCTCATCAAGAAGCCTGTTCATTTCCGAGTCTCAGTATTTACGTTTCAAGAACCCCTGTGATATGTGTTTACTGTAGAAATCACAATAAGACATGTTTTCTCAACTACTAGGAATTAAATAATATAATTTTTCTTTCGAGTTCAGTATTTAATCGTACTGTCTTAAAGAATTTACTTACTTACTTACTTACTTACTTACTCCATGGAGCAGAGTCCTTCTTGAGAAGCTAACTGGTTTGCAGCTAGTCAAGAAATTCCCCGCACTTAAAGAACCTAATTTATAAAACAACTTTACCTGCGCCAGAATGTACACATGTCGGACGCTGATTAAGTCTCCTACATAGTTCGGCATATCATGAGGGCCATCATCAAGGAGGTCATTCAGAAGTTAACGTAACGATCTCAAAATGGTCCGCTGCAGAGGAAGTGGGTAAACGCAGTCATATACTTGCACATGCATTACAACTTCTTAAAGAATGTCTCTATAGCGTTTCTAACCTCGAAAGAAAGTCACAACATAATTTCATTTGTGTACTTTAATTTTTTTGAAAACGGAATTAGAAAAAGTCTTTTAAAAATTGGTGTTACTCCACAGACACTGAGCTAGGCAACACTGTTAAGCTTAATGCAATACTTAATAACACTGTGTTCTTAAGGTGAGGTAAATTCAGTCAAAAACACAACTATGAATATAAGGCTAAATGATGGTTTTTATTAGCAATAGAAAATTACACGTTTCACCCTATAGCGGCCATCATCAGGTATTGACAACTTTCTTGCTATAAGAGTTATATATAATATGCAAGAAAGTTTTCAAAACCTGATGATGGCCGCTATAGGCCGAAACATGTGGTTTTCTACTGCTAATAAACACCATCATTTATCTATATATTCATAGTTGTGTTTTTGACTGAATTTACCTCAACTTATAGTTTAAACACACTAGGTTGATGGCACACCTCAAAACTGTGTCCTTCCTCAGATACAGATCTACCACCTGCTTTAGAAGAGGCGAAGATCTTGAAGGTTTCCGTTGAAGCTAGATGGTAACTACAGGTAAGACCAGTTTTAACACTAAAAACTCCTACGTTCTGCCCACAGAAGCATTTGGATGTTTTGTATAGATCTCTGAACCATCAGCGATTATTCTTCCACACCTCATTAATAGATTGGTTTTTGTAAGCGAAACAGATTGTGTTTACTGCGCGGTACGCACAGAAACTTTAAATATAATTCGGATTAATAATGGTCCCTGAAGTTTTCATTTCAATGTGTGGAATTCGTTTTTGGGGGTTTTGACAAAGTATGTGCTGAGTTCTTACAACGTTTCGGCGTGAACCGTGTCCACATATTCCGTATAAATAGATCATAACAATCGCACGACCAGGAAGCCAAAAGCTGTCACTTTACCGAGTTCTAAGGTTTCTCCCATACTAAGCGCAGCAGACAAGGACTTTGGGCTCTTCCGTCGCATTCGGAACAGCTGGCTTAAAATTTTAACACCATCATTAGCTACCCCGATCACCGATTCTCGTGTCTTTAATCACTCCCTCCCGAAATATTCCGCGATTAAAACTCTACATTAGGCAACGATAACTTACATCGTCCTATGACTGAATGTATCGTAAGAACAATTAAAGCAGTAGTTAAATAACCTAAGAATGAATGAATGAATAAATAAAAATTAGAGCCACGTGGAGATTTAAGTGATTCTATTTTGACCCGCGTAATATCACTATTGAAAAGTTCTGATGTCATAGGAAATTGAAACGATTTCAAATCCCTATTGATCGAGTTTGGTGCTTAAAGGTGATTATAAAAAGTGAGGTTAAAACAACAAATCAGTCACTTGGGAGTGTTCATTTGAAGAGCTGTTTGAATGTGTGTGATTGGTTATGTGTGCTAGCAAATGCGGTGATGTGGCAAAGTTGCGTACATGTCATGAGGATAGTACCAACATTCCCTACACACAACAGTCTTTCAGGGACTTTGAACTGATGGTTCAGTATCAACATATATGTTTCTAGGTTCAACATTCCGTGGCTAGATGACTCAAAATGTACACCGGGTCTCTGTTTCTGTTTATCTTGAACCGTTTCTTACGCTTCCACTTGATAAGCACACGGGCAAGACAATAAAGACTCTGAATACCTGAGAAATGCATAAGGACGACATCGAACATTGTGTTGCAGGTGGAAACACTTAGAGAGACAAAACATATTATGTGTTTTCTGAGTTGTTTAAAAAATGTTTAGCCAAGTCTATATACAAACTGATGGGATAATAAACCTAATCAGATGTCAATAAATGTCTACTTTTCTTCCGGATGAGAATGGTAGATTATATAGTAACAACCTACAATAAAATTGCAGTATGTCAGGCCTGCTAATTGTATAAAAGTCTGAATACAAGGAATATGGTACAGAGCAGCTATCAACGTTTTAATAAGCTTCCCGTCAAGATCCTTGAGGACGGTGCAACGCGATGAGACGAGCAGCGTGAGCTATACAGTTTATTTTATTCAGTAACAGTTGTATTTCAGATTATTATTGTTCATAGACGCGTCTAGTTGCAAGAAATTTGTGAAAACTTATGTAAGGGGTTGTGGGTTCGATACATGAAGGTGTAATTAGAATTATTCATTGACATAATCCCTCCCGCCGCATTATATCCTGGGTTGGACTGAGCCTCTAACAGAAGTGAGTACCAGGAATATTTCCTGGGCGGTAAAAGTGGCCGGTGTGTAGGATTGACAAACTTAACACCTTCACGTGTCGAATGTCTTGAAATCTGGAAGCCTCAACCTCCTGGAAACTTCGGGGCCTGTCCAGGACTGTACAGGGGTTGCTTTACCTGTACCTTCATGTAAGGGGTGGTTGTAGTCTATGATCATTTCCATAAAATGTGTAGTCTCCACTTCAAATGGCCTGACGGTTCTTAGGTCAGAGGAAGGTAAACCAACCGTGAAACAAAATTCAAATACGTGTGTAACGGAGCATTGTGCTTGCTAATTATATTCCGTGTATAAACGGGCCGATCAAATCAAACAGCATTAATATTCAAGGTGACTTTATCTCAGTATTTAACCAACTTGATGTACAAAATTTTTGTTTTACAATAACTTTATTTCATGCCTCAACATGTTTCGAGGACATGTGCTCGAAACATGTTGAGGCATGAAATAAACTTATTGTAAAACAAAAATTTTTGTGCATTCAGTTGGTTAATTACTGAGATAAATATACTGAGATGCACGGTCAGCAAAAAGTCAAAATTCAAAATGAATGTTGCTAAAAAATTCGAAAAGCATTGTACTAGATAACGTAGTACAAGACACTAAGTACATGGAGTATATCTTGAATGCTTGGAAAAATTTAACGACTTAATTCACCACACTAGGAGGAGGACAAAAGTTCTATCAATTTATGTGCGCAAATTAGAAGTTTTCACAGTACAGCCCAACAACGCATTGACCAAGTCGTTTTGTTTCTGTCGGAAGGAGTACTCAAAAACCTCGGTGTATTCAGCTCCAAATGAAGATGAAGACGCACTTCACCAAAGCACTTTGATGCCTGTCAAAACATTCGCAACCGCCCCAAGAAATTTCAAAGTGTGCGTAAGTCCATGATCACACGTGTCCATGCGAACACTAATTCCAGTGGAAAATATTTCGAGAAATTATGGTGAACTGTGACTTAGTAAACAATAGAACTCAATATTAATTAAATTGGTGAAGTGTAGTGTAAATGTCTAATTTCAGCTGTAAGACAATATCACATATTTTAGCTATTTTGGTGGCCGGGATAGCGTAGACGGTATGGTAAATCGCTACTGGGTGGACGTTCTGGGGATCGAACCGCGGTGGAGGCGAGATTTTCCGTGCCATCCAGAACTGCTCCAAGGCCTACACCAGCCTCCTGTACAAAGGGTACCGGAACTATCCCGAGGGTAAAGCGGACGGGCCGTGGTCAACCTGCCTATTCTAGGGCGGAGGTTGCAAATGGGTTGGAACTACACCTTTGCGCCCCCCCCCCACTCCATTGGCACGTCACGGGGGGGAGGCGGTAACCATTGTCTTCAAAGTATTTGTTATTCAACGTAATCTTTCAATGACACACAACAAGACAAGCAATGCACGTATAACGTAACAATATGGCGCTTTCGCCTAACCATCGTTGCTGTGGAAAAGCGGTAAGTATTACGTATTCTGAATGTGCAACTGTATTCTTGCCTACGTTACCTTGCATGAAAAGAGCGTCTTTTCTAGGCAGCATTCCACTGTGATCTGCCTCTTGTCCGGCTCTACAATATTTTCCCACATTATCTCATAAACGACACCGTTTTCGGAGGAAAAAATCTATTGAAAATAGTCTGTTTAATTTTCTCTACAACATTTGTCTGAAGCACATCTCACTGTAGGAAGAATTCAGGGAGATTTAACATAAATGTGTATAGGTCATCATGTAAAGCACCCGTTATTCTTAGCAGATTTTAATGAAAACTGAATTTTCTGGATAGATATTCGAAAGATCTTTAAATATCAAATTTCATGAAAATCCGTGCAGTTGTATCTAAATTGTTCCATGCGGACAGACGGATGGACGCACAGATATTACGGAAGTCAATAGCAGTCGCTTTTAGAGAATTTTCGAACTTCCATAACGTCAATCATTTCTGGGCGTATGTTTATAGCAGGTTTATACTTCGTGTTAATGTGAATAGTTCACTTGAAGTGTCTCGAGACATTTTAGATACATCCTGTATATTTTATACAACAACGTCCATGCAGATATCATATCGGTAAACCTACCTAAAGCTTGCGGTTCAAAGGGATTGCTTTATCTGGACTCAAACCTTTGTCACATTTCTGAAAGGTTCTTAACTACCCCAAATTTTATATCATAAAAAAAGTACAGCATGTTAAAGCGGTAAAGTGGTTAACATATCCAGAGAAAATTTCCCTGGTCCTAAGACGTCACAGTTTGCAGGAAAGAAACGCAGGAGATTCATAATATCTCCAAGGTTTAAATAAATTATTCATCAACTAAATCGCGTTTAACAATGCCCAAGCATTTGCCGACTGGGTGAGAAGAGAGATTTGTATCGGTAGCTAATGAACACCAAGGCCGATGCAGTAAATAACCATGAAAGATTCATTACAATGCTACGTACATCCTTCCAGTCTTTTCTTAGCCATTTAAGGCCCAGTGGCAAATATAGGCATCACCTGTTGCAACACAACAGAACTCCGAACCTTGTTCACACGGTGTAATTATGTGTTTTGTGCGATTCTCTCAACAGAAACCGTCATTTTCCCAAACAGTGTTAACTGACTGGTCTTTGTAGTGGGCAGGGACCGTTCACTGTGAAGTAAATATGTTACTGAAATGTGATACAATATAAATATGATAAACACAGGTATCGTAGTACAGACCATATAATTGTCTTGCCAAATTATTTCACCATTCACCAGTAACTCAGAACTCCACGACTCATATTCAGGACAATGTCGGACTTCTTAGATTTCATCCTGCTATCAACAGGTCAAGAGGACTAAGCTTGGAAAGTTTCTAACAAACTAACGTTAATTCAATCTCCTGAAATAAAGTCTCTCTCATTTTTCCTCATGAAATTCCCTTCCATCTACTCGTAAAGAATTTCTTAAATGTCTCACTGCTCTCCCTGTCTCTCGTAATTGCAATCCTAAGGGGATTGAAGTCCCCATAACAAGAAGAAGATATAATGTATAATACAACACAGACCCATGATGTACAAGCTACACAGCCTGTAAGTCCGCTAGTTACAGCAAAACCTATCAACCGAACCCGAATCTGAAAAACTCGCAACCTTTTCTAATAACACACACCACAACCAGTACGAGGGATAGAGCATCACTGGGGCATACCTGTCTCACCTATATTGGGTGGTAAACATGATTTATGTCGTCAGTTAGCTACATGAAATATGCTATGTGACTTGTGTATTACGAAACGGTAACGACGGTAAACAGCTTTTAGTCGTGCATGGCAGAACAGCGCATCGAATTATGGCTCCGAAAATAACGATTCATAATGAAGAGTAGCATAAGTTTCCACAATATTGCGTTAAGTGCGCTAGTGTCACGTTACTGAAAGTGTTACGTATCAGCACTGTATCAGATACAGAAGAATCGCCATGACATCATCAACTTCACCGAGAGGGGTGCTAAATTTTTGTGCACAAAAGCGCTGATGGCAGGGAAAAAAAATCAAAGGCATAATACCCTTCTTATGTTAGAGACCATACAATGAGGCTAACAGGATCCAACAAAAAATACATAATAATTATTAAGTTATAGATGCATTTCTGAGCATATCTGTCCACTGGCAAGAAATCGACTGTGTTATATTCATAGTACGGAACACCAAAATATCGCAACGTTGCCGTGTTTGGAGTTGTTAGGAAACAAAAACGTTTCACATAAGAGATCTGGGAGTTCCACAGCAGTGTAGTTGGAGATTCGGGTATTCTGGAGTGTGGTACTGTGTCGCTGATAGTGGCTCTTGACGTTTAAAAGAAATTTTGTGCCTTCATTGTGAGTGGGTCAAGGAGACCAAGAAGAATACTTGGAATCCTCGACCCTTCAAAATGAAGGCACAGGCGTTCTTTTGAAACGTCGAGAACCACTAATCAACGAGACAGCGTCAAGACGCAGAAAACCTAAATCCTGAATGTTGAAAGTTTTCATGATGTGCATCTGCAAGACAATTTCATACGGAAGCCCCAAGTTGACCATTAGTTAACCCAACGGAACCGAAAGGTAAACCCAAATTTCGCTCAGTTACCACGTTCCGGTTTCGTGTTGCTTGAAATACGACGTTAAAAAGAAATGTATTTTTCTGAGTTCCTAATTAAACACCAAATTTCAGGGCCATATATTAAGTTACGGTTGCGAAGCTCTCTTGCAGAGCATTCCTTACACGTGACGGAAAGTTAGAACTAACATAAGTGAGGTACTGTGAACTGACATGATGATGATGATGATACTGGTTCGAAAATTATTATGACACACATAAATGAAAATACCATGAACTTATACTTATTTATAAATTCAGGTAACCAATGTAAATTATGTGCTATCGGAACTTCTTTAACGCGAGAACGGAAGCAGATTCAATTTCCAAAATGTCGCGTTAGTTTCTGTGCGCTCTGGAACGTATGTGACGCGCAAACCCAGAAGACGCTTAATCCCAGATCAAGATTATGTTAATTCAGTGTGACAGTCTATAAATTTTAATATCCAATATTTCTATTCTTTAACCTCTAAGGATCGCTCTGTAAAACTTCCCACTTGACCCAAAAATGTACAACCACGTCAAGACGAACTGCTAAATAAATAATCAGTAACAAGTGCAAAACATACCTTACTGGGCAACATCGACTCGAGCTTGTACTGACAGAAATATGGACGTATTTATCACTGGAGATACCAAGGGCAAAAATTAAGCGCTCGATAATGGGGTCTCAGAACACGTGCGTAATTATCTTGTTACAACCGCAATAACCACGGACAATAATAGCTGGTGGCACAGGTGATACTGTTTTTGTTAGAATAGCTAAAGAGCAACAGGCTATTTCGTTTACCCCAGGCAAAGAAACCTAACATTTTCTAGGGAGAAGTGTAATGCTTATGAAAATTTACCCTACTGAGCTGGTAATAGCCTCATTGTTTCTTACTTAAATTCGCTATTAAAAGAATCTCCAGTTGAAAACATTAGGCAAGGTCTATAAACACGACCCCAACTACAGAACACTAAAGCAGCCGAATAACGCGTTGGATGGTCCCAGCATTTCCCACCGTACCTAATATAATTGCTCTGAACCTCGCGTTCACCGGTTAATACCCGTGCGATCTGCTACAGGACTATAGCACTGCCCCTTCTGCTCCCAACCATACACAATTACTTGCTTCAACTGATCCCTATTCTGCAACATGTGTTAGATGTACTGAATCGCAATGCTGGCATTATGTGGTTAGGGACCACATCAGTGTTCAGTTAGGTTAATTAGGGGCTAAAATTACCCCTCAAAATTTCACTATTGAACGCTTTACTGTTCATTTAAACTGGTTTAAGAATAACTATTTAAAAAAACAATAATGGTTCTATAGAATGCATTCTAATCACTGATTGCTGACGCAGACTAGTGTAGGCTCTGACGGGTCCAGTCGTGAATAGGGAGTGTGAATTTAAAAACACTCGTGCGGTTGGATGATTTGATGTAAATCTCAAATTGGCCGAAATTACACTTACGTGTGATTTTTGGTCGGGAGTTTGGGCATACTACGGTTTGAGTTGCGGTCGTTCGTGACTCCATTAAAATCGCTAAAGTACGACAAAACGTACACAGCAAGCAGAACTGGCAACTACCTGCAAACTACGAACCAGTCGCAGATTTCTCATAAATTCGTAGGCCCTAATGTTGTTTTGGCTGACCTACCACAAATTAACAGACGAACTAAAAAATCTATATTTTAAAATTCATCTAAATTAGACAAATATTTTCAGTTCCTATGTTACAGAAAACACATCACGTCTACATTATACAGATCAAATTAAAGTATTACCATGGAAATAATCCTTCATGGCTCAGACGGTTAGTTGCCACTCTCTCAGCGACGTGGCCTGGGCTCTATCACGGAATAGTCCATATGAGATTTGTGGTGGACAAAGTGGCATCGGGCCGGAAGTTTCCGGGTAACTTGGATAGGTGTGCAGTCGAACACATCTGTGTCATATAAGTGTATTTAATGACTATATTAAGCAACTACATGTTTCGGCCTTTTCTGGCCATCTTCAGGTTGTCTTG
>Ga0123357_10008314_pt1 | contig 12953 bp, 6 predicted proteins | sample TergutEmb28metaG_FD_89873 | JGI IMG/M metagenome (GOLD analysis project Ga0123357, IMG submission 89873) | Embiratermes neotenicus P4 segment gut microbial communities from Petit-Saut dam, French Guiana - Emb289 P4 | ecosystem: Host-associated > Arthropoda: Insects > Digestive system > Gut ...
AGATGGCCAGCGAATTCAACAAGCCCAACGGCATCAGCATCGTGCGCGAGGGCGACCTGGAGCGGCTCATCTGGCCCCTGCCCTGCCGCAAGATCAACGGCATCGGCCCCAAGGCCGACGCCAGGCTGCAGGAACACGGCATCCGCACCATCGGCGAGTTGGCCGCGCGCGAGCGCGCCTGGCTGGTGCAGCACTTCGGCAAAAGCTACGGCGCTTGGCTGCACGACGCGGCGCATGGCCGCGACGACCGCCCCGTCGCCACCGAGAGCGAACCCGTCAGCATGAGCCGCGAAACCACCTTCGAGCGCGACCTGCACGCCGTGCGCGACCGCGCCGAACTGGGTGCCATCTTCACCCGCCTGGCCCAGGCCGTGGCCGCCGACCTGCAACGCAAGGGCTACGCCGGCAAGACCATCGGCATCAAGCTGCGCTTTGACGACTTCAAAATCGTCACCCGCGACCAGACCGTGGCCAAGCACACCAACGACCCCCGCCGCATCCGCCAGGTGGCCGGCCAATGCCTGAAGCGCGTACCCCTCGACCGCCGCCTGCGCCTGCTGGGGGTGCGGGTAGGGTCGCTGGTGCCGGTCACAGAGCTGGCGGGGCAGCAGGCCGAGCCGGACGCCGGTCTGGAACTTGAGCTGTTTCCGGCTGCAGGCTGAAGGAAATTGCGATCTGATCTTAGGGATGGTGTTCAAAACCCATCTTCCGCAGCCGATTGATCTCAATGGACACCAAAGATGAGTTTTGGACACCATCCCTAATAGCGCTTGTCCCTATTGAATTTCAGAATGCTTTACATCTGAAATTAAGTAAAGACAAGCGCTACAAGCTCTTATTTTAATAGAAAGCGCCTCAAATCGAATTGCGGCCCCAATCGCGCTTGACGAAACCGGAATGACGAGTGTCAACCAGGCGCGTCGGTTCTGCTTTCCAGAATCGCGGAAAGCTCCTCCCGGTTCAGTTTGTTCTTCTCCAGCAACGCGGCGACCAGTTTGTCGAACATGCCGCGCTCGGCGGTCAGGCGAGTCAGGGTTTGAGCCATCTCGTCGCGGAGAAGTTTGGAAATATTGCGGGACACCTGACCGGCCAGCGGCCCCGACGCTGTTTCCTCCGGTGTCAGTGAAATGGGGCCGATTTCGTCGTCCATGCCATATTCGCAGACGATGGCGCGGGCGAGCCGGGTGGCTTTGCGCAGATCGTCCGAGGCGCCGCTGCTCAAACCATCGCGTTCGCCGTAGCAGATCAACTCGGCGGCGCGCCCGCCCAGCGTGACGCGTATGCGCGCGATCAGTTCGTCTTTCGTTTGCAGGGGTGATTCCGCCGCTTCCGCGTACTCCATGTAGCCGCCGTGATCTCCGCGCGCGACGATGGTCAGATAGGAAGGGATGCGCCCGGAGAGCGCGCTCATCACGGCGTGGCCGGATTCGTGGCGGGCGACGCGCTCCATGTAGGCGGCGCCCCAATTCTTGCGTTCGCCAAAGCGCGACAGTTCAAGCGCTTCTTCGAGCAGCGGGTCGGTAACCGGAGTATTGCGTTTGGCGGCCAGACGGGCCGCCGTGGCCAGCACCCCCTCGATGTCCGCCAGGCTCATGCCCGCGGTGCGGTTGGCCATCGCCGTGAGCGATGCGTCCGTGATCTCGCCCCGTTTTTCCTTGGCCAGCTTCATGGCGAGGTATTGCTTGCGTTCCTCTTTTGCGGGCAGGTCCACGCGGATTTTCCGGTCAAAGCGGCGAACCAGCGCCGCGTCCAGCGTGCCGATGCCTTTGTGCCCTTCCTCGATCTCGAAGTTCGTGGCGGCCAGCACGAAGATGGGGCGCTTGGAGCCCGCGTTGGAAAAACCGTCGAGTTCGGTCAGCAGCGCGTTGAGGGCCATTTCTTCCCCGTGCGCCGAATCCTGGCCCCCGCGGGCGCGCCCGATGGCGTCGATTTCGTCAATGAAAATGATGGATGGCGCGTAGCGGCGCGCGCGCGCAAAGAGCGCGCGAACCGCTTCGGGGCCGCTGCCCTGCCATTTGGTGACGAAGTAGCTGGCGGTGGCCGGAATGAAGGTCACGCCGCTTTCGCCCGCCAAGGCTTTGGCGAGCAGGGTTTTGCCCGTCCCGGGCGGGCCGTAAAGAAGCACGCCCTTGGGCGGGCGGATTCCCCTGGCCAGAAATTCCTTCGGATTGCGCAGGTAATTGACGAAAAAGGACAGCTCGTCCTTGGCGTCGCTGGCGCCGATCACGTCCGGGAAGCGCGTTTGCGGCTTTTCGGCGTCGGTCAGTATCTGGCTGGCGTCGTCCGCCGCCACGGCCTGGCGAAGCGAAAAATCGCGCAGGCGAATCTCAATGGCGTTGGACGCGGCATCGTAACGCGGCGCGGTTTCAAAGCACAGGACTTTGCGTTCCGAGGCAAGCTGTCCGGCGGTTTTTTGCAGGTGGATTCGTTTGCAGGCCGCCTCGATTTCCTCGCGGAACACGCTGGCCTCGGCGCCCGGCCCGGCGATTTTGCCACGCGCGCCGAGGCTTTCAAATGAAGATTTCAACTCGCCTTCCACCTTGATGCTTCCGGTTTCGAGCAAGTAGATAGGCAGCTCCGGCATGCGCTCCCGCGCTTGCAGGAAGAAGGCGCGCCCCTTCCTCAAGACGGATGCGCCCAGGGGCATCTGGTCGAAGGCGGCAACGCTCTCCATCATGGGGGAGGCGTCCTCACTGGCCGTGGTTCCGGCTATCGGGTCGAACAGGATCAGGCTGATATCGCGCTCGCCAAGGATGCGCATGGCGTCGTCTTGCGTGCAGGCGTGGTGCATGACGCATGTTTCCCGCAGGACTTCCTCGCAACGCCCCGCGAGTGCGTCGTCGGCGAAAAGCAGGATTTCCGGTTTGCTCCGTGGCTGGAAGAGCGCGGTGATCGCGGGCGGCATCAAGGCGGTCTCGACGGAGAAGCGGATCGCAGCCAGGCGAGCGATGGCCTCGTTGGTGTCGCGTTCGTTGAACAGGCGGCAAAACTTGAATACCTCGTTCTTGAAAAACAGCTCGCTTTGCGCGCGCAGCGTCCGCGCGTCCACGGCGCCGCCTTCCGCGCACAAAAGCATCGCGGGAAGCCGCTCGTCGAAGCTCACTTGAACGCCGTATTGGGTTTTGAACAGTTTGGCGCAGTGCGCCAAGCCGTCCTCGCCGATGCCTTCCAGGTCATCCGCGCCAAGGCGGTTGAAGAGCACGGGCCAGCCCGTGGCGAGCCGCGAGCAAATGGCCGCGGGAAACGCGGTGCGTCCCGATTGCGGCTGCGCCTCGGCCTCGAGCGCCTCCATGATGACCTTGCGCGGCAGATCGGCAGCGCCGGCGCCGCGTTCCTCGTAGAGCCGCTTGCCGGCGTTGGTCGTGAAGATGATCGTGGCGTCCTTGAAGGCGACGTCCTCATCACGGAAATTGTCGTGCAACGTCCCTGCGTCGAGAAGCTGGAGAAAGAGGTTGATCGTGTTGGTGTGGGCTTTCTCGATCTCGTCGAAAAGCAGGACGCAGCGCGGGTTTTGCTTGACGAAGCCCGTCAGCGTTCCGGCCTTCGCGGCGTGGTAGCTCGGCGAAAAACCGACCAGGGTGGAGTGTTGCTGTGGGTCGGAAAAGCTGCTCATGTCAAAACGCTTGAACGGCAGCTCCAGCGACTCGGCGGCCTTCTCGGCGAGAAAGGTTTTGCCCACGCCGGGCGGGCCAAGAAAAATAAAAATGGCGCGCGGTTTCCTGCGTTTTTCGTCCGCTGCCGCAAGCACTTCCGCGCTGAAGGCGCCGTCCGCAAAAGTGTGAATGGCTTGATCCTGGCCGCGCACGACGGCGAGCAAGCCGTTGCGCAATTTCCTCACCTGCGCCGTCAGTTCCGGCAGCCGGGCGCGGTTTTCCGCTGGATCGTCCGACGCGACTGGGCTGGGCGGGGGCGGGCGTTTGGCCTTTTCGTCGAGTTTGCACACGTCCCGGATGAACGGCGTTGGCGCGGCGAGAATTTTTTCCGCGGCCATGAAAGCGGTGACGGGCTCGGCTTCGTCTTTTGCAATGGTCGCGGCAAATTCCGTGGCCAGCCATTGTTCCGCGTTCATCTCCTCGATGGCGCCGCCTCGCGCCGCGCCGTTTTGAAGGAGCACGCGCCGCAAAAGCTCGCGCGTTTGCTTGGTGGGAATGTCGATGCCATCCCACAGCGCCTTGACCTTGGCGATGTCGGCGTTGTTCTGGTCGCGGTAGCGCGAACCCAGCGCAAAATCGTCGGACGTGGTTTCGGCGAGCTTGAGCAAGCCGATAAAAAGATGCTCGACGGTCGGCATGGGCGAGCGGAGCACGGCGGCTTCGGTTTCCGCGCGAAGCATGACGAAGCGCAGTGTATTGCTGATGTTCATGGTGATACGCTCTTCAGAATGGAAGGCAGGTTGTGGCAGTGTTCGATGAGGGCCGGCGGCAGGTCGAACTGGAATATCTGGACATCCAGGGGCGCGGATTGCGGGCGGTTTGCGCGTGCGAGGGTCACGGGGCGGTAGCGGCCGCCGGCTTTTGGGTCGCGCTGGTTGACGGTGAAGTTGTTCAGCGTGAGCACGCGGCAATTTTTGTAATTCTCAAACCACTTGAAATTGCGCAATTTGTGGTCATGCCCCCGCAGGCACAACTGCGGCGCCGTCCCCGTGATGCGCGCGAACGCCTCGATGAAGCGGTCAAATTCCTGGTGACCGACCCAGGCGCCGGTCCTTTCGCGCTCCGCGGTGTTTCCCTGGGGGCAGTCTTCGAGCAGGCGCGCCCATGTGTAATCGGTCAGCGCGTCCTCCAACTCCAGATCCGCGGCGTTGCGCATTGCCGCCGTCAGTTCCGCGTGGGGAACGCCGCCATGAACGGCCAGGATGCTCTTGTTCAGCAGCGCTGCGCGGGGAAGCTCGCGAAAAAAAGCGCACACCGCCGTGCCGAATGCAACCGCCAGCGCGTGGTTGGGGCAATCGTTGAGCTGCACGAAGAAATTGGCCGGAGACAACGAAGTCCAGAATCCCCGCAGATATTCGTCGTAGGCCAGCCCCTCGTCATGATTTCCCAAGAGGGCCATGATTGAAAAATTTTGCCCGCCAAATGTCCGCCCCGCGCAGGACGCGAGCAGCCAGGCCATCACTTCGCCCGCATGGGGGCCTTCGTCGATGAAATCACCCAGAAAAAAAAGGTTGGTGGAAGCCGATGCCGGCAGCCCGCCTCGATGCGCCGCAAGCGCGTGGTCGTACCCATGCGCGAAGTTCGTTGCCAGCAGCAAGGCCAGAAAATCCCCATGCAGGTCGCCGATGAACCAGACTGGCGCGTCCCCCGTGTCGCAGGCCGCAATCTTGCCCGCGGCAGCGGGCGCGCCGCCGCTCAGCGGAAACAGGCGCGGCATTTGCGCCGCCCCAGGCGCGAACTCCCCTGCACTGAGCCACGCGCCAAGCTGGCGCTGGATGGGCAGAAAGTTTTGCTCGGCCCATTGCTGCTCGCCGCCGGGCGCGGGCAGGCCGGGCACGGCGCCGGTCAGGTCGATGGCGGGCGGCGGCGCGGCGGGCGGACCGTTTCCGTCCGCGTTCGCGCCTGGAAGATCGGTTTTTTTCACGTCACTGCACGCCCCGATCGCGAGGTTTTCTTTGGCCGTTTTTCCTGGCGGTCAGATGACCCCGCCGCCCCCTTCTTTCGGCAGAAGACTCATCATTTGTGCGTTAACCCGCGCGAGTGCCTCAAGGCCACCGGCGTTGATCGCAGCCATGCCATTTTCCATGGCCTTGCGGTAGGCTGCCTTGTTCACGTCCGCTACCTCGGATTCCTTGTCGCACAAATACTTGAAATGGGGAATCGCCATCACAAACTGCAGTACCGGCACGATGAGTTGTTTCACCTTCTCAATGCCGTCGCGAATAGCCTCCTTCGTCTGGGCCAAGTCTTTCGCGGCTTGTTTCCTTATTGCATTCAGCAAGTCACGGCCCTGCTCGATCATTTCCTGGAACCTGACGCGCATGTGTTGTGGCAGCATCTGGCCGATCGCCATCAGGTGTTTCTCGGCCACGTCGATCATTTCATTCAAACGTAGCAGCTCGGCCCTTTCCTCAAGCTCGAAAACCTTGCCCATGAACTCGCGAATCAACTGCTCCGCCTGAGCGGCGGCGACAGTCCACCCCTCGCCTCTGCCCTCGGCGGCATCGAGCCGTCCTTCGATTTCCTTGTGCTCTTTGGACGATTCCCAGCCGTCCACCTCGTTCAGGAGCGGGTCGCTGGCGTCCGTGGCGCTGTCGCTCTTCAAGATGCGGACGACATCCTTCGCTCGCTCCAAGTGGCTGTTGTATTTTTTGCACAGTTCACCGGGGTCGATTTCAACCGTTTCCAGCGAGAGCCGCTTGTCCATGATGCGAAGGTCCACGTCCGGGATAAGGATGGTCAGAAAGAGGCTCCGGTCCTCGTCCATCCGCACATAGATTTCAACCGCAGTGCCCACAGCCACGTCGCCCTGCACCATGGCACCGTCGATGACAATTTCGCCTATGGCCCTGTTGAGGTCGGCGCGTTTTTGCTCGCCCTCGACCACGGTGATGCGCATGCTGGTGTTTTTGTCACCGGCGGCGATTGGGCTGGTCGTGTGAAACACGCCCCCCGCGCTTTGCCGGAGATGCTTTTTTTTCTGCGGCAGCGCGTCGCCCTTCCTGAAAGCGATTTCAACGGTGTTGTCGGCCAGCGCGACGCCGAGCGAGTTGATGACGGTGGGCCTGGCTATCGGCGCGCTGACGGTGTAGTGGATTTCCGTGGGGTCGGTTTTCTTGCGCAGGCCCTGCGGGTCCTGGAGTTCAATGGCGAAGAAATTCCGCTCCCCTTCCCTGGCGTGCAGCGTGGCGATGAACGCGCCATCCGCTCCGCAGCCGGTTGCGCCGCTGCCCTCGCCGGTGTCCCTGTTGACAAAGTTGATCCGATAGCCGCTGAAATCCTGGACGCCTGGCGAGGACACTTTGCCGGCGACCATCGGGTTCTCGGACGTGCCGATGGGGTTGTAGTTGAGCCACTCGATCTTGAGCGCGCCCGCGGCAGCTGGTTCCGGGTCGCCGCCGCCGCCCGTTTCCCTTAGTTTTTGTGAAGCGAAGATGGCCGCGCCTTTGGCCACCACGGTCATGGGGTCGTGGCTGTAGTCGAGGATGTCGCCAAAGTATTTCTTCAGGATTTCGCGGAAATAGGGCGCCTGCGTCGGACCGCCGACAAGGATCACCTTGGCCAGATCGGCTGGCTTGATCTTGGACTCGGCAAGCAGTTCCTTGCAAAGCGACACGGCCTTGTCGATCAACGGGCGGGCGGCTTTGGCAACGTCGGCGCGGCTCAGGCTGATGGTCGTGTAGTCCACTTCGGCGCCGTCGGCGTCTACGAAAACCGGGCCTTGCAGGTCGGCTGTTTCCTGTCCGCTGAGGGTAATTTTCGCCTGCTCGATGGCGTGTTTGAGCAGGCGCATGGGGTATTCCCATTTCGCGGCGCCGCGCTTGAAGCCGGGCAGGGTGTAATCGCTGGTGAGCTGGGGGATCACCATTTGCTCGAGAATGGCCCAGTCGATGTCCGCGCCGCCCAGAAAATTGTCGCCCCTGTGGTTCTGGGTGCTGAAAACGCCTTTGCTGGCTTTGAGCAGGGCCGCGTCGAAAGTGCCGCCGCCAAAGTCGAACACGAGCCAGTATTGTGTTTCGGTGATTTTTTTCTGGTACCCATAAACCGTGGCGGCGGCCACCGGCTCCTGAATGGTCAGCACCTGCCTGAAGCCGGCCAGCTCTGCGGCACGCTTGGTGGCTTCGTTGGCCGGCTGCGGGAACACGGCCGGGACGGTAATGACCACTGCGTCAATCTCCTCGCCGGTGACGCGCTGCACGTCGCCGCGCAGGGTCTTGAGAATTTCGGCCGAGAGTTCGACCGGGGTGCGCTCGACGCCCGCTTTCTTGAACGGGTAAACCCTGTCTTTTTTGTCCATGTCGCGCTTGAACTCGAGCGCGACCTCGTGGTTCTGGATGTAGGCGTTTTTCGCTTGCACGCCGACGTAGGTAGTGATATCGCCGTTTCTCGCGTTTTTCCTGATGGCAACCGCGCTGGGCGTGATGTCTTGCGCGTTGTTGTTCTTGATGATTTGTGGCTCCTTGCCCCTGAGCGAAGCAACGGCGCTGTTGGTGGTGCCGAGGTCGATTCCGAAGTCTATGGTGGTGGAACTCATGATGGTTGTTTCCCGCGGAAATTGATGAAAAGGGCGGTATGCGCCGGATTTTTCAGGGCGCCGGGGCGCCCGGGACGGGTTGCTCTTCCGCGTCCGCGGCTTTGAGCGTGATGACGTTGCCCGGATAAAACTCGCCCGTCTTGTCAAATTTCAAGGTGGGCGTGAGGGTTTGAAAAACGATTTCCTCGACCAGGTTGGGGGTTGGTTTTGCGGCAATGACCTTGACCGGCATGCCCGCGTGAAAGGGCTGCCCGGTGAAATCCTGCATGGAAACGCCCAGCGTTCCAAGAATGTTGTTCAGCCGCTCGGCGTAAAAGCCGATGTCGGCAAGCTGCTTGGCGTCCAGCGCCGCGGCGGGTTCGTCCGTTCCCGGCTTGAAGACGATGGCCTTGAGCTTCCACGCCGCGACCGCGATGTCCCGCATGGCCTTGACGAAGGTGTCTTCGTCGGGCCGCACGTCCGGCAGGGGCGTTTTCTCCTGCGGCAAGGCGGCCGCATGGCCCGCCGCTGGGAAACCGGACATGGGGGGGAAATCCGGGTAGGGAGGAAACTTGCCGCCCCATGGCGCCTGCTGCGCCCACAGGTCGGGCGCCTGACGCCCGGCGCCGCCTTTGCCTTTGGAAGAAGGTTCTTTTTTCATGTCTGTTTCCTTTTCATATTCATACAAGATTGTTTTTCATTCTTGCTTCAAAACGATTGAGCCATATCTCGATGTTTTTTCTTTTCAAGAACATCACGACGGCGCTCATGGCGAGTCCTATGCCGGGGGCGCGCCATGCGCCCCATGCGGATGCCTCGGAAACGAAGAAATGTTGCCCCATGATCACAAGCCAGGCGAGCAATGTGAAAAAACACATGCCCACAAAGAAATAGATAATGATCCCCAACGCACGCGGCTTGCGCGAGGGCATGAGTAACCCCAAGACGATTCCAGCCACGAGAAAATGCCACCATTGCAGCCAGTCAAGTTTTCCGATGATCAAGTCATGCGTTCTGGCAAACGAAAAAAGAAGGAACATCACGCCATAACAAAATGCAGAAATGGACTGCGCTATATGCCACGGCAGCCGGCCTCCCGACGATGATGATTTGGTTTTTCTATTACGCCCTTCGGCCGCGGGTTTCGGAATGTCGCTGATACCTAGTTTTTTCGCGACCGAAACCAGCTCATCGTAATCTTTCTTGAATTGTTTCAGGTTATCCGCATTCGGCGTGTCCTCGATGGCGAAACATATCGCGATAAGGGACATCGTGACCATGAGAAGGGCTTCCTTCCTGTTCCCCTTCCTGGCCAGTATTTCTCCGCCTTCATTGAACATGGCTACGGAGAGGCCCCGCTCCAGACCAGCAAACGCTTGCATCATTGGTTTGCACAGCTCATGCTCCGGGTATGAGTCCGCCCATCGATGGAATTTGTTCCGGTTTTCCATGAGTTTTTTGAAGCGGGTCATCGCGTCTTCTTTGCCATCGGCGATTTCCTGGAAGGTCTCCGTCAGCTCCGCGGCTTCCCTGGCTCCTTTGATTCCCTCGTCCTTGCCTCCTCCGCTGCTCCCGCTTTTGCCGCCTTTGCCTTTCCTGATTCCTGTCAGCGTGTCCCGATCCTTCTCGAACTTCGCCCTGTCATCGGCATCCGGCGTGTCCTCAATGGCGCATTCGATCGCGGTGATGGCGAGGCCAATGTCGTCTTCCTTGTTGAAAATCTCCACGGAAAGCTTGCGTTCCAATATGGCGAACGCTTTCAACAATGGCTTGGACTGTTCGCCCCCCTTGCTTTCAGACGCCCATTTCTTGAGCTTGTGGCGCATGTTTTGCAATTTGCGGAATCGCGCCGACGGGCTACCCTCGTCTTTGCTCACCTCGGTCATTGTTTCCAAGGTTTCAAGGAGGGGGTCAGCTTTGATTATGTTAAGAATGGGGTTACGGCTCGGGTTCTTTTGCAGCGTGTCGAGGTCTTCCTTGAAATTTTTTCTGTCGTCAACATCCGACGTATCCTCGATCGCGCATTCGATTGCGGTCTTGGCCAGATCGAAATCGTGCTCCTTGTTGAAAATCTCCACGGAAAGCCTGCGTTCCAATATGGCGAACGCTTTCAACAATAGCTGGGACTGTTCGTCCCCCTTGTTTTCAGACGCCAATTTCTTGAGCTCGGAGCGCACACTTTGCAATTTGCGGAATCGCGCTGACGGGCTACCTTCGTCGTTGCTCACATCGGCCATTGTTTGCAGGATTTTTTCCAAAACGGAGGCGCCGCCGCCACTCATGTTCTTTTTTATTCTCTCCTTGAGTTTTGGATCAATGGCGATATCCCATGCTTTTTGCAGTAGCGGATTGTCGTTTTCAAAAGATTCCCCCGCCTCTTTCTTGGCGTTGAAGTCGGCAACGCAGCAGTCGCAAACCGTAGCGGCCACCTTGTCATAAATTCCTTCCAGCTCTTGTTTCAGGCCGCTGTCACCCGTGTAGAACAAGTCCAGCACCGGCTTGGCTTTTTTCTCGAAATCATTTTCAAAAAAGGCCTTCGCCCTGGAGAAGGCTTGTTTCTTTTTGCCCTCATCTTGCGAACTGGCGTAGGAGAAGGCTTGCACCCGGGCGGCTTCCAGACCGTCGCGGACGGGCGCGGTGATTTCCCTGACTATCGCACGGTAGGCGTCGTCAACTTCCTGTCCGTCGCCGAGCATGGTATCGAGGTGAAACCTGGCCCACTCCATCATGCCTTTTTCGGCGTAGTGGCGGGCGATGTCCCCGTGGATGGCCGACAGTGTCTTGGGCAGGTCGGATTTCATCTCGTCGGCCACCGCTGCGGTCAGCGCACGGTCGTCCTTGGAGAGGATGCGTTTTTTCGTCTCTTCCCAGACGTCGTCACTCTCGGCGACCTCGCCCCAGCGCTTGTCAGCGTTTTTCCATGCGTTTTTGAGCCGCGCCTCGTTCGTGTCTTGATGAGACCCCGCCAGATGTCTGGCGGTTTGCCCGAGCGCCAGCATCAAATAGTTGACCGCAAGGTTGTGCTGGGCAACCGCGCGCGCGAGGCCGCCTTCTTGCTCCCATTCGCGCCAGACGCGCAGGGCTTCTTCGGCGTTGCCTTCGGCGATGGCTTCAAGTCCGGCGTCGTCTTTCGCGCCGCATTCGCGAGGCCAGAACCAGAAGAATTCGTCGGACGCGCGTTGTTCGCCATCGTTGGTGAGGCGCTCAAGGGCGGCGTCAAGCTGATGCGGGTTTGGCGGCGGCTCGCAGCCAAACGCGACGGTGTAAACCTCCTTGATCTTATTCAACGCGGCGTAAGTCTTGAGCACGTTGTGCCGTGCATTCAACTCGTCATCTGTGGCGTCCACCGGCATTCCCAGAACCCGGAACCCGTTTTCGGTGTAGAGACTGAGCCGCCCGGCGGACAATAACGCGGACGCGCCGCTGAGCCGCCTGCTGCTGGCGCTTTCGGTTGAGATGTCTTTCGTGGCCATTGTGATGATTCCAAACTACCGGGTGGTGATGCCGTTGCGCCATGCCTGGACCTCCATGGCGTACTCGTTCCGGAGTTCGGGCCAGATGCGCATGGCCTCCTCCATGCGGTCGGCGGCATGGACAAGCCGCCCCCGGCTTGCAAGTTCGAGCGCCTCTTGCTCCAGCTTTTCTGCCTCGCCTCTGGAAAGCGGGACGGATGCGGCTGCCTCGCCGCCAGACCTGGGAATGTTCTTGGACGAGATCATGCCGTCCCCACTCATCATGTCCTTGGCGTTTTTGGCTGGCGCGGTTTTCCATTGCTCAAGCTCGGCCAGCATCTCGCCCGCGTTCGCGTAGCGTTCCTCGCGGTCAAACTGCAGCGCGCGGGCGACGATGGCGTCGAGCCGCGTATCAACCGCCGGGTTTTTTTGCGATGGCGGCGGGCAAGGCGGCGTGCGCTCATTGATGGCCCCCGGATGTTCGTAGGCCAGTTGGTCGGTCAACAGCTGGTAAAGCGTCATTCCGGCGGACCAGATGTCGGATTGCTTCGAGGTTCCTTCACTGCGAAAAATCTCGGGCGCCATGTAGGCGGGGGTGCCGCAGTTTGAATACAACTGCCCCAAAATCGATTCCCGCCGGGCCAGCCCGAAATCCGAGATGCGGGCGCACAGGCCACGCCCAGTTTCCATTTTCAGCAGAATGTTGTCCGGCTTGATGTCGCGGTGGAGAATTTTGTTCGCATGCGCAAACGCCAACCCGCTCAACGCCTGCCCCACCAGCCGCACGACCTCATCGACAGGCATGAACCGGGCGCAGAAAGTTTTCCAATAGGCGGTGAGCGAACCCGATGGCATGAAGTCCATCACATAGTAACTGTGCTCGCCGTCGTGCAGGCTCACGACATCGGCATGGGTCACGCGGACAATGTGAGGATGGTCAATGCCGGCCAGCATCTGGGCTTCCTTCATTTCCTCCGTCACGTCGCCGGCCTGCGCTTTCGCTTTCATCACCTTCAGGGCGAAACGCGAATCCAGAAAGCGATGCCGCACACGGTAGACCTCGGCAAATCCGCCTCTGCCCAGGAGCCGCTCGACGACATACGGGCCGACCGGATCGTCGGGCGACAGTAAGTAAGCTGGTTCGTTCATCAGCGGTGCCCTCTTTGTGACGCACTCTGTTTTTGCTGGCAGGTTCAGGAGTTTTCGATGTGTTAGGGATAGTGTTCAAAACTCCGTACAACCCCCGATGGCCTGAACGCTGGCGAATGGCAACAATGCGACCATGAAGCAAACCAGCCTTGCCATGGATCTGAGTTGTCGGCGCACGCGCAAGCG
>Ga0123357_10008317_pt1 | contig 12951 bp, 16 predicted proteins | sample TergutEmb28metaG_FD_89873 | JGI IMG/M metagenome (GOLD analysis project Ga0123357, IMG submission 89873) | Embiratermes neotenicus P4 segment gut microbial communities from Petit-Saut dam, French Guiana - Emb289 P4 | ecosystem: Host-associated > Arthropoda: Insects > Digestive system > Gut ...
ATCCTTTTCTGTAAGCTGCTGTTCAGTTTCCTTGATTGTTGTTTTAATGTTTTCCTATTTTTCGTTAATATTATTGTTAATACTATCTTCATTGTCAAACTTCTCCAGTATTTCAAACTTATTATTAATTTCAATAGCATATTCTTGTTTCCACTTTCGATTTTGAAAAATATTCACCATTTTTCTTTTCTCATTATATTTATTTCCAATTTTTACCCTTAATTTCATTTTAACATTTATCTTCAGCAAGTTGTGATCTGATCCAATGTCTGGTCCCCTTAGTTGCATTATGTCTGTTATTGCAGTCCTGAATCTGTGTTACGAATTAAAACGTGATCTATTTGGTTTGCTGTCCTGCCGTCTGCTGCAAACCATGTCTTTTTTTAATATCTTTATGTGGAAACTTTGTACTTCTTACATTTAAACCATTAGATATAACAAACTGAATCATTTTTATATTATTGTTCTTAGTTTCGTTATGTAAACTTTCATTGGCAATGGTGGGTTTGTATATGCTTTCTTTACCAAATTTTGCATTAATATCTCCAAGTATTATTTTAATGTCCGACCTAGCTATTTTATTTATATTTTGCTCTAATAAATTGTAAAATTCTTATCTTAGCTCTTCCGTTTTTTTATTTGTTGGTACACGGACATTTATCAGAGTACATGAAAACCATATAGCTTTTAATCTCAAACAGCGTATTCTTTTATTTATTATTTTGAAATCTTTAACATATTTTAAAAATTCTCCACTTACATAAAAAAAACCATAACCAAATTCATGTTTCTTACTTTCTAATCCACTATCGAATAAAGCAAAGTTATCAAACTTTTGGATACCACTTTCCAACCGAGTTTCCTGAAGTGCTACTATGGTGAAGTCTACATTTGACAAAATATCATCATCATTATCATTATCATTTATTTAGTATTCCAGAGATCCACCAGAGTGGATACAGAACTTGTCATAAGGTAACAACAGGCATAGTACAGAATGAGTCTCGATAATAAAATACATATCATAATAATTTGTGATTATAATACATAAATACGACTAATCAATTTTATACAAGGAAATGTGATCAGTTTAGAATATACAATCAATGAATACATACATAATGTACCTAAACAGAAACTTTAAAAAAAAAAGACAATCCAAGAGTACTTACATAATGCACATTAAACAAATTATTAAATTAATGTACCATTATAATAAAACCTTGCAATGCAGTACATAATTCACGATTGGCTAAGGCACTCCTCCATTGTGTAAAACGAGTAAGTGTATAGAAATTTTTTCAAAGCAATTTTGAACTTTTTTTAATTACCAGCAACATTCTTAATCTCCAAGGGTAAGTTATTAAAAATTTTTATCCCTAAATAATAAGCTCCTTTTTGATAAGTGAGTAAGTGTGCTTGTGGAAGGTATAAATTATTTCTTTATATAGTGTCTAAGTTGTGATTTTCATTGTTTGTTGAAAAAAAATTCTGAACTACAAACATTAATAAAGACAATATATAGTGTGATGTCGAAGGCAAAGTAATTTATTAAATAAATTTCTACACAAAACTCTATTCTCACATCCTTCCATAATTCTAATTACCTTTTTTTGTGTTCTAAAATTTATGGAACTATGCAACGAGTTTCTCCAAAATATGATTCCGTAACTCACAGCCAAGTGAAAAAAAGCATAATAAATCATATTTAATGACAAGGCAAGCACATATGTTTTGGCATTTCTAATTATATAGCAAGCTGTATTTAATTTTTTCATAAGAAAATCAATATGATTATTCCAAGACAAAGTATTATTCACTGTCACACCCAGGAATTTTGTGTAGGAGCTATTGGTGACAAAATTATTGTTAAAGCCTATTTTTTAGTTAACTGACATATTTCTCTTAGTTGTAAACTGTATGTAATTTATTCTATTAAAGTTTAAAGATAACTGGTTTTGCTCTCAGCCATTTATTTAAATTTGTAAAAACTATGTGAATGTTTTTGTTAAGATCTATTAGATTAGAGTGAGCAAATAAGATACTGGTATCATCACCAAAAATTATAGGTGCTAAAGTTTTATTTATAATCTTGGTTAAGTCATTTACATATAAAAGAAAAAGTAGAGGTCTCGAAACAGAACCTTGTGAGACTCCATGTCTTACTTTAGCCCAATTTGAAACTTTATTACTTCAGAAAAATTAAACAGATACAAATTTGAAAAAAAGGGATGCTATTTCATTTTTAAAAGATTCATTCCCTTGAAACTTTCCTACTATAAACATAATTCCAATTACTGAAGCAGAAATAAAGGTTATAAGAAGTTCTCTCAAACCAAAAAAACTCCTCAGGTTACAATGAAATAACAAGTAAAACTATAAAATCATGTGCTTCATTGATCAGTATCCCATTAAATTTTATCTATAATTACTCATTACATACAGGTATTTTCCCTGATTGTCTGAAAATGGCAGTAGTAAAACCACTGTACAAAAAGGGAGACAAATTTGAAATTTCAAATTATAGGCCCATTTCACTATTACCAACCTTTGCTAAAATATTTGAGAAAGCAATGTACATTAGTTTAAGTCAGCATTTACAGACTAACTATATACTAGCCCCAGAACAGTACGCTTTTAGAAGGGGCAAGTCTAATGACGATGCTGCATTTAGGCTAACTGACAGTGTACTTAAATCTCTTAACCAAAAGTTATATGTTAGAGGAATATTCTGTGACTTATCAAAGGCTTTTGACTGTCTAAATCACGAAATTCTGTTAACTAAGTTGCATTCAAGGAATAATTACAGATTGGTTCAGGTCCTATCTAACAAATAGAAAACAGAAGGTAGAAATAAAATCATCCAATTCAACTCATAATTTAGTTTCAGACTGGGGAATATTGAAGCACGGAGTCCCCCAAGGTTCCATCCTAGGACCCCTCCTATTTTTGGTGTATATAAATGACCTTCCATTGCAAATAAATTCCTTTGCAGAACCAATATTATTTGCTGATGACACTAGTGTTAGTATTTCTAATGAAAATTTTATAGATTTCTCTACATCAGCAAACCAAGTAGTAGCACATATGATTGAATGATTTTCAGCTAACAAGCTAGTTTTAAACTTAGAAAAACAAATATAATGAAATCTGTAACAATAAATCAACCATACTGTGTGCTGACAGCTAGTTATAAGGGTAAGTGTATAGAAGAAGCAGTAAATTTAACATTTCTGGATATACAAATTCACAATCACCTAATTGGAGGAACCACATTGATCAAATAATCCCTAAACTAAGCATGGTATGTTATATGGTTAGACAAATGTATCATATCTGCAATAATGATACTCTGAGGTTGATTTACTTTGCTTATTTTCACTCTATTGCGAGTTATGGAATAATTCTCCAGGGAAATTCCTCATACAGCAGGAAGATATTCACTTTGCAGAAGAGAATAATTAGAATCATGATGGGTGCACACCCAAGGACTTCATGTAGAGAGCTATTAAAAAAATTAGAGATGTAACAATCTCAAGCCTATATATATATATACACACACACACACACACACACTCATTGATGAGTTTTGTAATTGGAAATCAGGACAAATTTTTATGTGCACATTCCTTTTACTCTATGGATGAATTTTTTGTATGTACAGATGATATGTATTACTGACTTACATGACTGTGTCAATTCTTACACTGTAATAATTGTATATGTCTTGTATGCTTTTGTATGTTTTTGACATGTTCCACATCCTGTTGTCTGGTGACAGCCTCAGGGATCTATGGAATGCATATATGTATGTATGTATTACTATTCTCGCTGTCATTATATATTGCAGTTCTACAATATCTGTTATCCAGATAAGATTGATACAGTGTAAGATCCTTGTTGCTGATTCCATAAAATTTCAATTTAGATAATAAAAATATCACGATTAACACAATTAAATGCTTTTTCTAAATCCCTCCTGCTATTAATTTATTGTTCATAGCATTTAAAATCTCAGTTGTTAGTTTATAAGTTGCATTATCCATCTTCAACCCTAATCTGAAACCATATTAGTAGGTGCTTAATATATTATGATTCGTGTGGTGTTTTAGAACCTGTTTCTGCATTACCCTTTCCAATATTTTTGAAAATGATGTTAAAAGTGATACAGGTCTATAGTTAGACACTCCACACCTATCATCATTTTTATGTAGTGGTTTTATTGTTGTGCATTTTAATCTATCGGGGAATAAACCCCAGAACAGCATTTTATTACATATGTAGTTTATTGGAGAGCTTATGGAAGGACCGCTTATATTTAGTATCTTTGTGGATATCTTCTCATACCCATATGAGTGTTTTGCTTTGAGGGATTTTATAATTTGTTCAATTTCTTTTGTTGTTGTGCATTTACATTCCATACTCGGGTAATGTTTAGTAAAGGCTTGATCCATGAAATGGATCAAGCCTTTACTAAATGATGTTATTTTTTACTTTGTCTTTTAAAGTTTTCTGCGATAGCAACAGAATACTCATTAAAATTTCAGCAGTAGTTTGTTGATCAGTGATTTTTTTTTACCGTCAACTTTTATAGCTTGTATTTCACTTCTTTTTATTTCTTCCAGATTCTTTATTTATAATACCGCATGTGGTTTTTTTAACTTTATTATGGGAGTTTAGGATTAATTTGTCATGTTCAGTTATTTTTGGCTTTCTTATAACCATAGAGAGTATTTTTGTGTAATCTCTATAATAAGATGCAAGGGTAGCATTATTATTATTATTAATATTATTATTATTATTATTTTGTAATTCCTTATATAGTTCTCTTTTATGTTTTGCAGGAAGTTATCATTCCTGGTTTAATCCATGAATTTTGGTTCATTTTACTATTTGCCTAAATTAGGGGAAAACTAGAAGAGTATATTCTTAGAAATATATTTAAAAAAGAGTTAAAAATCTTATTAATATCATCCCCATCAAAAACCTGTTCCCACAAGTCATAACTTAATTTCAATTTGAAATATGCTATGGTATACTTACTGATTTTTCTTTTCATGTAAGTATGTTATTCCTTTTCTTTTTTTGTCCCTTATTTATATTAATAACTGGGCATCATGATCTGAAAGGCCATTTATAAGAGGGTATAATTCATGTTTTCCAATGGTGGATGTGTCAATGAAAAAAAATGTCGATGGCAGTTTGGGAAATCAGTCTATATCTAGTAGGAAATTCAATTATACCCCCAAGATTATAAGAGTAATACAGCATCAAGATGGCTCCTTCATTTATTATCTGTTAGATAACTTATATTTACATCACCACATATGATGATATTATATTAGTTATTATAGAGTTTCTGCAAGATCAGGTCTAATCATTTAAGGAAATTTGTAAAATCCCCCATTGGGGATCTATAAATAGCCAAAATGCATAATTTATTAAATGCTGAGTCCAATTGAATTGCACAAGCTTCAATGTCCTTATCTATATTGTACTCATAAATATTTATGGTTTTATATTTTAAGTTTCTGTAAGCAAATATACTGACATCTCCTTTGAGTAAAGTTTTCCTACAGTAGTTGGCCCCTAGTGAGTAATTAGTTAAGTGAATCAGTTGTAGTTCAGATTCATTCAGGTGGTGTTCTGACAAACACAGAATATGTGGGGGATCATGATGTAAGTGTCAGTATAGTTCATTAGCTTTATTACCTAAATATCTAATATACTGATGATAAATTTTTAGAGTTTTATTTCGTGGAACCTGACTGTAGTCTTTAACTAATGTATGTTCCACATTTATTGTGTCATTAAACATTAGGGCCTCAGCTTGCTTCCTTGCTGAATTTCTTTGTCCCATACTTTTACACTTAACTTCGTCATCTATTATTATATTAAATTTTCGTACTTCACTAGAATTTTTGTCACATACATTCTGCTTGTACAAACAATTTTGTTTTCATCTTGCACTATTTCCACTTTTTTATACCAACGTCCATTATACTACACATAGGCTTCTTACATTTGATATTTGAATGTTTTTCAAAAATCTGTCAAGGATAACAGGTCCTGTACGTAAAGCTTTTGGACATTTATGGTAGAGCTCGCTCAGTTTTTCTTAGAAATGGCAATGTTTCAGACAGAGTTTGTAGAGCAAATCAAAACATACATTTTATACTCTGTAACTTTTTGTCTGAAAATGGTGCCATTTGTAAGATAATGTGAAAAGATAACAGACAGACCACAGATGGCAATCCAACATGGAGGACAGTCCTCTGCTACAGATACACACTCAGAATATGTAATACTTATTGTTCTTCCATGGCAACAGTGGTTGCACAAACGCGCCTCAATGTTACATTATATGTGCATTGCCAGTCTTGTTTTATCTAACTGAGGCGCCACAACCAAGTGTAATATAAAATTAGCTGAAAATGATAACAGGTCTAGTATGAGAGGTACAGCACCCTGTGTTAAACGGAACTGGAGCTACTGGTGCAAACAAAGATACAGAATTCACTTATGTATATTTTGTACTGTTTATCACATGAATTTAAATGACAAAGAAATGAGGTACGAATTCAATTACACACAAGTCTTTAATTTGTGATAAGTGCAGCTGGATCAAAATAGTTAAATTGTGACATTTCAAAATATTGATAAAAATCTTTCTCTGCAACATGAAGGTAGATCCAAAGTTTCATGAACTGTGGAGCTCAGTTTCATTGTTTGGTTGTCATTTGGAGGAAAAAATCCAGATATCCGTTTAATTTGAGCCTGAATCGACCTGAGATATGTTAGGATACGGGGGGGGGGGAGAGTAATCCCAGCCCCCTCTCCCCCTGCAGTCAAATTCCCTCATTGTGATAAACCATAAAAAATATTTTTATGTCTATCTGCTTCTTGTACTTTGTCCATTGTCTGGTGTTTTAAAATTGAATAAAAGAAAATATTTGGGAGAGGCACTACAATTGAGGGAGAGGATCAGTCCCAATATTCAGGCAAAAATAATAAGGCCTACTCAGTTGGGCCCAGTGGCCAAGCTACTCTCAAACTCTGCCCTGCACAATTATGGGTAGAAGAGGTAAACATATTACCATGCTGATTCAAGTCTCCCGAGGTGTGATGGTGTATCACTGGACTAGTACTTCACAACATTTCAGAGGGACATAGGATCATTTATAAAGGAGTCAATTTATGAAGAGGGGAAAGATTGGTTTGAACCAGTCTTATATACATACACCCCTTTTCCCCACTTTCACCCCAATTTTATTTATTTTCCCCTCTTCAACTGATTAGCCAAAAACTATCCTTAGCTACAGAAAATATTGAAGGAGCATGTGCCCCCAGTTGCCCTCTACCAAGTTATGCCTATGCCTAGGATCACTATCTTGAGGATCAAATTATTTTTTTATTTTTTATTTTTTTTTGACTCCTTGATCCTAAAGATGAAGGCACTTTGATCTTTCAAAACACTGGGAACTCCTCACCCAGCGACATGGCATCACCTTCTCAGAAGACTTCAACAACTCCACTGTGAGAACTTCACACTTGCTGACGTCTTCACCAGTAAATTTACCCGTTCTCACTTAAGGTTACACAGATCGGGTATGTTCAGAGGAACACTGAAAGATTACTGGTCCACACTGGGTTAGTTTTTATGGCCTGTTATGGAAACATAATGAAATGAGACCGAGTCTTACAAATATGCTAGTTAAATTTCAATGGGGAAAATCATTGTGCTCTACCAACACAGATTTGTCTCAAAACAGTACATAAAAGAAACTCAGATGGTTTGGAATTACAATGTACAAGATATGTCATTGTAAAGGTTATAAATACAGTATGACTCTATTTAGGTAAAGATAGGAAGTTTGTGCCTGTTACAGTGACAATTACTTATTCCACTGTAACAGGGTTTACTGCAAGGGTTGAAAATAAGGCAAGTGATGTGTAGAGAGACAGTTTCTTCTCATCTCCAGACTTCTTTGATGTTTTACATTCTAAGTCAGTAATTTGTTGTGGTAATAACAGACTAAATTGAAAAGGAATGCTTTAGGATTTTGGGAAGACACTGCAAATAAAATAGAGTAACAGACATTAGGGTGAGGGGTGAAGTGACAGCCACAGAAGCAGAGATGAATAAAATGTGAACATGCTGAACTGTTGCCTGTGCACTATTCTTGAGCAGCAGATAATTTCTGTGATGAGTTTGGAAATGTTCTGATGCGGCATCTTGGCAAACAGAATTTTAAATGAAGGAAGAAGCTATTTTTCCAACTCCTGGACCTTTCTCTTCTGAACTCATGATTGTGTTTGTTTTGCAATAAAGCAAGACACTTTTGGCACAATGAACTGAAATGTATGATCATTCATTCTGAACTACTAGATGCTGTACTTCATATCTTTACACTGTAATTCCTTTGATAAGGCACAAAGGGTCACATTCATTCCACATGTGCCTATGTAATTAAAAAAAAAAATTATCTTTTTCTGTATTCTTTAATATTAAAGCAATTGTCATGATTGTGCTCATACTGCTGTACGGGGTATGCTGTTGTATTGGTCCATCACCTTAGAAATTTGATTAAAACTTTGACGTAATGTACAATACATAGAATCATTTCCGTAATTATATTTGTTGCACGAAATATTTCATAATGTTTGTCACAGTTCTTTGATAGTGTAGTACAGGCCTTTGTGTCTGTCAAAGAATGATTGGTTTATGGGAGTCCGCGAAAATAAACCGTTACCCTGAGGTTGGAGTAGAGAGGTGCGCGCCGAAAAGGTTACCGCGCGGCCAGTGAGAGTCGATTGGCTTTGAACCATTCATTTTGGGATTCAAACATTCAACATTTTTAAAATCTTTGAGATTGTAATTGGTAAATATTAATCAGTATAATTTGCAAGTAGCATTTGCTAATACTTTCCATGAATAGTGTTTGGTATAAGAAACTTAAAATTGATCCTTGCGGAACACCGTGTTTTGGAAGACTTAGGCACCATTGAGGAACGACCGTAGCGCCACACTCGGCAGACTGCGACATCGCTGCACTCTTTTTCCAAGTACATCCTTATCCGCTTGTGGCGCGCATAGCACTCGCAGTGAGCGTAAGAGTTCATCCGTGCTAATGCAGAAGCCACACGCTGTGATAATGCGGTCGTGGTGGGAGGAATGTAGGGGAAAAGAGAAGATACATGTATAGTGAAGTGAGAACTAAGTAAGGGAGTTGTTAGGCCGCTAGGAATAGCTGGATAGGGAGCGGTACATGACGTAACGGAGGAGAGGGGAACGAAACGGAGGACAACGAAATAAAACGTACCGAAATGTGAAAACGTGAAATGACGGGAAAGAAACGTAAGCAAACGAAATTAACAAAAGCAAACGTAACGAAACCAAATGACACCAAACCAAAGGAAACGTAAGAAAATACGAGGACTGTCCATAAAGAAACCGAACTTTTTAAAAAGTTATTGTTTTACTTACAACTTAAACATTTCACCTTCAAAGTACTCCCCTCCACTCTTGATATACGTTTTTTTTCCGTTTCTGGAACGCGTCCTGGAACGTGTTTTGCGGAACGGCGCGAAGATCCCATATCGAATTTTCTTCTGTCTCCTCTACCACCTGAAACCGGCAAACTTTTAGTGAGGGTTTGCGCTTCGGGAACAAGAAAAAGTCCGCAGGGGCCAAATCTGGAGAGTAGGTCGGCTGGGGGGACAACAGTCGTCTCATGCTACGTCAAAAATTCATAGATAAGGAGTGACGCGGCACAAATTTTGCGGCAACACGACGCATCTTCCGTTTTTTCGGTCAAAATCAGGTGGCACGAACTTTTACAGTTTCCCACTTCTTCGGCGACTTCACAGACAGTTAGGCGACGATTTTGACAAATCACAGCGCTTACTTCCTCAACGTGATCGTCGTCCATTGATGGGGAAGGCTGTCCATATTTAGAGTCGTCTTTGATGGACGTTCTGCCCGATTTGAAACGCTGATATCACTCGTGACATTGCGTACGGCACAAACAATCCTCTCCATAAGCCATCTGAAAAGTCTCTGTAAAAGTTTTTCCCTATTTGAAACAGAATTTGATGCAAACGCATTGCTCCTCAAACTCCTTCATTTATCAAGTTGCAAAAAATCGTCGAGAGTACTAAACACCGCGTGTAACTCGATGACTAATTGACTTGGCACGATGCTGCTAGTGTCAGAATGAAGCTTGAAGTCCTCGCTACAGAACGCCACTACCGCTAGCGCGCTGCGCGCGCTCGCTGGCTCGCTATTTCACAAGTTCGGTTTCATTATGGACTGCCTACGTATAACGAAACCGAAGGAAAACAAAACCAGACCAAACGAAACCAAACGTAACCTAACCGAACTAAACCTAACGTAACCTAACCTAACGAAACCCTTCGTAACGTAACGAAACCCAACGAAAATAATGGACGTAATCGTAGTATCGGCCATTGTTCCGTAATTGTTTTTAACGGTTTGGTTCCGAGCACAGCACAGCACTAGACCGTACACGGCAGCAACACAACACACACTGTACAAAACACGGCAGTAATCCGATGGGAAGATTTAGAGCTACTTTTAATTCTGGTGCGTAAGATCTGTAGATTGAGGAGGGACAGAGGGCAAATGAGGCGCATGGTAACTGAATTTTTACCGTCGTGTAAGATTAGTTGAATGAGGGGTGGAGAAGGAGAATGTGGTGAGTCATACGTGTGTTTGTACCGTTGATCGCTAGGTGCGCCACAGTCAATCGATCGGAACGCCTCTCTCGGCAGACGCAGTGAACTACCGCCCGCGATTCGAAGATGGAGCCTTGTGTTCCACGTTAGTAATCTGTGATACTACGGAGACTGCTAGAAAAATAATTATGAGTAGGACATGATATTTTGAAACAAAGGCGTCTGTCGTCTGCATCTGTGTCTGTATGTATCGGCTTGGCGTTTGAGTTGTCATTTTGGCATCTAGTTTATGTGGTTCTAAAAAGAGAGGACGGTTGTACGGATAAGAGAAACAGGACGCGGTCGTGACTTTCAAAGACACGTGGCGCCACAATTGGCGGACTAAGGAACCAGTCACGTTTCGGTTGAGCGTAGTCCCTCCATCTTCGGGGACAAGCAGCCCGCTTCTAAATCAATTGACCTTTAGTGTGAAGTACCATCTTTCGAACAGCCAGTAACTGTATATCACACCAGGCAATACGACCCAGAAGACTTGAACCTTCATCAGCATCTCTTGTCTGTGGTCTTGTCGAAGTAGACATGGATTAGAGAATTGCTTTGAAGGTATGGTTTTACGACTTTTCATGCGTTTGTGGAATATATTTGATTTAAATTTTCTTATTTGTTCTACGTCAGCTATGAAAGTTGGATTAGGAATCTGAGGTAAGTTCGATAATCATGTGTGCATTATTAGCAACATCGTGTTTTACTTATATTTTATACTAATATTATTCATATGTATCTGGGTTATCTTACACTAACTTTTAATCAAATATCGGAATGGTTTAAACAAAATTCTCTCTCCTTAAACATTAACAAAACTTACTTGACGCATTTTCTTAGTAAAAGTGTAGCTCACTCCGACATAAACATTATATACGAAAATAATTACATTACCAAAATGAATGATTTAAAATTCTTGGAAGTTTGTACTTGAGGTCATTCTGAGTCAGAAGTTTTGTGTGAACATTAATCGGCTTGTCAATGGTTGTGGTGCTGAGGGCGCATGAAGTTCAAGTAAAATGTAGACATAACCGAGCTGTTTATTTGGTCTGTGTCTTGTTCAGTTTATCCCACAATAAATAGCCTATTTGAAATAAATGAGGTGTAGATGAGGTGTGAACTCCAATTCATAAACTGCCAGTTTTGTTAGGTTAGAATTTTAAGACACATGTTTACATATATGAAGGGGTAGCCTGCCTGCGATTTGAACTTGATGTTCATCCACAAACTTATGGTCTGTGAAATGCATAACATTAGGGTGTGATGGATGAGTCATACTTTTGAAGTGCTCGGTTTGGTAGGACTGCAATAGGTAGTATTGTATCACAGGTCAGTAATTTTGAAGGGGCTAACATGACCAAATATGACTAGTTATATAATCTTTTAATAAATTCCAATTTTATGTATTTTAGGAGAGCTGAAACCTACCCAGAAGAGCAAGAGAATTGCGCTTTTTATAAGAGGCTGCTGGGAAGGGAGTGTGTTTCTCATCATTAAATGAACAGTTATTTCACAAAGAATAACATTTTTTTATAGAGTATGTTTGGACATATGATTGTAAAATTATGGTAAAATGATCTCGTGAAGTGCACTAGAGGACATTATTGGACATTATGGATACCTCTCTCTGCACTGTAGTTAAACGTGGTATTATCCATGGGGAAGCAGACTTGAAGTTAATGTGCCAAGTTATTAACCTTAAAAGTAAACAAAAAGAACTAGTTACGAAAGTTCTTGATGCAAGTGATCAGTGTCAAGAGATCATTGATATGCTGTTGTCTTCGAAAAACACCATGTTAGATTTAGTGCAGAAAATATTAAGGGATAACAATCAAGACTTGAATTTGATGAGGAAGATAACAGACCTTAAGAGCACAGAATGGGACTTATTCAGAAAAGTTGTACATCTCTGTGATGGAAAAAAGTATTTTATATATAAATTTATGGAGTGGTATCTTAATGACGAGAGTCTTGATTTCTCTTGTTCATCACCAGGAGTAAAAGGAGTTAAACCTGTTGATAAAAGTGGGCCATGTAAGGTGAATAAATGTAATGATACTGTGGGACAGAGACACAGGGTAGTGTCAGGTTATGCATCACGACAAGGAAACAGCAGTGAAAAGTTTAGAACACATCAAACTAACCAGGGTACGAAACATAATGATACTGTGGGACAAAGACACACGGTGGTGTCAAGTTATGCATCACGAC
>Ga0123357_10008318_pt1 | contig 12951 bp, 11 predicted proteins | sample TergutEmb28metaG_FD_89873 | JGI IMG/M metagenome (GOLD analysis project Ga0123357, IMG submission 89873) | Embiratermes neotenicus P4 segment gut microbial communities from Petit-Saut dam, French Guiana - Emb289 P4 | ecosystem: Host-associated > Arthropoda: Insects > Digestive system > Gut ...
AAAATATAACTTTCATATAATAAATAATGGAGCTGTTATGGCAAACATAAGTCACAAACTTACAGAAGAGGTACTTGCAATCATAAATTCAGGAGTGGATAAAGAACTGTCTGAAGCATCTTTTAATCAATATTGTATGCAGATATTCAACCTTCAGTATGAAACAAATAGCACCTTCAGAGAATTTTGCGACATAAAAAAGCGAAACCCTGAAAATGTCAGCAGATGGCAGGATGTTCCGCTAGTTTACAATGATATGTTTAAAACCCACCTTCTAGCTTCATTCCCACTTGAAAAATCTGTTATGGGTTGCCTCACAGGAGGGACAACAAGCCTCACACAACGCGGACGTATCTTTAGAGATGAAAATGGTCAAAAGCTTGTTTTTAATGCCAATAAAGTAATGACCGGATCATATCTTTTCCCCGACTTTGAAGAAGGTAAACGTTGCAGAATACTTATTCTCGCACCAAGTCCTGAGCTTGCACCATCCATGGGCATGGCAATCGGAATGGAACAGACAAGAAAATATTTCGGAACAGAAGACAGTATGTTCCTTATGGGGAGAACAGGAATAGATGTAAAAAATCTCTTAAAAGCTTTGAGAGAATCGGAAGCCAGCGGCGTACCTGTTGCGCTTATAGGAGCCACAGCAGCTTATGTTTACTTTTTTCAGTCATGCCGAAGAAAAAAAATAAAATTCAATCTCCCTTCCGGAAGCCGTGTCTGTGACGGAGGCGGATATCGTGGGCGTTTTGGCGTTGTAACCCGCAATGACTACTATGCGATGGTTGAAGAGATTCTTGATGTTCCTTACACACACTGCGTAAATGTCCTTGGCGAAGCAGAAACAGCAACTAATCTCTTTGATGATGCATTACGCCGACATATAAAAGGTTTGCCAAAAAAAGATAGAACCAGACCGGTCCCACCCTGGTCCAGAGTTGTTGCAATGAATATTGATAACCTCACACCTCTGCCGGACGGAGAAATAGGTCTGCTTGCCCACTGGGATTTGGCAAACATTCCCACTGTGCTATCAGTAATAACGGATAACCTGGGTTATACAACAGATAACGGAACCGGATGTGAGATGGTAGGCAGGGCAAAAATTGAAAATGGTAAAGTTTCTCCACTTCCTGATGAAGAACGTACAATGGGGCCAATGGGAGATTCAACAATCTTTAGAATGTTGGAGATGTACACAAATTTCTCCATAGATCTGAAAATGCGTATTGCAAAAGATCCAAAAAAAGAAGCTCCGAGTGTAAGAGAGGAAATAGAGGCAAGAGAAGGTTCTGTCGCTTCATGCCCTCAGGTTGTTGATGAAATTCTTGTTGCTCAGGCAGATAAAGAAGCAGCAAAACTAAGGGACAAATCCTTAGAAGCCTTCAAAGAACAGAGTGAACGACCGATAGATTGGTATAAGGAAGAAAATTCAAAATAGCTATAAAACAGAATCGTATGTAGATAGATTCAAATCTGTCTACTTCTTACAGCCTGTTTTTCTTTTTTCCATTTTTCATAAGCAATCTTCATACCTTTACGGACAGGAAGCTGATTCATAAGTGATAAAATATGGGCGTATGGAAAACCTGAAATTGGCACACTCTTCATATGCCAGAAAATCCGCCAGTAATTGAGAAGTTCAAGCGAGCTTTCATAGAAGGCCTCTTCTCTGGCATCCGGAGTCATTGCAGGATCAGGATGCTCAAACAAAGCATATGCTCCTGTATAATATTCCCATCCAAGATCTTTATAAATATACGGCTCATACTCCTTTGCCAGCTCAGTACCCGGATAAGGTACAAGCAAAGACGGATGCATACTGACTCCTAAACGATCTGCAAGTTCTACAGAACGCTTGAAATCATCCATATTATCATCTCTGCTACCCAACATATAAAAGAGTGAAACATCTATACCATGATCCCTAAGAGTTTTAAGGGCACGTTCACGGTCAACCCCTACTTTGCCATTAGCTTTATATGCAGCGAGGCTCTCATCTGAAATGGCATCCCAGCCTACCCATACAGTCAGCATTCCACTTTCTCTGGCTGCCTTAAGCATACGTGAACCGGCTTCAGTCAAAACAGGGCGGAGGCTACCAAAACCCATCCATTTTTTGTTAAGCCCTTTAAGGGCAGTAAACATATCAATAGCCCGCTGCTCAAACCCTTGCCACCAAATGTTTTCATCACCGTTTATATACATCTTTTCCGGAATCGCAGCTACATCACGAACTACATCATCTATCGGACGGAAACGTATCTCCGCACCCATAAACGGTTTTACAGAGCAGAAAGTACAATTGTACGGACATCCACGGGAGGTATTTAAAATACGGAACTGATGTTTGTCCTGTAACATGCCATAAAGGGGTGTAGGGAGGTCATTAAGAACAATTCTCTCCCCTTTATAAAAATCTTTCAAATGGCCGGCTTTAAAATCTTTCAAAATTTCGGGCCATGCGCTCTCAGCTTCTCCTATAGCAACTGCATCACCATACTGTATAGCTTCCTCTGGAAGCGCAGTGGCATGAATACCACCAAAAATTACCTTAATACCTTTGGCCCTCAGTTTTTCAGCTATTCTGTAACCTGGTACAGATGTAGGCGTTAATATACTGATTGCTGCAAGATCACATTCAAGTGTATCAAAAGCATTGGGTGTTGCACTGGCACTTATAAGCTTTATCTCAATTGATGGATCAGCCTTCTTAGTCAGTGCCGCAAGATATTCTAAAATTGGCGGAGCAACTGGTGTCCAACCAAAAGGAAGTGGTGGAAAAATTATTGCAAGTTTCATTCAGAGCTAACTCCTACTGAATATATTTATTTCATGGCACTTCTAAAAATCACTTAACTATGGTCTATTCTGAAACCGCTATGAAATGTTTCCGTAAAAAATGGGATCCCCCAATAACTTACAATCATTAAAAACATTGCTATGACTGCGTACCATGCAAGCCTTTTCCCTCTCCAGCCAAAAGTAACCCTTAAATGCAGATATATCCCATAAACAAGCCATGAAACTAAAGACCAAACTTCTACCGGATCCCACCCCCAATAATTCCCTTTAACCTGATTTGACCAAAAACAACCAGAAACCAGCATTACACCATAAAGGATGAAACCACCTGCTACAAAGCGGTATGCCAGAGTATCTAACGCCTCCAGGCTTGGAAGTTTATCATAGATTCCACCTGAGAATTTTTCTTTTAAAAGATACAGTATGCTAATAGCAGCAGCAATGAGAATTGATGCAAACCCTGTTGTAGCTCCGAAAATATGCATCCATATCCATCCACTCTGTAAAGCCGGGTTTAAAGAGTGCGCAGCGTCCTTCATAATTGTACCCGCCCATGTCAGGAGGATAAAAGCAATAGGCGCTACAAGCACTCCAATAGGTCTAATCTTTTTCGTGCTGAACTGAACTATGAGAAAAATTAGCATCGTCATAAAAACGCCAAGCGTAAGGGATTCCGAAATATCAAAAAAAGGTGAAACTCCTGTGTCAATCCATCTTTTTGCAATAAACGCAACATGAGGAATAAAACCAAGAGCAGCTGTATAGAAGCCGAGAGAAAAAAGTTTTTCCTGTTTTGCAATTAATCCAAAAACATAACTAACCGCACTGATGCCATAAAGAGTAACAGCTGTCCAAAAAATTATCATTTCAGGTTTCATATTTCTCTCCTTACTTAAATATCAACTTATTCCCAGCTAACAGTAAAATAATAGATCCAATTTTTATAAACTTAGCATTTTTATTCTCTGGTATCAAGAATAGGCTTAATTTCAACTTTTTTGTATCATAGGCCCGCAACATTGGAAGAGTTGCAGAACAGCTTGACACACGGATTAAGTTCTACAATAATGAACAAACTCTTCAGGCTAAAACGTTTTGTGGCAGAACCATAATACAAACTTTAAAATATGAAATGAAATTATGGATTGAAAATATTGACAAGCTCAATTAATTCTTACAACCAATTAACATAAAAACAAAGACTATCTCAGATTAAGTTGAAACCTTTACAAAATTAACTATGAATAAATTTGCCGCATTAGGAATAATCTTTTTCGTTATTTTACTAATGGCTTTTACTATATGGAAGCTTTTTCATGGTAATATTGAAGCTGCCTTTATGCCATTACCATTTTTAATTATTATCTACTTTTTCGTTAATTCTAAAATGAAAAAATAATATCTCTACTGATATTGTATATAAAGTGGCTTAGGGTTAAATCTTAGCACTTCTTCAGGCGTCATAAGGAAATCGCCTTTCTTCGTATCATTGTGATAAAAAAGTTTAAATCCTGTAAACTGTACCGGCTCTGCAACAATATAAGATTTATAAGTCGATCGTTTCAAAGGCGGAGCACCCCATCCGTCCATATTCATAACAATCTGTACTTCAGGTCTTAAAATAATTTTTTTAAAATTTGTCACTCCATTCCTTGTAAATCTATGGACAATGAAAACCTTAGGCGGAAGCTTATACTTATTTACAATATCTTTAAGATACTCGGAAACATAATTAATATCTGCGGCATCATATGTCCCAATCTTAGCGCCCGGTTTTTTATCGCTACTTATAAGATTAAATTCAGGATCAATTCCAAGATGCACATCAGGATTTTTTAATACCCACTCAAGTTTTGGCAAAATATTTCTAATATCATCATGTCCTGTCTGAATATCTATAAAGAGAATAGCTCCTATTTCTTTTGCCCATCCATATACCTGATTAATCACATCATCAGACATTATCATTCTATACTTACCATCTTTACCAGGAGCTCCCTGGGCAACAACAGCAATCAAATGCAATGCCGGTTGTACAGGATGCTCTGGATCTATTTTTTGCCACTTTGCTACCTCAGCCTTAAGCTTCCGTAGCATTTCATCTTTCGGATACTCCCCCAGTACCCCCATTTTCTTTGATAATGGATTGCCATAATATGCAACAATTCTTTTACCTGGCAGAAGAGATCCTGGTAATGGAACTGGCATTTTGACCGGCCATCCCATTTTTGCAGCAAATTCAGGATCTTCTCCTAGCTTGTATTTTGTCTTATTTTTCTTTGATGTGGATAAATTCCGATACAAACCGGAATAATTATCCATTTTAGGTGGAGTGACCTGTGCTTGGCTTTTAGCTAAAGCAGAATATTTGTTTTGAAGGTTCTGTTCTTTGTTTTCCGTATTGACAGAACAGCCTGATATAATAAAAAAACTGAATGCAAAAAATAAAATCAGATATTTTAAAGATGCCGGTTTCAAAACTCTGCTCCGTTCCTATAATTAAACACGCAAAAAACCACAGAGAATTTCTCTGTGGCTCTGTGGCTGGAATAATTCTAGTACTAGTAATAAACAAAATAGTAAAAAATTAAAAGATAAAAAATGGGGGTGAATTAAACACCCCCATTCGTCACTTCTTAATTATATACAGCAATAAAACCAGTTTTAGAACTTACGGCCGCCTGCTGCTGCCCATTCTTCAAGCATTGGAGTAGTAACTGACTTCGGACGCTCAATAGCATAACCAAGTCCGCGGTCCCAAGTAATATTTGCCATACAACCAAGAGCACGGCCAACACCAAACAGAACAGTGTAGAAATCCCACTCTTTAAGGCCATAGTACCATTGGATAACGCCTGATTGTGCGTCAACGTTTGGCCATGGATTTTTTGTTTTCCCATGCTCAGTAAGAACACCAGGAGCTGTTTCGAAAATCATTGCAACAAGTTTGAACAGAGGGTCGTCTTTGAGGCCTGGTGTTGCAAGGCAGAACTCGCGTTGAGCAGCATAACGTGGGTCTGTCTTTCTGAGAACAGCGTGGCCATAACCTGGAACTACCTGACCTGCATTCAATGTATCCCACAGGGCTTTTGTAACATTCTCTTTTGTTGGCTCAGCGCCGTTAAGTTTTTTCTGGAAGTCCATGATCCAGCCGAGAACTTCTTGATTTGCAAGGCCGTGAAGTGGGCCTGCAAGACCGTTAAGACCTGCTGAATATGCATAGTACGGGTCAGAAAGTGCTGAATGAACAAGATGTGTCGTATGAGCTGAAACGTTTCCTGACTCATGGTCTGAGTGAAGAATGAAATACATACGTGCAACATCTTCATAATCTTTTACCTGACCAATCATACGAGCAAAGTTTGCGCCGCAGTCAGCAGTTGGGTCAATTGGAAGCTGCTTATCGCCACGATACTTCAGGTTATAAATAAATGCAGCAATTATAGGAATACGTGCAACTATGTCACATGCATCTTCATATACATATTCCCATGCTACCATTTTATTAAACTTCCCTGAGTTGTAGAAAGCAGCAAATTTTGAATCTTTTTGAAGAGCCAAAATAGCTACAGAAAGCATTACCATCGGATGGCTGTCACGGGGCAGAGCACGAACTGCATCCCATACATACGAAGGAACTTCCTGACGTTGTTTCCACTCTACAAGAACTGCATCAACCTGTGCTTGTGTGGGGATGTCACCTGTAAGGAGGAAATACCAGAAAGACTCAACTGTTGGATACTTTGATCCTGGAGCTTTTGGCAGTGCTTCAAAAGTTTCTGGAATAGTTTTACCGCGGAAACGGATACCTTCCTGTGGATCCAGATAAGAAATATCTGTAACCAGTGAGCGGATATCACGGGCGCCACCAATTGCCTGATCAATTGTAACCTGATCAATAATAACTTTACCAAACTCTTTGGTCAGTTTTGTAGTGCGTGGACGCCACTCTTCAATTTTCTGCTTAAGTGTCTCTTTCAGTGCCATGTCTTACTCTCCTTTTAATTGTTGATAGTGTTGCACCTGGAAAACTATACTTATTTACCGTCTAGCTGGGCTTTAAACTCGTAGCAAATAAAACATGAGTTTATAGCTGGAAGAACTATATTTAAGGGAGTTTCATACAACTGACATTAATAGCAATGATACCGTATACAAAAAAATTGTGCCTTGTTATACCACCGTGTAAAAGGAAATTCAACAGATTTTTTTTATCAGATCATTTCCGGATAATTTTAAGTTCCTCACTGGAATAGGTAAGTTGATGCAAAGTCCCGTCATTAGCCAGATAAAAGGTATTTTCTATTCCTATGGCACCCTCTTCAGGGAAGATCAGCTTTGGCTCAAAAGCAAACACCATACCCGGCTCTATTTTCATTGAATTAAATCCACGGGCAATAAAGGGATACTCATCAATTTCGATCCCTATACCATGGCCTATAAAAGAAACCTGACTCCCTTTTACCCCCATAAAATAATCTTTATACCCCATTTCAACTGCCGCATTTAGACAGGCATCATAAACCTCTCCCCAGCTTGGAGAGTTAATAATCATACCTTTCATAATATCCTGAATAGCAAGCATGTCATTATACCCTTTAACCAGGCGGTCTGAAAGTCCGCCCAAAGCAAATACCCTGGTCTGATCCACCAAATAGCCGTCACAATTACCAGCAAAATCCACAATAACAGGTTCATTACGCTCAATTCGCTTAAGCCCCGCCCCCTGTCCAAACGCCGGAGAAACCCCCATCCCACCAAGGGGCGTATCAGTATAAGCCGGTACAGCACTGTCTGTTCCGGAAAAAGTGTGGCCGAAACACATCTCTCCGTTAAAAACCCGCATACGTATTAAGCCGGGATGTCCGTCTTTTCTGGCGACAAGCTCAAGCTCCGCTGCCAGATCAAGGTCGGTAATCCCCTCAGATAAAACTTCAATAGCCCTTTTATACACCGAGTCAACTTGTCTGGCAGCGTCCTGCATAAGATGAATTTCATACTTGCTTTTAATCATTCTAACAAGCCTGATTAAATGAGTTGCATCACTTATTACCGCATCAGAAAAAACCTTCCTATACCTGTTGAAAAAGCTGACCGGTAAAACATCAAACTCCATTCCAATATTTTTTGGCAAATCATAACCGTATTTAGCGAGAATACTCGGAATATCACCCATAGAAGAAAAAGGAATAACTTCTTGCAGGCCTGACTCCATACGCGCCCTTCCCGCGTCTCTTCTTACCATGTATATCGGCTGCCCTTTCAGAGGGACATAAAGACAACCGGACTGGATAGTCCCGGTAAAATAGAAAAGATCCGCATTCTGGAGTATAAGAACCGCGTCTAAACCGCTCTTCTCCATCTCTTCCTGTAACTTACTGCATCTATATTCAAGTTCAACTGCCGGAGTTATCCTCATTTATCACTCCTGTTCCAATAAGTAACTGGTATATTAAATGTAAATAACCTTATTGCTTATAACACTGAAAAGATCAATCGGATTTTTTGCAAAAGGCTTTTTTGGCTGGCAGCAAATATTTTGTTAAAGACGAAAAATGAAGATAGGATTTATGGATAGGGTGTGTTATACGGAATGACCTTAATTTTCTTTTCTGCATTACATGACGTATCAATAGAAAATATATATTTTATACGGTAACAGGAGCTATACTTTGATAGATAATAAGACGGCACATATGTCAGATGAATATGATGCTAAAGTCAATGATACAATTCCGTTTTACGAAGAGTTTCATCAAACAGTAATTGACTTGGTTGTAGCATTAAAACAAACTCCGCTTACATGGCTTGATACAGGTTGTGGTACAGGAAACCTCTGTTTAAAAGCGCATCAGAAAATGCCTGATATAACATTTACACTTGCTGATCCAGCTTTTCAAATGTTGAAAATAGCCAAAGAGAAAACGCAAAATGAAAATGTAACATTCATTCAGGCAGATTCTCAAAGTATAGATTGTAAAGATAATACTTTTGACGTTATTACAGCCATACAATGCCATCATTATTTATATAAGGAAACAAGAAAAAGTGCAGTTGAAAATTGCTTTCGTATGTTAAAGCCGAATGGACTTTTTATCACATTTGAAAACATACTGCCTTTCACCGAAACAGGTATAAAGATAGCCTTAAAAAGATGGGGTAATTTCCAAATAGTCCACGGTAAAAGTCAACAAGAGGCGGAAAACCATTTAAAAAGATTCAACACCGAATATTTCCCAATTACAATTTCTGAGCATATTGATTTATTAAAAGGAGTAGGATTTTCTACTACAGAAATTTTATGGGTGTCTTATATGCAGGCCGGATTTTATGCAATTAAGTCAACTTAAGAAATAAGCTATAATGGCTTCATCATTGATATAAAAAGGATAAATAAAATATGGCTCAAATAAGTCCAGGCGATACCGCCTTTAATATTATCTCAACCGCTCTTGTATTTTTCATGGTTCCGGGGCTGGCATTTTTTTATGGTGGCTTAGTTCGTAAAAAAAATCTGCTGAACATAATGGCTTGCTCCTTTGTAATGATTGGCGTTATCTCCATAATGTGGGTTCTGTTCGGCTACTCATTGGTTTTTTCTCCCGATCATCTCCACTTGATCGGTGGACTAAATTTTTTAGGGTTTAATAATGTTGGAATTATGCCAAATACAAATTATGCCCCAACCATTCCGCACTCCTCATTCGCAATGTATATGATGATGTTTGCCATCATTACTCCCGCTATCATATCCGGCGCAGTTGCTGAAAGAATCAAATTTAAGGTCTTTATTATCTTTGCATTAATATGGTCAATTTTTGTGTACATACCTGTTGCTCATTGGGTGTGGGGCGCAGGCGGATGGTTGAAAAATCTCGGCGTTCTTGACTTTGCCGGCGGCAACGTGGTTCATGTAACTGCAGGGATCGCGTCATTTGTAGCCGCGATAGTCATTGGTAAACGCAGAGCCTTTGGCAAAAACCCAATCATCCCCCATAACATTCCCTTTGTTTTCCTCGGAACTGCAATTTTATGGTTTGGCTGGATGGGATTCAATGGTGGTAGCGCACTTGCGGCAAATGGGATAGCTGTTAATTCTATTATTGCCACACATCTTTCCGCCTGCACTGCTATGCTTGTTTGGATGGGAATTGAATGGAAGCATGCAGGTAAACCGTCATTACTTGGGGCTATGACCGGCGCGGTTGTTGGGCTAGGTTCAATTACAGCAAGTTCAGGTTATGTATCGCCTATTGACGCAATGATTATTGGCGTAGTCGCAAGCCCAATATCTTATTTCATTATTGCCAAAGTAAAATCAAAATATTTATATGACGACGCCCTCGATGTTTTCGCCTGTCACGGCGTTGGCGGAATTTGGGGTATTATCGCAGTCGGATTATTTGCTAATAAAGCGCTTAACCCAAGCGGAAACAATGGATTGTTTTATGGGAATCCAAGACAGCTTTTTATTCAACTTTTGAGCCTTGTTGTAATAATTGCGTTTACGGCAATAATGACTTTTATAATATTAAAAACTATCTCTAAATTCACAAGCCTGCGTGTTGAGGACAAAGACGAACATGACGGTCTTGACCTTTCACAGCATGATGAAGAAGCATATCCGAGAGATGACGCATTCTTTAGTAAAATATTAATCAGGGGGAATAACGATGAAGAAAATTGAAGCCATCATTAGATTAAATCAATTTAATAATGTTAAAGAGGCTCTTTACAGCTTTAATATTCACGGAATGACCGTAAGTGAAGTTTACGGTTGCGGGAAACAGAAATGGAAAAAAGAAACTTACAGAGGGATCGAATCCTATGTTGACTTATTGCGTAAACTGAAAATAGAAATTGTTTGCCATAATGAAAGCGTAGAAGATATCATTAACATTATTTGTGAAAACGCCACAACAGGAGATGTTGGAGACGGTAAAATATTTGTTTATAACGTTGAAGAGGTTGTAAGAATACGCACGAGAGAACGAGGAGAAAAAGGAGTCTGATTGGAAATGAAAAAAATCATTACTGTAATATCTGTTTTTATACTGCCAGTTCTCTTATTCTCCTTATCGAGCTGCAATAAACTTTCGGGTGACACCACTCCGAGCGCCACTATAACGCCTGTTCCTACCTCCGCCTCAAACAAATTAAAAGACGAGGGAAACATAAACCTTTCCTATACCTCACGTATAGGCACTGCTCACGTCAAAATCGTTTCCGCCACCTTAGATACAAATACTCATGACATTAAGGGCCCAGGCAATAATGGTGTCCCTCTGGTAATAGTCAACTATATGTTTACAAACAAGGATACCGTCCCCAGATACTTTGATTTTGCGGTCAGTACGACCGCATATCAAAACGGAGTGCAACTTCAAGATGGAATACCACCAGGTGACCATTCAACAGATTCGCTTGATAGTGTTAAGCCTGGCGCGTCCTTTCAAGTAACAAAGGCATTTCAGCTTGCTAATCTTACCACATCAAATGTAGATATTGATTGCGCTCCAAAGATGAACAGCGATAAGGTCATCATCTCCAAAACGTTTGCAATTAAAACTTCTTCGGACAATCAGGCTAAATCGTCCGCCACATTAAAAACAGTATCGAATCAATCTTCTAACCCGCAAACGCTTCAAGGCAAGGGCAAAGTAGGTGATTACAAAGTCAACATCGTTTCCGCGTCTCGTAGCGGAGAGGGAAATGGCAGGGATTCAATTGCAGTAACTTATCAATTTACTAATAACAGCAAGTCTCCGATATCATTTTGGCAGGCAATAAATTGTTATGCTTTTCAAAATGGAGTTGAGCTTATCAAGGGATTATTTTATGAACCTCATGACCCCACTCAAACCAACGTTAAACCGGGTTCAACATTTGAATTCATCGTTGTGTATGTTCTTAGAGACAATAAAACTAATGTAGAGGTTGATTGCAGCGCGGCAAATTCCAATGATAAAACTACTGTGGCAAAAACATTTGCACTTAGATAGGATTCATTGACAGGGTGTGTTATACAGAATTTGGTTAGTTTTATTTTCCGCATTACATGACATATCGTGATCAGGTTTTAAGCCTAACATGTTGAAATTTAGAGGCAGTCGCAATGAAAAAGGCAGGAGAAATATTAGTTTGGTGGATTAGTCCAATCTTCTTACTAATAGCCGTAATAATAGCTATATTATCTGCGGGTGACGTTTTGCCTAATTTCGGTCCATGGCCTATTGCAATCACTCTTCTATCCCGTATAGGCGGAGTTGTACTTTTATGTACTTATAGTTCTGCAGTGCGCAACGGCCCGCTTATACTCGGTAAGATCGTTAAATTGCAAGAGCTGTTTAATATGACAGTTGGGTACTACTCTATAAAAGTGGATGCTGAATATACAACCACCGACGGGCAAATAGTCATCGCGCAGGATTTGATATTTTTAACAAAAACCCTTGACCGTTACCGCCCAGGCAATCTTATTCCCATTCGCTATGATACTAAGTACCCGAAGAAAATAAAAATTATAAAACATCTTGATGATGCTACATATCAGCAGTTAGTTGATGAATATAAGCAAAATCATGGGGGGAAACTGCCGCCGATTTTTGTATAGCAGAGGCAAACGCAGATGTTGATATTTTTCTGCTGATGGTCATAAAACACCTTGACATAACCATCACAATTTCAATATTATATGAAAAACTTAAGATATTTTAAAGGCAATGAAAAGGAGTAGTAATCCCACCTCTTTTCACAGAGAGCCGGTGGCTGGTGCAAACCGGTAAAAGAGCAGATGAACTCGCCTTGGAGCCGCTTTGCTGAAATAGTATTAGGTAAAGACGCATAGCCAGCGTTAGAGGCAATGAAGGCTGACACTGAATTTAACAGTCAGTAAATAAGGGTGGTACCGCGTAGGCTTAAGCCTTCGCCCCTTAACCAGGGGTGGAGGCTTTTTTGTTTTCCGCCTGTAGATAAAACAGAATAACAAAACCAAAAGCAGATAACGCATCACCAAGGAGGAGTAAACATGGCCAAGAAAGAAAAAGTACAAAAGATTAAAATCCTTGATACAACCCTGAGGGACGGTGAACAGTCTCCAGGCAACAGTATGAACATTGAGGAAAAACTACGCATTGCGAA
>Ga0123357_10008319_pt1 | contig 12950 bp, 7 predicted proteins | sample TergutEmb28metaG_FD_89873 | JGI IMG/M metagenome (GOLD analysis project Ga0123357, IMG submission 89873) | Embiratermes neotenicus P4 segment gut microbial communities from Petit-Saut dam, French Guiana - Emb289 P4 | ecosystem: Host-associated > Arthropoda: Insects > Digestive system > Gut ...
GCAGGATCAATAGCCGCTCTGGACGCTGCGTAGACCAGGTCGAGCAGGATCAATAACCACTCTTCGCGCTACGTAGACCATGTCGAGCAGGATCAATATCCGCTCTAGACGCTGCGTAGACCACGTCGAGCAGGATCAATAGCCGCTCTGGACGCTGCGTAGACCAGGTCGAGCAGGATCAATAGCAGCTCTAAATGCCGTGTAAAAGAGGTCGGTTAGGTTAAAGAGACGCTTTGGACACTGTATTGACCACATAAATCTCTGCTTCTGTCGGTACCCAGTTCCGATTCTCCATTCGTCCAGTTCGTGGCTTAGTAACTGCTCTGAGTGAAATATGCCGGCTCTGTTAGGATCTGACAGTGGAGACAAAACCTTCAAAAAACGTTGGAGGTCTAAATAAGCTATGTTTCACAGATAGAATGCGCTAGAAATGTAGGCGCGATTAACGCCCCGTGTTTTCGGGATTTTAATAGTGAACACAGAAGTCACAAGTGTGTTAACCTCTTATTTTTTACTTTCGAGAAAGTCAGACTATACGTTCAATTTTTATCCATCTTTCAACAGAACTGTGCTGAAGGCAGCAAAATCTGTATCCATTTTCTATTCAGCTGTCTTCCCCTTTCATGGGAAATTTTCTCTCGCTGCCGTCTCTGTAATTCTCCGCGCTTCTTCAATTCGCACCAACTTCCTCATCCCTTTTCCGTCATTATTCACAATACATTCGTACACAATACGCTCAACTCCTGCCTCCTTCACAGGAATGCTGAATTCAGGATAGATGCAGACAGACCATGGGGGGTACAAAGAGACACAAGCCGACCTAAAAATACCAATGCCCATCGCTAGGGAAAGATGCATGTAATGATCAGAAACTTATTTACGAAGTTTGACATCACGCGGAGTCATGACGTTAGTATACAAGGCATGTGATGTCACATCCCTAGATTTTAGAAACGTCATTTTAACATGTAAGAAAAATTCGGCCTTTCTTGCTTGCAGTGCACCAAGTGCCAAGTGTCAGGTAAAGAGGTACTGTGATAAAGATATGGATTTTGACTTCTCAGGGTGTGAAACCATGTAGTCTTGTAGTTGGATGTCACCCGTTTACAGGGACCTCTGTTAATTGAAGTAATAGTTAGGAATACACGTCTAAAATCATGTGTACAGCGTTGTCATTAAAGTAAATAACCGAATATAACATTTTGGTACGCAAAAGGAGTAATTTTTGGACACTTAAGCCACTAAAGATATTTAAAGATATTAAAATGAATCTGAACGATTCGGTTATTAGTACAGGAGCCAGGGGCCTTGTAGATGAGGGCGCAAATAAAGGGTTCCATAAAGTGAAGGGATTTTTTTTGTCAAGCTGAGCAACTATTAGCTACTCTGTGACAAAGACAAAGAAACTGTAGATATGTAGATTGCGTAGTTACAAAGAGTAAGATTTTATTAACCTTTATCATGTTACAAATGAGATGCAACATAATGATGTGCCATCCGTTTCAGTTTCGAACTGTTTCGGGGTTTAAAAGAGGAAAAATCATGCCATAAAAATTCTAGACAAAAATTATTCTTTAAGCCAATATAAATCATAAATGACCATAAAAATTCAAACAATGTGTGTGGTAAAGAAATAAGGCATTTAATCTGTTTTATTTAGCCTCTTCGTAAACATAATTAATTAATTTGCAGCTTCAATTAAACAAATGACAAGTTCAATTACAGCGAGCACAATGCAACCACTTTACATGTAACAAATAGGCCTTGCCAAATTGATTACAACAGCAACAGCCGCCTGCTAATTAAGTTCCGAATTCTTTACATGATTAAAATAAATTACTGACGACAAAGAACTTGCCACTGGCCTTCTAAATATATTTAATACGTCTGAACTCCATCCCTGCGAATCTACTCTCACGGAACATGTATGAGAGTATTAATTTATTGATCTGCTGGTTCATCTTTGTTGGTACACTTCAGTGCTTCGGCATAAAACAATCCGGAATTCTCTTGATTATATACCTTAAAGTCTGCCACCGCCATTAAAAAACTTCTATCCCTGTGACACCACAATTCCCCGTTTTGTACAACACCTTATTCCAAGTAAGAGATTAAGTTCTCACGGTAGGAAACACGCGTTGCTGCCTCCACATTCGGCGCAGAATATGGACGTTCGTAAGAAGCTGTCAGTCCAGACGGCGTCGCAACCAAGGAGACTCTAATCTTTACACTTATTATACTGGGCACCAAATGTCGCTTCGCTGCAGACAATCTCTCCTTCCCACCGGTTCCAAGCTACTATTAACCCCCCCCCCCCATTGTCACTAATTATGTAATGGGGTTTACTCGGAGACAATTCCTATCGAGCACTAAACTGGCACTTGGGACAATGACATCAGCGGGAATTGCTCAGAGTGGTGCTGAGAACCTTTCACATCACGTCAATGGTACAGATCGTCACCCCTCATCATCTTCTGAATTCAGGCTTTTTTTGGCAAACAGATCTAGCACCTGAGGAACTTATTAGCCTACACAGGCTTGCCCCAGCCAGACTGAACGTTAATATTTTCACATATTTTCCATCACCCCTCCTTCTTTGCAGATACTTATCTAAAACTGTCTTTGTTAAAAAGCTTTCTTCCAGCTTTTTGACATATTAAGTAAAGCATCTGGGTGTGAAATTAATTCAAAACATTTCAACTACATGAAATAAATTATTTCTGTAACCCGAACACAAGAACGAGCAGCGAGTACAACATCGAAAAGTAGATAAAAAAAAAAAAAAAAATTGGCGTGGTCTGATTTCTAACACAAGTTCTCAAAATTCAGAAATAAGATTTACGTAGCCTATATAAGGGTACATGAAGTTTGACACGCAAGTTGCGTGCTCGAAATTTTTAAGGTAATAATATATTTCGTACTTAATGCAAATTTGTCCTCGTAAACGCCATTAAAGTATATGGGTGTGGAGGTACAGCGCCACTATTTCTTAGTCTCGACACTAACGATAAGTGAGTGGTCTGCCTTAGGCCCCGGTCGCCTTAACCGACGAATGGCTATGCCCTACAGCGGGCCTGGACTTTTCAAAGCAGAGAAAAATCTATTGCCCTCGCCGGGATAAGAAATCCGGGTCGTCCACCTCATAACGTTGTGACTGAACAGATTACGCTACTCCGCTTCACATTTCATAATCATTTAAGAAATAGTAGAAAAACTGGTTCAAGGTTCTATGTAAATCACACCTTCTAATAAATCAATATAGACCAACAGGCTTCAAAGAATATTTATTGTCTATTTCCCATACGAATTTCTACGTTTTATTATAACCAACAAATGCACAATTAATATAATAAAGTATATATCACAGCAGCCTCTTGGCGTGATATATACCCCTACATGTTTCGACATTTTCGTATCATCATCATTAGGGAGTTTACAACCAATGCCTTGTTAAGTTACATGCTTTATTTAATTGCAGCTGTTGAAAATACAATTTATAAAATTAAGATGTTTCACCTCAAGCTTATATAAGTCCTTAGATTGTAACTGTTGAAATTATTAAAATGTTAAAATACTGTCGTTTTTACAATAAAATAGTTATTCTATTTTTTCTCTTCGGTGTTACAATCTCTCGTGCAATCAGTATATGTTGAGGCTGCATATAAAATCTGCTATAAATATGGACGTTATTATGCGGATGTATAGATATTATATCGTGGATATTTTGAATATACTCAATGATGGATTTACTCCTTTGTTGATGTTATTATTGTGCTGGTCTGACGTGTACTGATTCGGACTGGGTGTCCGGTTGTGTGACGTGTAGTTTCCTTATGGTGGCTAGAGCGTATAGTGGGTTGGGTTCATTGGTCTTCTGCTCATCGATCAATAAGTTCTGTTGTAGCATTTGCATGTAACATGACTCCCAACAGTTCATTAACTTTCATTTATTACATGTTTTTAATAATTGCATGGTATGTTCCGGATTTCGATATTCGTGTCTATTATTCAGAATGTGTAATGCGTACACCGAGATAAGGTTGTTTGTTTTCGTATACATCTTATATGTTCACGGTGTCTTATTTCTATTAATCTCCCAGTCTGGCCAACATATGATTTGCTACATGTTTTGCATTATAATTTATATAGTCCACTACAGTTATATTCGTTTTGTGGTGTCCTATCGCATAATTGGTTGTATATGATATCAAATGCTCGAAATGCTATGTTTAAGTTGGTACTTTTGAACAAGTTGGTAACTTTGTGTATGAGTAGACTGTGATATGTAAATGTAATCCACTTCTTTCTTTGTGTTTTTGTGGGAGTGTTTTCTGTTCTTTTGTGTCTTGATTGTCTATTTGTTCTTTAAATTTTGGATAGTCTGTAATGAAAAACCATTATTTCTAGCTATGGTGCAGATAGTGTTACATTCTTGTTTTCTTGCTGTGATAGTGTAGAGAGCATTCTGTTTATGTAGAAGTCATATGCTACGAGTCTATGTTCTAACGGATGGTTAGACGTGAAATGTATAGTAGCGTCTATGTGGATTTTCTGTAAATTCCTAGTTTCAGGTGGTTGTTGTTTCTGTGTATGAATAGATCTAGACAGTTAATGTTTTTGTTTCTTCTTCTGTTAGTTTGAATTCTAAATATTTGTGTATATTATTCATGTACTTGGTGAATGAAACTTCATTAATTTTATTTTGGTCAAATATGATTTTGACGTCATCTACATTTCTTCTATAGTATGTTATTTCACCATTTTCCATCCAATGTTTGATTATTACGTCTTGGTTGGTTATTTGTTGGTTATAATAAAAAATAATAAAAGATGTACGGTACAAGCATTAAAATAATTTCCCATACGATATTCTACCAGATATTTTATGTTAAATGATGGTGACGGAAAGACGGACTCCGTCCCCTATCAACGAAGCGTTTTATCCCTTTTAGTATAAATAATGCAGTGGAATATCGATATCGTCATTCTTAACTACGGTAGAATGCAATTTTAATGTCAGTTTATCAGTTATTTGGGCCCCTTTCCAGTTAATATACTGTTAAAGCAGAAAATTTCCGAAAAAAGGAACCTAATCCAAGCGTCCTGGAAGAACATGACGGAACCAACATTTGTGTCTGATATTCTCGGGGCCTAGATGCTGTAAATGCGTCGGTCAAAATTAAAGGGTTCACTTGCCGCATGCCAGTGTTTTCAGCAGCCCTTAGCTTTTGTCCGGATACTCCAGCATCTAAGGTCACCCTGTTCACTATAAACCACAACGCAATCGCCGTAAAATCTGTAATAATCTGTAAAGCTGCTCCTATATGAGACGCCTTTGAGGGTGTAAAGGGCAGCTGGTTACATTTCTCATGATAAGTTTTGCATTCGAAAAGATCTCTAGTAGGAAGACACAATTCGTCTGTCGTTTATTAAAAAGTAAAAGTAGGTCCTAAAATATTTTGCCTACGCATGAACGTCTGCACTGAATATTGTGTTTTCCCAGCACCAATGCTACAATACAGCACTCGATTTTTCATGTGCGTAACTGGAGTGAAAGCGTGTGTTCAACCCGGCGCTAGGTTCCCCCGAGTGTGTAATGTCTGAACAAATAAGATAACATCCGTGCGTTCTTTATACTGACAGTTATACAACCCAATAGATTCACAGCAGGAAAATCTAGCTTTAAGGCGCTATATCTCTGTCGCAACAGAGAGAGAATTAACATTTTTAACGAATATCCTATCGAAGAGGAGCTGACTCACACTAGCAGAGGTTTTCGATTTTAAAGGAACTTCTACATCCTACACAGAATTCGCGTATTCGTGTAATTTAACTTTTTAAGGTCTCGTGGTTATTATATACACCATCAAGGGTTAACAATAAGCTATCTTCACTTTTCCACAGAAAAGGTAATATTCACACTATAACCTACCACTATGGGACACACGGATAGTAGACGGGTAGGTAGACAGGTATAGCTCTACTCTTCCTCTAACATCGCCGCTTGTGGAGGTGGGTGCTTAACGCCAAGCCCTGGTCGCTTTACCCCTTGGAATGACCTGGTACCCATCGTACAGGAGGCTGGGTGGTCTCCAGGGCCTGTCTGGACAAGTGCGGAAAATCTCACCCCCACCGGGATTGGATCCCCGTCCAGCTTGTTGCGAGTTGCTATAACGACTACGCTATTCCGGTCCGGCACTTTTCCACATACGAGTAGTGTGTTGTACGTTTCGTATGTTTCTCTCAATAAATACCGATGTCCCACTGTAACATATTTACTTGTTGGATTTTCTAATGGAAACAATGTGTTCTCTGTGAGATACGTACTGAATCTTTGTGTATATAGATATATATGTACATACTCACACACACACACACGCACACACACACACACAGTGTATATAAACAAACGCGCATGCACACACAGAGACGGACACACCCACATATACATAATTTTAGTCTTCAAAGTGTGAATTTCCGTATAGCGTCCATTTGTAGGCGGCAGTGACTGTCTGCGACTGACTCCATTCACCTGCTCACGCTCAATTTTAAATTTTAACGGACGTGTTTGTGGTCTCCCCGTTATGTGCCACCTGTTGTCGTACGGTTGACTGCAAGGCAGTTCGCCTATAGTCCCACACACAGCAGTAAAAGGATTCATGTTACAATCAAATGGAAACATAAATCGACACGAGGGGTGTCCCAACACGCTACTGGCAATCAGAGGTGTTCAAATTAAATACGAGAAGTTTAGCCCTTTGAAGCAGTAAATTTAGTACCATAATATTTAAAAATTTAGCCCTGTCTTAATATAAAAAAAGCCTGTGTACCCACTACGAAGACCTACCGCTGTTGTTTCTTAGAATCCTACAAATGTAAAAGGTAATTTTGTCCGGTTGCACATCTTGTAAGGCATAATGGGAGTAGACGTATAGATCCACTCATTCTTAATATCGGCATTAGATGGAAATAGAGGTCAGCTTCACGCCCAGGCCGCTTTTTCTCACGGAAATGTCCTAAGTACCCACTTGTTGGGCCTCAGAGCCGGCTTAGACATTTGGAGAAAAGAAAAGTCCCTTAACCCTGCTGGGAATCAAACCACTTTTCCTCGTTTTTCCAGCCTTAAGCTCTATGTTCAAGTCAGCATTTGATTCACTGGATGGAAAAGGTTTGTCTCATTAGACAAGTGCGGCTACAGCTTGAATTTTACCCTTAGAAAATGTTTAAATTACCTCAGAGACTAAATATTACAAGTTAAATTAAATTAAAATTTGCATTGAGGTTTAATGTGATTTTCGATATAATGGTTCAGAAAGAGAAAGAAGTCAACCGTGATCACATGTTCAATACGTCTGGCAGTCCAATGGCACGCGAACCTTCACGAGATAAACATCACGACCTTCATAACTCCAAACTCAATTTTAATTCTATATTTTTTTGCAACCCCACTTGATATGAAGAAACTGTGTGTAAGAGAATACCGTTTCGAAATTCCTTCTGCACATGAACGGATATTTTTTAAAGGACAACATTTCACGTGCTTGTTTGCCATTTAATTCGCCCAGTGTGTTAGGGAGCTAAACACTTCTGTGACAGTTTCATTCTATAAGATTTTATGGTTATATAAGAATCTATTAATATGTTAATATACATTAACATTATTATCACTCGGGGAGGCATTGTACTATTTCTAACATAGCAAACATTTTTCACACCGTAAGAAAGAGGCCTCTTTCGTCTCAAAAGTGCCTTCCTTTGCATACACTTTTTTATTTTCTCGCTAGAGGATTGCCCATTCCGAGTGCTGAAACATGCAGATTTGCATACTCACAATAAAAGCGTTGTCTTTTGACTGAGTTTATCTGTACATATCTAGTTGATTAACAGAACGGGATGACCTCACCAAAAAATAAACAATAAGTTTCAACTAATGAACGTCAGGTGATGACATGTAGTTTGGCACATACAAACAAATGTTAAGGGGAAACGCACTGCTTAAAACTTTGGCGCAGAAGTGCTCCGAAAATTTATGTGAAAATTTGGTACCTGACATAGCACATGCAGTGACGTCCAAGAATGTAATAATCACGTCCGTGAGTACCTCATGTCACAAGCCACAAACTTCGTAAATGCAAAGCAGTGAATTTACAGAAGAAAATGTAGTTCTAAAATACATAAGTCTAATCACCTGAGGGGATATTTTAAGCGGAGTTCTCCAAGTACGATCTTCATGCTGACATCACAACCGGAATGTCATATTTCATGTGTTCTTTGTAGCTGTAGGGTTTTAACCCAATCGCCCATCCGTTCGCAAATTTTATATCGGAAGGTAGACTACTGTCCAGAATTTGTTCTAACATGGTAGCGGGACTCAAAACTCATGGTTCTCGAGTGAATTTATTTTCGGTCCGTCTCAACTAGATTTTTTGCTCAAATCGATATAAATTTCCTAAAAATGAATGGTTCGACCTAGAGAACGTTATATACAAGTCCAGGTCTCGTTAGGATACAGTCTTCAATACTTACTTTCAATATCCTTGGTACGAAGAGTGGATCAGTCTGCATGGTACTCGACGATTAGGGAATAAAAGTCCCATTTCAGGCAGGAGCAGAAATTTCTGTCTTCACTATGTAGTCCATAGCGACTCTGAGAGTCATCCGGCCTGCTATCCAGTGGGCCCTGCGATCCTCTCACTAAGGTTAGACTCAGCGGAACATGAACTTTGCCACTCTTCGTTATCTAGTACGGCTTCTAGGTATGCGTGAAACTGTGCCTCCATTTTGCTGTAAGCCCTCACGGCGTTGTACATCAATACTTAATATTATGTTTAATATTTAAATAAATATAATGAGACAAGTTTTCTGACTTGAACAGTGCTATTACTTTAGCACGATATCATTTTGGGCGTACTGCAATTAGTATATATTAAGTCAATTGGCATATGCAAATTCTTGAAAAACGGATTTGGGAAATACATTACCTTTTACAAACTGTGAGTATACCTGTCCATTAATCTTTGAGAGGGCTTCTTTAATGTCAGTGGGGTATTATAGACTGCACGGACAACCCTAAGTTTGTTAGCCCCATATAAAGTTTTATATTGGATGCCGTGAAGAGCTGCGATGTGTGAAGCAATGTGACGTTGTTTAGATACCTGTTCTATAATCAGAAGCTTTGTTTGTGGCATTCATGCAAATTTATCCGCAAAGCTGCTGTTACAAACGGTTCCACTGGTACTTTTATATACGAGCTGATCCTCAAGGGGTGCTACCACCACTACGAGTACCTACAAATACAAAAAGAGTTACAGAATGACAAAGCAGATGTAACGGTAAATTTCAGGAAGCCTAGTGGTAAGCACCCAGTTTGAATCGGATATAAGTATAAAGAATTCGTAACGAGGTTGTTCGTGGTTTTATTCAGGCTCGTAAGAAAACTTAAAATATATAATTCCTGCCCTCTGGAAAGTCGAAGCCTACTGATATTTCCCTTTCGCCTTCCTGTACATCTATATGTGAGAAGAGTGACGGGCGAACTTCCATATTCCGAAAAAGCACGAAACGTCTTTGCCGAATGGAGAGTTGTTAAATTCGTTATGGTGGCCAAGCACTGGGGTTCATTTCAGGCGGAAACTTTTCTTTCCACCACTGTTCTCCACCGAGCGTGATCTAGTGCTTCTCTTTCAATTTCCAGGGCCCTCTCGTTTCCTTAAGGTCATCCAGTAACTGCTTACGTCTTAATCCTCGCCATCTCGTCACTTCTATCCTTCCTTCTAGCTTTCCTTTAATGATGTATTTTAGAAGGCAGTTCCTACGCAAGATGTGATCAATCAAGTTAACCTCCCACTTCTTTATTGTATGTAGGATATACCTTTCCTCGTTGACCTTTTGTAATATTTCTTCATTTTTCACACGATCGGCCCAATTGACCTTCTCCAGCCTTCTCCAGCACCATATTTCAAACCTTTCCAGGTATTTCAGATCTAGGTTCCGATGCGTCAAAGTTTCACCATCATACATACTAAGCTATACTCAGAGAGTAATACTTCACTAGTTTCTTCCTGAAATCCAGTTTGCTGGTGAATTTTTTTTTTTTTTTGTTGACTGATGCTTTTGTAATGACAATCCTGGATATAATTTTACGTGTCCATATTACATTATTTGTTATCACGCTGTCCAAATAGCTAAAACATTCCACAGTTTCAGTTGTTTTTTATCTATCAAACTACCCATCCTCCTGTACAAAGATACTGGAGGAATTTTTCACAGAGTAAAGAGAGGCTGGGACATACAATTAACCACTCACACACACACACACACACACACACGTAGGCACGCACGCCCGCATTTCCTTAAATATCACTTCCAAAATAGTGTTTAAATAACTGAAGTACAGATATTAGAGACATCTGCACAAAAATTCGTTGCTTGGCCGGAAACAGGAGAACGAAATGGAATACGAAGAATACAAAAAACTAAAACAATATACAACAATTATGGCTGTCACTTTCAGTGTTGCCTTCGTCAAGTGCTTTCAGGTCACATGACATAACTTCCCACTTACAAGACTCCAAATGGTAAGATATACATCGTCATGTGATACATAGAATTTACCAGGGCGTTCTTTACTTTCAGCGTGTACACCTGCGCCGATTTTCATGAAACCAACACAAACTCAACACCATTATGTACAAATCGCTTGAACCTATTTTCACCAACATCCAATAGGCCTAAATGTGGAAAGTACGGATAAAAATTCACTTACACCCTTAAATACGACTCTCATGAAACTCAAATCTCTTAATCAACTGTGAAGACCTCGTGTTTCGAGTTCTTTCCAGATCGTATTACAATGTACCAAATAATGCAACATTTCATTTAAGCCTTCAATTAAAGGGGGTCGTTCACTACATTAATTGACACAACACTCACAACTGCTCAGTGTCATTATGCGGTGACATTCTACGTCGAATTTATTCAACTCTATCAAGAAATATGGAAAGCATGGGCATAAATTCATTTATCCCTTCAGTAACGTATGACGGTCACTGAGCCGATTTTCAATAAATTCGCGCTAGTGTGACAACTCTCTGTAAAGAACTCCTTAGTCAAGAATTAAGAATCCGACATACATTTTAGTCCCAGATCCCAAGTCACAAACGGATGGAAAGACGAAAGTGGCCCATACACAAGTCGTTCACTTCAACTCGTGAAAAACACCCAACAAAAAGGCACACAGTTATCCTTTCCTGATGAGCGATTTAACCCAGTAATCGAGATAATTGTGGCTCATTTTCATCTCTGCCTCGAGCCTGTAAAAATCCCGTAGTCTGCACGCATATACGCATGTAACAATCTTTACGAAACATAACCCCGGACAGTTCTAAAAAAGAACGTCGAGACATTTCAATTTAAATTTTAATTTTGACGGAAAAAATTTAACAACCACGCTGCATGAAGGCCTCCACGCCACGAACGTTTTTGCAAGAATGTGAGGATTCGAATCCTGCTCCACACAGACACGTACAATTCCTGTCACTTTTAGGGCAAATACATAAGGTAGGAAAATTAATTTTATATATTTTATACAAATTATAGCAACTCGCTACGGGTTTGACGGTCCGAGGGGCAAGATTTCCCGCACCCGTCCAGAACGTCCCTGGAGCCCACACAAACTCTGCACAATGGGTACCGGGTCTCTTTCCCTGGAATAAAGCGGCCGGAGCGTGGCGTTGAGCACCCACCCCATCTAACGTCGAGGTTAAAGAAACAGTAGAGCTACAACTCTTCCTCCATCTGGACCTTCATGTCCCGCTCTAGGGTGAAATTTAATTTTCCCTCTCTCTTTTAAATTCCTTGTGCATAGTAAACAAAATCAGATATTTTATACAGTTTTCTCCGTATTGTGCATTAGTACTACAATCGTGCGTTATATAAGTAGTGCATAGATTGAATGATTGAATCAGTTTTCTAAATCTGTAGACCAGCCAACGCGCCGTAATTGGTACGCTAGGCTTACGACTGGCTAACTTGTTTTCCAGCTCGACTGACAAACACATCCTCTTAAATAACAAAGTTCTTAAGACATTAAACGAAAGATTTCCAACTGCAAAAGTTGTACTGTTGAACAGGATGGAGAAATTACGGCAGAGGGTAGAAAATGGTCTAGAAAGAGACAGTCGTGGCCTAGTTTCAAGGTACTGTCCTGGGTGCTCGTTGATGAGACTGAAGAAAACACTTCAAACACGACCGCCCATAAAATATCCTAAATGTTAATCTACAGCCTTAAAGCTAGAGCGTTCACCTTACTGTCTAAAGAGATATTACGTTTCAACAACAGAAGCAGTTCGCAACAATGTGATGAAAGTTCCATAAATAATGAAATTTACAGTAGGCTTTGGTCTGTATTGGAAATATCATTAGATGCAATGGTGTACATCTATAAATCCCACAAAATTAAATGTCCGACAGTGTAATTCTCAGTAGATACGGAGTAACATTGTTCCACTAAATTAATAGCAAGTACGAGTATTATCTTGGTCGCGTCTTCACCCGAGACGACGTCCCTCAGAAACATTTTAAAATTCATGGTCACTGAAAAAAAAAAAGACGGATTTCTGAGAACGCTTAATGGCTTATTTGCGTGTCATATCACACTAGTAGTTAGCGGAAATGTCGTCAGTATTAGAATGTTAACATCTCCGCTAGGTAAACGCAGGGATCTCAAATCCTTGCCTTTAAGTGTACAAACACTAAAACTGGAGAAGTAAATTTTATTTACAGGCACAAAGGCCTTCTGGCATGTTCCATACAAATCAATAAGCATAACTTACTTACTTACTCCATGGTGCAGAGTCCTTCTTGAGAAGCTAACTGGTCTGCAGCTAGTCAAGAAATTCCCCACATTTCACGGAACCCGAAGGTTCATTACCGCACTCACAAGCGTCCGC
>Ga0123357_10008320_pt1 | contig 12950 bp, 17 predicted proteins | sample TergutEmb28metaG_FD_89873 | JGI IMG/M metagenome (GOLD analysis project Ga0123357, IMG submission 89873) | Embiratermes neotenicus P4 segment gut microbial communities from Petit-Saut dam, French Guiana - Emb289 P4 | ecosystem: Host-associated > Arthropoda: Insects > Digestive system > Gut ...
CCCAGCCCGCAGATGCTGCGCAGCCTGCGCGTCCAGGGCGTGGCGACCCAGCTCGAGGGGGTGGACGACGCCGCCGCCGCGGGCCCCACGGAAGACGCGCCGCCGGCGCGCATCCGGGCGCTGGTGGCGGTGAGCGCGCGTTCCATCGGGCTGACCGGCGAGCAACGCCTGCTGCAAGCGGTGCAGCCGTTGCCGACGGCGCTGGTGGCCAACGCGCTGGCCGTGCAGGCGGCCAACCGGGAATACCAGGAGCGCGCCCTGGGGCGCCAGGGGCTGCGCCGCATGTACATCGGCACGCTGACGCTGAGCCTGGTGCTGTCGGTGTTCGGCGCGGTGCTGCTGGCGGTGGCGCTGGGCAAGCAGTTGGTGACGCCGCTGCTGATGCTGGCCGACGGCGTGCGGCAGGTGGCCGCCGGCGACCTGCGGCCCAAGGTGGTGCTGCCGGGCCGCGATGAACTGGGCGGGTTGACCCGCTCGTTCGCCGACATGACGCAGCAGCTGGCCGACGCGCGCTCGGCGGTCGATGTCAGCATGCGCGAGGTGGAGGCGGCGCGCTCCGGCTTGCAGACCATTCTGGACAACCTCACCGCCGGGGTGATCGTGCTCGACCTGGCGGGCGTCATCCAGTCGTCCAATCCGGGCGCCACGCGCATCCTGCGCGTGCCGTTCGCCGCCCATGCCGGGCAGCCGCTGGGCGCGCTGCCAGGACTGGAGAGCTTTGCCGAACAGGTGCTGGCGCAGTTCGCCGAATTCGAGGGCGAGCGCGTCGAGCACGGGCCCGACCACTGGCAGAAATCGTTCGAGCTGTACGGTCACGCGGGCGGCGGCATGAGCACCGATGCCGTGTCGCTGGTGGCGCGCGGGGCCGCGCTGCCCGGGGGGCTGCGGCTGTTGGTGTTCGACGACATCTCGGAGATCGTGTCGGCGCAGCGCGCCCAGGCCTGGGGCGATGTGGCGCGCCGGCTGGCGCACGAAATCAAGAACCCGCTCACGCCGATCCAGTTGTCCGCCGAGCGGCTGGAGCGCAAGCTGGCCGACAAGCTGGCCGCGCCCGACCGGGCGGTGCTGGTCAAGTCGGTGCAGACCATCGTCGATCAGGTGGCCGCCATGCAGCGGCTGGTCAACGAATTCCGCGATTACGCCCGGCTGCCGACCGCCGATTTGAAGCCGCTCGACCTCGACGTCCTGGTCGCCGAAGTGCTGCACCTGTACGGCGGCGAAAGCGCGTCCGGCCTGCCGGCGCCGGTGCGCCTGGAGTGCGAGCGCAGTTGCCCGCCCGTGCTGGGCGACGCGCAGCAGTTGCGGCAGGTCATCCACAACCTGGTGCAAAACGCGCTCGACGCCACCGAGCCGCAGAACGGCGCGCCGACCGGCGAAGACCGCAGCGTGATCGTGCGCATCCAGTGGCTGGAGGCCGCGCAGCGCGTGCGGCTGACCGTGCTGGATCGCGGCCACGGTTTTCCGGATGCGATCCTCAAGCGCGCCTTCGAGCCCTACGTCACCACCAAGGTCAAGGGCACCGGTCTGGGGCTGGCGGTGGTCAAGAAAATCGCCGAAGAACACCACGCCCGGCTCGACGTGTCCAACCGCGTCATCGACGGCCGGACAGCGGGCGCGCAAGTATCGTTATCATTTGAGCCGGCGCCGCGTGTGCAGGCACGGCCCGCAGTTCAGAACGACTAAGCAAGACGATCCTCCTCATGGCCAACATACTCGTAGTGGACGATGAACTCGGCATTCGCGATCTTTTGTCGGAGATATTGAATGACGAGGGGCACACGGTCGAGCTCGCCGAGAATGCCGCGCAAGCCCGTGCCGCGCGGCAAAGCGGCAGCCCCGATCTGGTGCTGCTGGACATCTGGATGCCCGACACCGATGGCGTGACCCTGCTCAAGGAGTGGCGCGGCAGCGGCCAGCTCACCATGCCGGTGATCATGATGAGCGGGCACGCCACCATCGACACCGCCGTCGAGGCCACGCGCATCGGCGCGCAGTCGTTCCTTGAAAAGCCCATCACGCTGCAAAAGTTGCTCAAGGCCGTGGATCAGGCGCTGGCGCGCGAGGCGTCGTCAGGGCGCAAATTCGCTGCCGAGCCGGTCGAGCCGCCGCACGCGCTGGCCGCCCAGGCCGCCGCGCCGGGCGGCGGCGCGGCGCCGCCCGCCCAAGCCGAGCCGGGCCCGCAGGGGCAGCAGACCTTTGAACTCGACCAGCCGCTGCGCGAGGCGCGCGACGCCTTTGAAAAAGCCTACTTCGAATTTCACCTGACCAAGGAAGGCGGCTCCATGACCCGCGTGGCCGAAAAAACCGGACTGGAGCGCACCCACCTGTACCGCAAACTCAAGCAACTGGGCGTCGATCTGTCCCGCGCGCGCCGCGGCGGCAACGGCCACGCGCCAACGTCCTGAGATCGTGCTAGAATCAACGATTCGATGGCCCGGTAGCTCAGTTGGTAGAGCAGCGGACTGAAAATCCGCGTGTCGGTGGTTCGATCCCGCCCCAGGCCACCAGAATTCATCAAAGAAATCAACGGGTTACGCTCAACGGCGTAGCCCGTTTTTCTTTGCGGTGTCAACCAAGTGTCAACCGCGCCAACGGGTTGAGCGCCTTGGCTTCTTGCAGATGCTCGGGTGAGAGGTGGGCGTAGCGCATCGTCATCGTGACGTTGGCGTGTCCCAGGATGCGTTGCAGGGTCAGGATGTTGCCGCCGTTCATCATGAAGTGGCTGGCGAACGTGTGGCGCAGCACGTGCGTCATCTGCCCGTCGGGCAAGCTCAGCCCGGCCCGCTCCACGCCCTCGCGGAAGGCCGAAATGCTGTAGCCGAAGATGCGGTCCATCTGGCCGTGTTCCTTGGCATGCGCCCGAATGTCGTCTTCCAGGGCCTCATCAACCGGAACGGCCCGCGTCTTACCGGATTTTGTGCGGGCGTACTCGATCATGCCGTTCCTGACCTGCGTTTCCCGCAATTCCTCAGCCTCGCTCCACCTGGCGCCGGTGGCAAGGCAAATGCGGCTGATGAGCCGGACATGCGGGTTTCTGGACGCGGTGAGGGCGTTCAACAGGGCCGTGATCTGCTCCAGGGTGAGGTAGCTCAGTTCGGACTGCTGAATCTTGAACTGGCGAAGGTTGGCCAGTGGGTTGTCCTTGGTCCAGTGCCCCAGGCGGATCAACTCGTTGAACATGGCGCGCAGGTACGCATGCTCGCGGTTCATGTTGTTGGCCGTCAGACCAGCATCAAGGCGCTTGGTGCGGTAGGTGGCGAACATGTCCACGGTGAACCGGTCGGCGACTGGATCGCCCATGGCCTCGACCATCGCCTTCAATCTGCGGTGCATGTCCTGGCCAGCGCGTAGACCAGACCCATGATGGGTGAACCACAGTTCGACCAGGCCGGACAGTTTGCGAAGGTCGCGGCGCTCCGGCATCCACTTCGCGTCCTGGTTGACCTGTGTCTTGAGCCAGGCTTCCCAGGCCAGTGCCTCGACCTTGGTCTTGAAGGACTTGCGGAACCGTTTCCCGCCTCGGCCGCCGGGCTGGGCATCGACTTGCCAGCCCGAGTCAGCTTTCTTGATTGCCATGAGCCTTCATGTCTGCAATCCGTTGGGCTCGATGCTTGAGCAGCGTGTCGTCGTGGGCTAGGCCGTACGTGCTGATTTGCTCAATCGTGGCCTGAATGTTTTTGACATCAAACGGGATGCCGTATTTCTTGGCAAGGTCAGTCATGGCCATGAGGTCATCGGCGTATTTATCCAAGGCCGCTCGCTGCTTGCGCTTGTCGGCTTTTGCAACTTGGATGTGTTCGAGTGCTGCGAGCGCGGAAGTGCTGTGAAGCGCTTCATCAATGGCAATTTCTCTGCTCAGCATCAAACCGCTGGATGACCTGGTTTGGCTTGGCGTGTCCGACGGAATGGTCTGGCCGAACTCAGGATCGGCTATGCCGGTGACCAACCACAAGGCATGTTCTGGCCACTGGCGAGCCACGGCCTGAATCATGTGCTCATGAGCGCGCTGTCGTCCGTGCCAGAAATTTTTCCAGTGGTCTGCCGGAATCCCTGACAGCTTTTCCAGCGTGCTGTAGCGCTTCCGCTCTGGCAGCCAGTTGCTGATAAGCCACTTCAAGCGTTCTCCAATCGTGCGCATGTTGACATCTCTTCTATTGGTGTATTATAAACACGGTGTATCAATTACACGGTACAAGGTACACGGAAAAGACATTATGCCCCTGCATGCTTCGTCGTTAAGTGTCCACAGTCATGGTGTGCCACCGCTGTCGGTGCCGTTGATGACCCGCGAAGCCTTTGCCCAAGCGGTGGGGCTGCCTATCGGTGTTCTGACCGCACAAGCAGAGCGCGGTTACTGGCCGCAGATCACCGTCGGAAAGCGGGTTTTCATCAACGTGGAGGCCATCCGGCTCAAGGCGTTGGAACGAGCGCAGGAGTTCGCCCTATGACAGCCAGCGCCACTTGCTGGACTGCTAGCGTCCTTGAGTGGCGCCACGCCCTCGAAAGCGGTGCCGCTGCGCCTGCCCGCAGCGTAGCGAGGACAGCCGCAGCGGCACCGGGCGCCGCGACACCCCCCTTGAGTAACACGGGGATAAACAAGGGCGAAGCATGAGCAAGTACCAATCCGAAGAAAAGATGGTGCTTGAGGGCCGCAAGGTCAAGCTGCTATCCGCCGAACGATCAGCCCGTGCCGATGCCGGTGTGGTCATCGACTACTTCCGCTGCACCGTCGGCCGTGATGCCCTGTATCGGGCCAGCATCCCCAGCAAGGGCGAACTGATTGTCGATGGCTTGCAGCTTGACCATGAGGTCGTTTACGACCTGGCCGTCCATTGGGCACGGCTGCTGGGGTTCCAGCCAGGCGAGACACGCCCCGGACGTGACTTCTACGACCACACGTTCACCATCGTGAACGAGGACGGCATCGAGGTCGGTTCCGTCAGTGGTGGCGGGGCCATGCAGCGCGGGACGTTCTGCTTCACGCTCAAGGGCTACGGCTGCACCAGTGCGCAAGCCGGGTGGGAAGACCGCGCATATGCTTTCTTCACGCCTTTGCAAGCGACCATCACCCGGATCGACCTGGCCCGCGATTTTTTTGATGGGGAGTATGGCTACAAGGATGCGGAGCAGGCGTACCGGGACGGTGAGTTCAGCTATCGCGGGCGTGCGCCCAGCGTCTACCAGCATGGCGACTTCGAGACAGGGCATTCCCGCACCTTCCAGGTCGGCAAGCGTGAGTCCGGCAAGCTGTTTCGCGGCTACGACAAGGGTCACCAGTTCAAGCTGATGGATGACCCGTGGTGGCGGGCCGAAGTCGAGTTGCGCAACCATAACCGCGTCATCCCCCTTGAAACCCTAGTTCGCCCTGCATCGTTCTTCGCCGGGGCCTACGGCTTTTGTGCGCGCATTCTCGAAGACGTGCCACCTCAGACCATTCCCACCGGCTTGAAGGTGGCGGAGGCGTCGGTCGAGCGCACGTTGCAGTGGTTTGAGAAGACCGTGGCCCCGTCCCTCGTTCACATCAGCCTCACGGCCGGATTTGACTGGCTTACACGCATGGCCGTCGAGCACGCCCACCGCGACAAACCCCGCTCTCTCAAAGGGCTTAGCGCCGAGTCCATCAAGGCCGGCGTCGAGCGCGCCGTCAGACGCTTCATCCACACATCGCCTGTACCGGCCGGGCTGATGCCTTCGTAACCGCCGGACACCAAGGAAACCAAGCTATGAAATTCACGTCATGCATTACTGTTCAAGGCATCAAGGGCAGCAAGGGGCAGCTTGAAAGCGGCCAGGTCTACGACAGCACCAAGATCTACGTGCAGACCGATCTGGACGACTCCAAGGGCATGGGCAAGGGCTTCGCCACCGTCGAATACAACTTCGGCACCAGCGACGAATACCACAATTTCAAGCACCTGCCGTTTCCCATCGACTGCGACGCGGAACTCGAAATCGTCACCAACGGCAAGACGCAGAAAACCCAGATCGTCAGCCTGCGCCCGGTGGAACTCACCAAGCAAGCCAAGGGGGCCTGACATGGATTGCCGCCCTTGCTGGTACGTCCAGTCACTTGACGACGGTTCGTTCCTCGCGCCGGACGGTGAGGGCGGCATCGTCATGGTCCATCTGTTGGTTCATGCCGTCCCCTTTGAAACCCGTGAAGCCGCCGTGCATGCGGCCGTGGATTACTTCGATGGCCAGGCCTCGCTGATCAATCTTTGCCAGTCCATGGCATGCGAGGAATTCATTCAATGAAGACCGAAGCCGACCATTACACCCTTGACCTGCTGGGCAGCAAGCCTGGCCGGACTCGCAAGCCCAGCGCCAAACGCACCAATGAACGCGATCAGCGTTCGACCTCTGCCAAGCCTGGCAGCGAACCCACCGACCTTTGCCCCTGGTGCGGTGCCGAGCGGTCTTTTTGCTGCGGCATTTGCACCATCGGACAACTGGGGCGCAAGGGCTGAGCATGTCCACAGAACTCTGGATCGTCGCATGCAAGCAGCCGCCGAACCTGAACGGGACCACCTTGGACGCTCAGTGTCCGGTCGCCCAGCGCATCACGGTTCAGACCACCTTGGAGTTCTTCGAGCAACAAGGTTCCACAACGGCCGAAGACATGGAGCTTGACCCCGCTGCGGTCGGCGCTGTGTTCTCGCTCGCTTTCTCCATCGTCGTGCTGTTCTACCTAGTGGCGCGCGGCGCTGGTTCCGTTTTGAGCCTTATCCGTCGTGGGTAAGCCAAGCCGTCCGGGCGGTTCCCCGGTTTTTCTAACAAAGGAAATCACATGAAACCCTTCAAGCAAGCCCTCAAGTACGGCGCCGTGGTGGCAACCGTGGCCGCTGCATCGGCTGCCAATGCAGCCATCGACCTGACGCCGATCACCAACGAATTCTCGACGGCCGATGTGGTGACCGCCGTCATGGCCGTTGCGGCCGTGCTGGCTGCGATCTACGCCACCATGACCGCCGCTCGTATGGCCCTGCGCTGGATTCGCGCCGGCTGATCGGACCGGTGATCTTCATGCATGAATCGGGCGGGGTAGGCCACCCCGTCATTTTTTTGGAGGTGACGAAATGGCAATCGACTTATCGGTAATCACTGACCAGTTCTTGGCGTCCGAGATCATCCTCAACCTGCTGGTCGTCCTCGGGACGGTCGCCGCGCTTTGGGCCTGGGCGAAGGCCACGGGCTACACCTTCGCGCGGTTGCGGGGCGACCTGGCCGGCGTTGACCGCCGACTGACCGACATGGCCTCTGATGCCTACTACCGGAAGCGGTTGTATCGAGAGCAACGCGCAAAAGGCTACCGGGAGTGGAAGCGTAGGCGGGGGCTGTGATGGTCGAGAACCTTTGGTATCTCTTTGTGTTCGCCTGGGGCATTGCATGCGCCTGGGCCGTCATCAAGGGGCTCGGATGAAGCTCTGGAAGCGCATTTTGATCTTCAAGCTGTGCCTCAAGCTGGCGCTGTTCCCGGCCTTATTCGTTCAGATGCCGACCGCGAACGCGCAGATTGCCACGCCGACGGATTCGGCGTACTGGAACATGAACCGCGCTGTCTCGGGTATCACGCTGCAGGCGATGGAGTCTCGGGGCTATGTTCCCAGCGACCCGCGAACCTACAGCACGTTGGCGCATATGTCTGGTGCGGCCAGGGTCGGGATTACGTCTGCGGCGGGTGCGGCGGCTGGGGTTGGTGCAGTGACGCTGGCTGGTGTCACGGCCCCTGCATGGGCGTCTGTCGCTCTTTTTGTCGGGGTGTCGGCTGTGGCCAGCTACGGCATCAGCCTGGCCCTCGATGGCCTGGTGAACTGGCTGTTCCGATCGGACAACAAGCTGGACACCTATGGCGACCCGATGAGCGTGCCCACTTCCACGGTCATGAGCCAGGGCGGACCGTACTGCCAGGTCAAGTTCGTTTCCTCGCCGCACAACATCCAGCTTTCCGGCGGCGACTGCGAAGCCTTGGCTAGGCAGGGCTATGCCCAATACATCGCCAAGGCCAATCCTGGCGGAAATGCGTCGCCGAACTGCACGACGTCATCCAGCTATGTGGCCTGCGGCCCCATCTTTGCCTATTTCATGACTTCCGGCGCGCCTGTCACGTGTGTTGCGGGCACCTTCTACGAGGCCGGGCAGTGCCAGAACTACAACTTTGTTCCCCCGTCTGCCATTCCGGCCAAAACAGGCGTTCCTATCGGGACGGCCGTGAGCGACATTCCCGCCGAAGAACTTGACAAGGAACTGAACCCGCAACTGGTCGCCGCCGTCGCAAACCGGCTCTGGCAGGAGGCGGCTGCGCAGCCAGGCTATGACGGAATTCCGTATCCATCGGCCAACCCGATTTCCACCGAAGAAGCCACGCAGTGGCAGGAAGCAAACCCGCAAGCCTGGCCATCGGTGCGTGACTTCGTTCAACCTCGGACGGATACGGAGACGAACACCGATACGGTGGCCTTGCCGACCAACCCCACGCAGGTGGGCGCGCCACCCACCAGTTTCACGACGGCGCCTAATCCGAGCACCACCAACCCGAACGCGGAGCAAGACCCGCTGAACCTCGGGCCAGACCCGGCAATACCCGCGCCGACGTTGGAAAGCTCGCCGACGGCCCAGCAAATCCTTGATCCGGTGCTGAACATGTTGCCTGGCCATCGAAGCTTCTCGGCTTCCGGTCAGGCGGGCCAGTGCCCCACACCGATGATCAGCCTATACGGCACCCACACCCTGGATGCCCACTGCACGCTGATCGAGCAGAACAAGGGTGTGATTCAGGCCGCCATGACGTTCGCGTGGGCGGCTGTCGCGCTGTTCATTGTGCTGTCGGCGTAGGAGAGCGCATGTTTGGAATCCTGCTTTCAGCGTTCAACACGGCCCTTGCGTGGGTCTTCCGTTCGGTGCTGGTCAAGTTCGGCGTCTTCTTCGCGCTGTACTTCATCACATCCGAGTTCACCGACTTCATCGTGACGCTCATCCCGGATACCAGTTCGGTCACTGGCACCCTGTCGGGCATCGGTTCCGGGACGTGGTACTTCCTCAATGTCTTCCAGATCACGCAGGGCTTGTCTCTGGTCGTGTCCGCCTATGCCACGCGGTTCGTGATTCGGCGCATCCCGGTGATCGGGTGATTTTCGCGTCCGCGAAAAAAGCAGTATGTCAATCAATGCTTACACCGGCCTCATGGGATCAGGCAAGTCCTACGAGTGCGTTTCGTCCGTGATCGTGCCCGCCATCAAGAATGGGCGGCGTGTGGTCACCAACGTGGAGGGCATCGACAGCGATGCCCTCCGTGCCTACTGCCAAGAGAAATGGAGCGTCGCGCCCGACAAGCTTGGCGAGGTCGTTCACTGCAAGAATGATGACGTGGCCAAGGCCAGCTTCCTGCCCTACGGTGAGAACGTGGACACCTTCTGCAAGCCTGGCGACATTATCTGTATTGACGAAGCTTGGCGCTTCTGGGGCACCGATTGCAAGCTGCTGGCTGAGCACAAAATCTTCTTCCGGGAGCATCGCCACTTCGTGGACCCGGAAAGCAAGGTTTGTTGTGACCTGGTGCTGATGGTGCAGGACATTGGCGACCTGCACCGTACCCTGAAAGTGGTGGTCGAAGTCACGTTCAAGACAACGAAGATCAAGACCTTGGGCTGGGACAAGATCTACCGCGTCGAAATGTGGGAGGGCTACAAGCTCACCCAGCGCGGGCGTGTGTCGGTCGAGAACAAACGCTATGACCCGGAAGTGTTCCCGCTCTACAGCAGCTATCAGGGTGGCGTAGGCAAAGAGCTTCGTGTCGATGACCGCCAGAACGTGCTTAAAAGCCCGAAGCTGTGGCTCCTGGCCGGTGTGGTGATCGCCATGTTCGGCCTGGGTGTCTGGGGCCTGGTCGGTTTCTTCAACGGCTCGAAGTTCAAAGACAAGCAGGCCGTCGACAGTGGCAAGCCTGCGCAAAGCTCGCAGGCCAGCCAGGCGCAGAGGCTGGGAGCGGGGCGTGATGTGTCCGACCTGTGGCGCATCGTCGGCAGCTATCAGGTCGGTGGCGTGGTCATGGTGGCTATCGCCAACGAAAACGGTGTTGTGCGTCTGGAGCATTCCTCTGCCTTCCAGAACGCGGGCATGACGATGGTGGGCGAAGTGGACGGGCAGCGCGTCATGTACTGGTCGGGCGTACCCGCACAACAAGGAAAGGCCCATCCATGACCCGCCATCTGATGCTGGCCGTGATGTTGGCCTTCTCCCTGTCTTGGGGTTCGGCCGGTGCGCAGAACGCCGTTAAGCCCGTCAAGTTTGATTTCAGGTCGGTGAACGTTGCCCAGGTCGTTCAACTCATTTACGGCGAAGTGCTGACCAGCCCGTATGTGCTTGATCCCGAGGTGCTGAATGATGCGCGCATCGTCTCCTTTCGCTACAGCAGCGACAAGGGCGATTTGCGCGCCTTCGTCGGCACCTTTCTGGATTCGCTTGGGTACACCGTCCAGGCCCAAGGTGGCATTGACTTCATCACCAGACGCCCCGAGCCTGAAAAGCGTGAACCCGTGATCGAGCAGGAGGGCTTTGTGTATCGGCCTCAGTACCGCGACGTGCATTATCTGGCGCGCTTGCTGGCACCGCTGTTCCAGGGTGCTTTCAGCGTGAACGGGTCGGTGGCCAGTAATGCTGTCGGCACGGACAAGTCCGTTCAGGAAGGCTCGGCGACGGCCATGTTGGATCAGAGCGCCGACGTGTTGGTGTTCACCGGCACCGAGAAGGAAATAGACAGGCTCAGGGCGCTGTTGCCTCAAGTGGACTTCCAGCGCGGTGAGGTCGCCGTGCGTGGCCTGGTCTACGAGGTCAACACCACGGATAAGGAAGGCTCTGCATTCGGCCTGATGGCCTCTCTGCTCGGCGGCAAGCTCCAGGCCGGTGTTGGCGCAATCAACCCTGTGAGCAGCTTTCTGAGGTTCAAAAACACGGCGCTGGATGCGGTGTATTCGGTGCTCAGCCAAGACAGCCGATTCAGGGTCATGAGCAGCCCAAGCCTCCGCATCCGGTCAGGGGCGCAAGGCACGTTCTCAGTCGGCCAGGATGTGCCCGTTCTCGGCGCAGTCAGCTACACCAGCACCGGCCAGGCGGTGCAGAGCGTGGAATATCGCAGTAGCGGCGTGATCTTCAACATCCTGCCCACGGTCCGCGAAAGCGTAATTGACTTGACCGTCGACCAGCAGTTGAGCAACTTCGCGCAAACCACCACGGGCGTGAACGGTTCGCCCACTTTGACCAAGCGAGCCTTGAAAACCTCGGTCGGCTTGCAGGATGGCGATCTGATCGTGCTGGGCGGCCTGACCGAGAACAAGGAAAGCGACACCCGCGATGGCCCGAGCTTCTTGCCGAGGTTCCTGCACACCACGGGCAAGGAAAACAGCCAGTCCGAGATTCTGTTGGTGCTGCAAGTGCAGCGGCTCTGACAAGATTTTCGTGTCCGCAAAAATTTCATAGCGTCGAGGTGTAACGTAATAGTACGTAATACGCTACAGCATCAGGCCAGGGTGCCCGCGCTGTCCGTGTGGCACTGGCGCTCGCGGTGGACGAACAGCCTTCGAGGCTGTGGCCGAATCGTTCCAGTACGATTGGTGCGCGTGATGATGCTGCGTTCCACGCCGTAGGTGGTGCACGCACTTCTGGGTAATTCCCCCGGAAGGAAAAGTAGATTCAGGTCTTTATTGGGAGTGTGTGTATGGGCTGGTGGATCACCGTTACCAAGGGCAGCACCGCCGACGAGTTGCCCCAGGACGCTACCCTGGCATCCTGGGAGGTTGGCCTTGGCGGCCTGCGTTGGCTTGATGACCTGGTGGTCGCAGGCAGGGCGCAGAAGCTGCGCGGCGATGGTTTCCCGACCCGCTACGAGGCCCGCGCCGCTGATGTGCTGCCGTTGCTTGATGAAGTCATGGGCCGCCCCAGCGTCAAGCTCAAGATGTTTCCGCCCAAGCTCGGGAGAGCCGAAATCGAGACTTGCCCGCTCGACCTGGTGTTGACCATCGACGCCTGGGACCAGTCCTAGGTCATCTGTTACCGGCAGCCTTTGATTTGTTGGAATCTCGTTACTGCTGTTCAAGCGTGGGGCAGATTTCCGGCAAGTTGAAGCTTGTTCTCGCGTCATGGAAAGCAATCTGCCTTTGCGCACCAACCAAGCTACCAGAGCTCATGTAGCGGTCGGACAGTCCGGGGGACTGTCCGAGGAATCCGGTAGCGTGAAGCAAACCGGCTCAAGCCGGTTTGTAGCGTAGCCCGGATTCCAGCATGGGCGACGCGACGACGGTGGTGCTCCTTCGTCTGCGCTGGACCCGTCTAGTTCATTGGCTGACGGCAAAAGTTTGCATGGACGATCTGCCGCTGCCAATTCTTCAGAGTTTTGGAAGCGGTCAACCAACTGTCAACGCCATAGCGGGATACTGAGTAAGTAAAGCGGCTGCAAGTCCTGTAAGTTATTGATTTGCTGGACAAGGCGGAAATAGTGCAGGGCCTCCGCAGGGACTGAAAATCCGCGTGTCGGTGGTTCGATCCCGCCCCAGGCCACCAAGTTTGATAAAGAAATCAACGGGTTACGTCTAACGACGTAGCCCGTTTTTCTTTGGTGGCGTCCACCGCACCAACGGGTTGCGGGCCTTGACCTCTTGCAGGTGTTCGGCAGACAGGCGTTGAATACTTCAGCGGACGAGAATTTCGACGCGCCGGTTCCTCGGCTCGCTCACCTGATCGGGGGTCGGGATGGCCGGCTCGCGTTTGCCCCGGCCAATGGCGTAGGCGAAGATCGGGTCGAAGCCGCGCTGGATCACCAGTTGGCGCACCGCGCGCGCGCGCCGCAGCGACAGCGCGTCGTTGGCTTCCATCGAGCCGACGCGGTCGGTGTGGCCGGTGATGACGATCTCGCCGCCGGGCCGGTTGGTGGCCAGCCACAGCACGCGGTCCAGCTCGGC
>Ga0123357_10008321_pt1 | contig 12950 bp, 9 predicted proteins | sample TergutEmb28metaG_FD_89873 | JGI IMG/M metagenome (GOLD analysis project Ga0123357, IMG submission 89873) | Embiratermes neotenicus P4 segment gut microbial communities from Petit-Saut dam, French Guiana - Emb289 P4 | ecosystem: Host-associated > Arthropoda: Insects > Digestive system > Gut ...
CACCCCCCCCCCCCCCCAACGTTGGCATGGCCACATCTCATCTAGCCGTGCACGTAGCAATCTCTTCTATTACACTGTGGATCTATTTTTTTTTTTAAGTAGGTCCCTGCCAGCATCTCTTAGCTTCTATGGATTGAACTTACACAACAGTGTCCAGAAGAAAGCTTTCGGAAATACGATACTGCTTCGAGATCCATAAGGGCGGGGTTCTTCTTGACGCTTGTTCAATTATAAACTTTTCAACGAAGCATGTCCACCGTAAGAAGTAGTTTAACAGACCACGAAGGTTCCATGTCTTCTTTTCGTGTGCTTCACTCACCACATGTCCCACTACCATATTACACAAAGCAAATTCTTACAAGTAAAATTCCCCAGGTCATAAAAATTAAATGATAAATCATTAAAGGTTCAAATAGCTCATTTACTCTAATGCAGTACTATTATTATCTTTCAACACAATCCCCGCCACAATGATGCATTTGTCTCACCGTGGTACGAGTTTAAATATTCCGCCGCGGCAGAAATCAGTGTCTTGCATTCGCAACCTTTCATGCAAAGCCATTTCCACGTCCTCATCACTGCAAAATGGGGTACCTCTCTAATGACTCGTCGGTTTTCCAAAATCATTTCCTTCACTCGTGCAGTAATCATATACGTTCTTGATGGCTGCTGGACCGACCGGTGCGATCACAGTCATGGAAGTTCGACCATTTTGAAACTGTGTACACCATATTCTGACACGATGATGTCTCTTTACGGCACCACCAAACACCTCTACCAAACGACGGCGAATTTTGACGGTGGAAACATGTCTGGTCCACACACACCGATTCACACTACGAATTTCTTCGAGGCACCAACTTTTCATTGTCGTTGCCACTGTACATCAACTTATCCCCTCAACAGCATCTCACCCTGCCGCTATGTATTGCACGTTAGCCCTACTATAACACTACCTCTTACCTAAAAATTAAATGTGTCACGATCACTAAATTTACAGGCTCTGGAGCCTTACTCAACACGCCTCATGTAACTAGCTGGTTCCTGTTTTGTGGGATGAAGAGGTAATTTTCCATTCTGGTTTGAAAATGTTTCGCATTTTGCCTCCATGGCCACAACATTCAGTTTCCAGGAGGTGACTGAGCTCTGAGCTTTTCTGCAACATGAAACGAAATCTAGTTGGAAAAGTGCTAGGCCTCGCGCGCAGACTAAGTATTTTAATGTACACGAAATACGCAAACTCACAAACGAATGCAGGCAAATGCTGAGTCACTATTCTACGCTACTATTTACTGCTCGTCCCGCGTTCGCATTACCAGACATTTCATTCTATTGTAGTGTTTCGTATTCTGCAAGACGGAATTACACGACAGCTACGTGCCCATATACATGTAATGCACTTGCGCTTGTGCGTCACAATAACCACTGCAAGAGAAATGCATAAATTGATTCTTGGGCTACTAAATGGATGGCGCTGTACAGAGCAGTGGTCCGTGAACTGTGTTCCGTAGAAACCTCACCTAATGAAAAAATATAATGCCACAGAATTACTGAATAGGTACTAAAGAAGGGTCATTATTTTATCTGAACAATATCGCTTGTCACTTGCTGTAGGATGGCTTATCGTACCTATAGACCGCAGCTGCTATGTGACAGCCACATTAGCGTTATAACAGCGGCTGGAAGAGACAAACAATATTTGTCAGATAAAATAACCCCCGTATACTTAAAACGTGCTTGCCAAACAAACCTGTGGGAGCCAATAAAACAGTCTGCTACACAGACGTGAATTCGTGTCTCGAACAGGGAGTTTAGTTTCGTTGATTTCGGTGGTGCTGACGCGTTAGAAATTTACAAATTAAATAAGCAGTGTTCATTTGCTTGCAATTACCATAACTGTCATAAGGTTTTAAGTGTATCATTACGGTGGTAAACCGATTTTATATTTACTCATATTTTATTACGAATCATTCGATAAAGGACCATAGTAGAAAGCAAAAAATTAATAATGGCTGCACCTGGAACCGAAGTGGCAAGATAATTAATTATAGGTTAAAATTTCATCATCCCATGGCACCTACAGCAATGATCAATACACTTTACCACTCCACTAAAAAGCGAAAGCAACCTGTTGTGAATCCAACTTGTCTATAGCATTTACAAGCACGGGTGCTTCTGATGTAGACGCTGTATTGTGCAACGCAGTGTTGTCGAACATTTCCGAGCTGGCTATCGAGACACCTTGAAACCACTCATCCAGAATGTACAGCCAGAGACGTAAGTTTTTCCATGCGCAAGCTTCAGACATTACAAACTGTCTGAGCCTGTTAATCACAGCATTATACGGTGTGTTACCACACTGCACTTGCCACGCGCTACTGGAATGAAAGAACGTTTGATGGACGAGGAGGTGAAAAAGAGGCTATGAAGATTAAGCTGACGAAGAAACTCTGAGATTATAAAGAGACCATAATATGGAAACGCGATTTAATCTTGTTAATGGTCTTTCCTTGCAAATTGACATTAAGTGTATTCGTACTGGCAGTGTTTCTTGTGTTCGTTCGTTACTGCCACTAAAATAACAATGAGGAAGATGCAATCAACTATAATATCTTGCAAACCACATAACAGCTACAGGAACTAATGCCGCAACTGACACCCACGTGAGATCTCGTAACGTAACTGCATCGATGCGTAAACAGACGGAGACAGTAGAAAGCTAAGAAATATGGCACGGGTCGTAGCATATAACGGTTTGGTACCAAGTCAACATATGCTTCTTTGACTGTCACTGGCTGAGACAATGCAAACAAGCCTGAAAAATGTGCTCGATGAGCCGTAAATAATAAATCGCATCAAATCCAGACCCTTAATACCTGGCAATTTAAGATTCTTTGTGAGAACATTCGTAGTGCAAAAATTATTAATGTGGCTTTTGAGGGGAAAAGTGTTCGTCGGATTTTTAAAGCTCCGTTTAGACGTCAGTTTCTATCGCGCACCCGTCTCAACCTTCACCGAGTGTAAAATGTACGTCATGGTTGTAGATACTGGCGTACCTGACAGACGCTGTCACAAAACTGATGAACAAAACCTCAGCCACACACCAATGCCGCTTTAGCCACACAGACAGCCCTCACGGTACTACTGAATAGAAAGCTATGTGAGGCCCAGAGCAGAACTGGACGTTTTGTGGAGAGGTAAATCTTGACCCAGTCGGAAATTCAGCCACAGTTCCTGGTCGTCCAGTCCGCAGCCTAGTCACTATACGGACTACGCAACCCCTCGTACCAGGGAAGTCTTCTTCCCCAAGGTAAACAACAATTCTGGACCAACAGTGTAGAAAACAACAAATCTGAATGTAATCCAGCTTTAAACGGGTTTTGGTAGAATGTGAAAATAAGTAGGACGAAATGCTTTTCAGTAGCATTGTCTAACATTCGAAAGGCCTTCAGTGCACCTTCTGGTACAGAAAATTCGCACGGATTCATAAATCAGTTTTCATAACAGATAACATGTCTGTGGTAGATAACGTAAGACACACATTACTTCCGCTTTCACGACAAAGAAAAATTAAATGAAATATCGTTGGTTAAATTCTGGCGCTGTCGCCTTTATATCCAGCAGAGTAAAATCTGCAGTGCTCTTCTTCTGCTTCTTCGTTCTTATCTGTTTGAAAGTTAAATCATGGTACGTGGCAATAAAAATAAAATGCACTCAATATGAGAATACAGATCTCAAACATTTGAAATTTACGGGACCTTTCAACAAGGGAAAACAGCAGCACTCCACATACTAATACCAGGAAAAACGGAAAAATCGTATTTCCCCATTTTTTGAAAACTAATAATTACCAAGTCAAATAAGGAAAATAAAGTTCAAGAAATCGACCGAAACAATCAAATTACGGTACATTCGCAAACCGAACCAGTCCCAGTGAATTTAAACTAACGAATTTAGCTGACATTCCTACACTTCAACGCAATCGATTCGACTTTCCTTTAATTTAAGATTACAATTAAAATGTTTCACGACTTTAACCTCTAGTATGTATAATTTGTTGGTCCCTTAAATCAAAATCAAACAGAATCCACAAAAAATGGAGGAGGGGGGATGTAATAAAAACATCAAAATGAATCTTAGAGGAAAAGGATGTGAGGGAGCGACTTAAATTACACCAGCTGAGAATAAGACCCAGTCACGGGCAGCGAGCTGAACTTTCTGGATCCGCGCAAGATAGGGAATTTCTGGGATAGATAAGAGGCTATTAGCTTACGAAGGGCTAGGTCTAGGGAGCTGGTCTGATAAGCAGTTTCAAATATTGGGTTATAATGCACTACAAAGGCGGACGGAAGCGAAAGTGACCCATGTGTAGGGTAACGTCGCAGTGTTTCCCGGCAGCCTGCCGATAATCGCAGCCTTTTACCTCTCGGTTGAGAAGCTGGAATGCCAGCCTCTTGCGCCAGCGTTCCGTGCCCGGATCATACATTGAAGCAGATCTTAGCCACTTGTTTCCACAGCCCTTTATAATTTATCAATCACAACAACCACTTACTTCTCGTGGCTTTAAGACACCAGGCCGACTGTACACTGCTGCAACATAATAGTGGAACTTGCGGAACGTGTAGCCAAGAAGACAGTTTCCGTCTCTGTTTACGAGCCGCCAAGGTTACGCCAAACCAAGGCCAGACTCACTGCATGAGGCCCAAAAGGTAAAAACGACCGAGAGAACGAGCGATCATTTGATTACTCCCCTAATGAGACAGCGTTCGACACGAGGAGGCGCAAGTCTGTTGCCCATCATCTAATCAACCACGTATCTCTCCTGTATTTATACATCAACATGTCTCGCACTCGATTTTGTACTAATTTCATTATACTGTGTCAGCTACAAGGTCATGTACCGTCGACTATGCATAACTGTAACTCCGTGAAACATGAACGTTACTGAGCTAACTAAAGTGGCTACTACCCGAGCCTGTCGAATGCAATCCTCTTTCGTTAAAACCCTATTTTATGACTATATTCCTATCTGTGTCTACGTGTCTAACAAATAGTCTGCACCCTTTTTCAAAATAGAATTCTGTATGGATAGTATCATATGTCGCTGACAGGATGTTTGATACCAGTCACATCCAGTCAGCGACTAGACTGCTTATACAGATGCATGATAAAATACCGTAAAGCTGCTTGCACAGACTTCCTGATGATGAACATTTAGTTGTTAGAAACATGTCGAAAACAATATAATTGAATTAAATCATTAAAGAAAAAAGTGTGTATCTTGTTCTTACATATGTATATCACGATGAACGGTTCAGAAAACGTAAAGGATACCATCATCTCTACGTATGTTCGACGTGTCCCCCCATGTCGACCTCTCGGGAATCAGTACGGACAACTGGACAGCTCGTGGTAGGAAGAATTTTAATGGCCTGTGTTAAAACGCGATACAAGCATAGTCCGAAACAAGTTAAATATCACCCGAGATGGTTGGTACCCTGTCCCACATTCGAAATTGGTTGTCAATCGGGAACACTCAATACTCTACTACCAATGCACTCTGTGCGGAGTTGCTGGTATCCCATCGAGCGGCTCCCCTGGTGGCGGATAGGGGAAGGCTCACCAGATATGGTGGGTACTGGGGAAATAAAATACCCAAGGTGGACCAAAACCAGCACCACTGCCTTGTGGAGAAGGGGGACCTTCAAAGGCTAGGGTAAGAAACCCCGACAGAAAATCAGCCTGCTCAGAGGCTTAGATGGCAGCCCCATCACTGAGATCGGGTGCTGTAGGCTAATAACCCGCACACCTTAAATACTAGTATTAAAGAAACTGAAATGAAGAGAATGCACCCTGTTCGCATTTCGGCGGATTACTGGCTACGCCATCTAACATATTTGAAACTTCTCCTCAATAACCACAGGCAAAATGTCGGTAAGGCGCCTTCAAATAAATGCAGGTATCAATTTTTTAAATGGCCCCACGCACCACTCTACACCCCCGCCGTTTCACGTAACGACGCAGCGATCGCCGCCATTCAAATTTGCAATGATACGGGTGCATGTGTTTTAGCCCAATGCACAGCAGTAGTTATTCTATTAGGCTTCACTCACCATATTTAAGGACGCACTGGGAACTGCCTCACCCGAATCGCAGACACCTGTCACACGCAATAAATACGTTGTTGCTGCATGTCGAAGTTCTCCTGGTACAAGAGGATTAAGTTGGGCGGGGGGGGGGGGACACATATTCTGAATATTTTCTTTGAAACCGTCTTCGGTTTTATCCTTTAACATGCCTCACAAATGAAAAATCGATAGCACGGATTCCGATACGGCGAACGGGCCCACAATCCCTTGCCTATTACTGTTACCACAAACACGCTATCAATCACGCATTGGATTTAATTATATACAAATACAAGCACAGCACAAATGGTGTCAGAATGTGTGTAACACGTCGGTGTGAGTTTACGGTCTCGGAAAATATGGGATCGATAACCTTGGTACAAAATTTACCTGGAGGGAATTGAAAGGACAGCATGTATGCCAATAATCCTCGCATTGAAGACGATAAGAAATAAAATATTTACAGTGACATGTTCTGCTATATCTGCTTTAATTCAAAATGCATAAAAAAATTCTGCACGTCGTAAATATATAAGTGCACTCAAAAAACGCATAAATGTTTGCGGTGTGAGCTCTTACACTGCATTTATTAAGAAAGGCACATGTTTGCTCGTAATCGGACAGGAGTTAAAAACATGGTGTCAGAATGGAGTGTACATACATCAGTGTGCCTTTACTGTCTAAAAACGGGCCCAACAATCTTAGTTGCACTTACAGCACACAATACATCAATCAACTTTTGCATAACGTAATGGCACTTCGTGGATTAACATGGAAAAACTCCTATCCTGAGGGCTCATTACGTCCAGTGAGCTGAAATGAAGCTTCACCCCTCAACATAACAAGTGTGGGATCAACTTCTCCATAAAGCAACCAATGAAGTTCCCAAGTCACATAATTCAGTCTTGCTTCACCACGTGTCACAGAGTCAGTGAGCCACAGCACTCTCTCTTGGGTGTAGTTAGAAGCGTATCCTGAGTGTCTCTTACTGTGCAGAATGTAACCTGTTTATCGAAAACTTTTCATCCACTAGAAAAATCTCCAAATTTTCACACTTCTGTAACAACCGCAATCAGCATATGTAGTGGATCACGGAAAATTCGCATTCTATTGCCGATGACCCATGAACTTTCCGATACGTACCACGGGAGCGAGCCGGCGATTGGGATCGCGTGGAACATAATTGACCGGACGGACAGCGACTAGCAACTGGGGTCATATAAAGTAATGACCCTATATTACCTCGTTTCATTCAATATTAGGGCTACACACATTCTATGCAGCTGCGCCAGCGTCTTTGTTGAACCGAGAACAAATACATCACTAATTCCTTCGTATACTTACACTGATTCGAAATATGTACAGTTTCATTTAAAGTGCCGGTATCAGAATTTTTACTGGCCTGTCAATGAAGTCCTGTTAGGCTTACGACTGACTTCTAGGAGCGTCAATTACAGACGACAAAATAACACGTACTGCGTTAGAACAAAATCACTGCTACGAGCGACAAATGGGCGATTCATCGTCGAAGAAGCTGAATCGACTTTGTTTTTGAATAATACGGAAGTGAAAAATCGAAAATCATATTCGCCGTCCTCTGATCTGGAACTGGATATTTCCCGCTTTAACATTTTCAAGGTCCACACGTTTGGTCTCACCAGCCGTAGCCTATGTGTGGCGCAGAGCAGATGTCACGTAAGTATAAAGCAAGACTGGGTCGGTAGTAGAACGAGCGACATGCCGAGGGAGGCTATTTATTCTGCGTGCATGAAATTAACGTGCGACGGGAAATTCGGCCGCTTTCATATAATTAATTAATTTAGATTAAATATACAATTTCCTCTGAGTGGAAGAGGAATTCTATACCTATATATCAGACGGGGGACAAAAATGGCTGCAGTAATTATCATGGAATATCACTTTTTCAGCTACATGTACACTTTTATCCACCATTCTTCTCTCAATGTTAACTCCTTGTGTGGACGAAATTATTGGTCAGCTATTTATAAGACTTCAAGAAAACATTATTCTCTCTGGAGGAGGGTCCTAGTGTAGACACTCTCTTTGCGTTTGGTATAGGCCACTCATAACACTACTTGGATTAAAATGTGGAAAACTATTTACATTATACATTTATTTATTAGTCTACACCGCCGATATTAATTCACTGGGCGAAAACACAGATACTACGGAGAAAAATCGAAGGTCTGTTAGTCACTAATAAACAGGTTGGTCTGGACGGGGGTGTTGAAAAAACGCAGTTCGAGGTGCAAGCTGAAAGTTTCCCGACTTGCTGGGCGGAGCGCAAGCCAAACGTAATGCAGCTTCGTGCCGTTAGATACCGCTGAATTAATTTATTGTAAATCAGAGTGACGAGTGCTGCTGTAACAGAACAATGCATGATTGTGCAACTGCGGTTTAACTGTATTCGTGTCAGTGTGGTCTGCAATCGTTGTAGTCCAGTGAAATGGCAGACCTTAAGGAACAGACAATTTGCACCAAGCTATGTCTTAACCTTGATAAAACAGCTTCTGAGACTTGTTAAATGCTGAACAAAGCCTTTCGTGATGGCGCCATGAGTACAGTACAAATATCTGAATGGCACTCACGTTTGGAACGTAACCGGCCGAACTTCGACTGAGAATTTTGAACGTTCAGGTCGCCTATTGACTCGGAATGCCAAAAATGTAGAAAAAGCATGCCAAGTCATCCACGCGAACTTGAAGGTAATGCGCCTAAAATGGGATGTATAATTCAGCCTTATCTTACGAATTTTCACCCTATTTGTACTGACTGAATTCGTAAATCATAACTTACTCCCTACGCAAGCCAGTCGAACTGAGAAAAACAAACGATAGGAAGTAAAATAGAAAAGGTACGGAGAGGCAAAATAAAAGATAATAAAAAATGAAAACTACGACGGGTATAAATTACGAAAGGAATAAATGGGCAAGAAATACTGGAAAGATGAATTTTCAAGTGACGGTGAAAAGAAAAACAACGAATTTTACACTTGACAGTCAACATGGCCGACCTTGAAGAAAGCCTGAATCCCATCGAAAAAGGAAGCAAGACCGAGCGAATGACATCACACGACTCGAAATGCGAATCACATCGCTTTATCAGACGTGCAGCTTATTTCAACAAAGGTCACCGACCAGGGGGTTCCACACGGGATTGCTGTACGTCACACATCTTCGTAAACATATCCTAAAATCAAGGGTTCTCGCACTTGTCATTTAATTTGCGTTAGTCCTCACAGATTCTTCGGTTTTATCAACACATTCCGCATTAACTTAAAAGAGGCTACTTTCAGCTTTCGCACCAGCAAATTCGTCATTCAGGGCCGGCCTCAAGTATAATTATACAACGCTGAATACTTTGACCAGCAAGGTAAGCGTTCTGACCTTGACCGGTAATTTTTGCTACAAGCCTCCACCACCCTAAGATATATAGTCCAAGAATAGCAGGGGTAATCCACTACAAAGGACTATATACTGCATAATCTGGCTTTGAATCCTGACAGGAACAGCGAGTTTGTTTGCTCTTTATGCTCTCTTCCAGCACGCTGTACTAACCCCGTAGATAACGCAACCCTAACACGATCTTCGCATTACACTTCCTAATACCATTCGCAATGGCAGCAATAACAATAATCCACCTACTATTTCTGAACCAAACAGGTTCAAACAACCTGCTTGGATTAAACAAAAATAGACAAGATCCCATTCCACCCATATTTTACAGGAAAAAACATCCTAGGATTCGCAATCATAATCATTATTATCGATACCAACCCCACGGGAGATCCAGACTTTACGCCAGCAAACCCTCTAGCATCACCAGTACATATCCAACCACAATGATACGTCCTATACGCATAAGCAATCCTACGATCAATCCCAAACAAACTAGGACGGATAATCAAATCAGTAATATACGTAGGTCTCACGTAACGTACCCACCACAAAGTGACTATGTCTTTGCTCGAAATACCAGTCACGTCCAGCTAATACAACACGGTTGGGGCCACTTCAATGGACATAAAGTTGCCTAGTACCTACCCATGATTCAACGTAGAATACCGCTCTTCCATGACCGTCGCCAACTTCAATGTAAACAAAAATCCAGCCACATTTCGTAGGCGGGTTTTATTTCCTTCATCCCGGGTAACATCCAACACCGTGAATAATAATAATAATAATAATAATAATAACCTCTAACGGTTTCTTATGTAATAAAACGCCCAGCACTTTACGGAACTTGGTTCATTACCTATAGCCAGTCACTGGTCCCAGTTCCAAACCCGATGAACCCAGTTCCACCCTCCCACCCTCTTTCTTGACACTCCATTTTAATATACTGCCATCTACGTGCCTTCCAAGAGATTCATTTCTACATGTTTTCCCACCATAAATGCGGTAAGCAGTTTTTCATGCGTGCCAAATGCACCGCGCATCCCATCCTCCATTTAATTATCTTCACAATATCTGGCACCGGGTAAGAATTACGAAGTTCCACATTATTATTATTATTATTATTATTATTATTATTATTATTATTCCTATTAAGAGCACTACGAAGGTGCACAAGAGGCACATACGGCACATTCGCGAATTTCGAAGTAAACAGAGATGAGTAGTGAGCCTGCGAATTATGAATGGCGGCAAGTGGTGGGCTTCATAATCAGCTAATCGTAACTCACAGGAAGAACCCCGATACTCGTTTCCTGGGCCAACTATACCAGCCGATGTGTATAAAACAAAAAGTTTCTCGTTATATAGTTTCAGTGCCTACAAAATTCCTCATAAAACAACTACATTAATGTAAATCCGGTTCATGTTTGATGACAGGTGACCATTTCGATGGTAAGAGCAACATTGTTTTAAAATCAAATGCTTTTGACAATCAGCCTATTTAGTAGTCGGTATATCGGTGGGGACAGAATTAATTCCAATGTTAAACAATTTACGTAATGGGCTCTCAGTTGGAAGACATCTGAACAAGAGGGCGAGGCGCTGTCATCCCAACTACGGCCTCTCACTGTAAACGCTCGTTCACCCGACCGTCAGCCAGGATCTACTCACCCCTTCACACACACGCGCGCACGCATGCACACACACACACACACACACTGAATTACTGACGTACGGACGTAGGACTATCACGTGAATTAAGGGAAAGGTTCACAGTTCTGAAACAGGTTCTGCTGTATTTCAAGTGAGATTCAAACGGGCTGAGGAGAGATTCTGTCACTGAAATGGCAAACCGTATCAGAAAACATTTAGAATATTAAAATTTCTGTCACAAAGTGTTGTAAATTTTATTAGGCATTACACAGCGCTGTTAAAGCGGAACCGAGTACGGCACTGCGACGGACGTCGTCGTTCACTGTGCAACTCGTGTCGTCCGCTCTATTGCGAGCGTTAACTTGGGACTCCCGGAACTGTGCACTGCAAAGCGGGCGTCGTCGTCGGTCACTAAACAGAAATGCAAGTGAATGCTGGTTGCGCGTTCGGCTGCACACACAGTACGTAAGAATACAATGGATAGGAATGAAACTGTTAGCAGTATATCCCTAAGTTTCAGTACCGCTATACCTAGGAACAGTCAAAGAACACGATCCTTAATAAGTTCCATCTCTCTCCAAAACTCACATGCATTAGATCGATATTAACGTTACAGGTGGGGCCAGCTAGAAGTTAGAATTTCTTTGTCGCCCTAGGCGAAACTTAGGCTTGCCACCATGAAAAACATCATTTCCTAATGACTGCACATTTACAGTATAAAATAATCGCAATAACAAACTTCCGTGTCGGTTGTGTAAAGTGCCGTCGTCAAAGTGTTTTATGCCTACTTCCTCACTTCTCAATAAAAAGTCCGATTTCGTTTCATAGGGGTTGTATTTGAGACATACCAACCAAAATACATATCTCTCCACAACTCTTGGTGTCGACTCGCCACAGACTGACATTTATCCACATACTCCAGCACCATTAATTTAGGAAATGAAACATACGAACGGACACAACGGTTTAAAGGTACAGAACTCGCGTGTCTACATCAAGGCTTAATAAGCACTGGTGAACATGAAGTTCCGCGCTGTATGCGTACTGTCACAGTGGTTCGTGATCGGTTGCACGCTTTGATCGGTCTCATCCCCACTGCAGGGCATTCTGGGGGTGAAAAGGAAATTTATTTATCAGCCTTATCCGGAATAACACCCGGTAATTCAGTCCGGACTCAAGTTTCATTACTGACTGCGCTATCTGGCTGTTCACCCGTCATGAATTATAAAGTCTGAACAGTAACATATCAAGTGTGAGTTCCGAGTACACCGCCGTTGTGTTCGGTATCCGGCGACTTCGATACTGATTGACTTTACATTAAAATTTCCATATTTTTTACAACAAATTCAAATTATTAAGTCAAGCTTAACTGACAAACGCTGACACACTTCAAGGTCCTGTGATAAAATTCACCCGGCAGTTCTGCAGAAAGAAAAACAGCACTCGAAACCTACGCACGTCGTTTTATAGTCCTGGTGCATAAACTACGTATATCCAGTCCACATCATATACGGTTTTGTTGGCTGATGAATGTTTAGCGGCCGGGCGATTGGGGTTCAATTCCGTGCGCTGTTAAGGACTTCCATTTCACCACTACGTCCAAAGTGACATCTTTCTCGAGGGGCAGTGCGGCTGCAGTTGCTGTCCTGCGCGCACTCTTAAGCCTATAATAATAATAATAATAATAATAATAATAATAATAGCAGCAAATAGGCCAGATATAATAATTAAAAACAAAAAAGAGAAAAAATGC
>Ga0123357_10008322_pt1 | contig 12948 bp, 15 predicted proteins | sample TergutEmb28metaG_FD_89873 | JGI IMG/M metagenome (GOLD analysis project Ga0123357, IMG submission 89873) | Embiratermes neotenicus P4 segment gut microbial communities from Petit-Saut dam, French Guiana - Emb289 P4 | ecosystem: Host-associated > Arthropoda: Insects > Digestive system > Gut ...
ATTTATTGTTAACTATAAACAAAAAAGGGGCTCAAGTAAATTGAGTCCCTTTTTTCTGTTTTTGTTTTTCATCTAATTTTCTGGTTTGCATCGTAAATAAACATACTATTTTCTGACAAAATCCGGTTTCGAAAATGAATACTCAAATGACATATGGTCTGTATATGTCCCTTCAAGAATTGCAGCAACATCCTCTATAAACACCAACTCTTCATCTGTTGGAATAACATAAATTTTCACAGGAGAAGCATCAGTTGATATAAGGCTTTCTCTTTTCCTGGTAACTGCTGCTTTATTTCTTTCCTCATCAAGAAAAACTCCTAAATGTTCCAAACATTCAACAGCTTTTTGGCGGACAAGCCACCCCATTTCTCCAACACCTGCAGTAAAAACTATAGCATCAAGGGGGCCAACAATAGCCATATATGCCCCAATATATTTTTTGAGTCTGTATGACTCTAGCTGGAGGGCCAATATACAACGGTCATCTCCTACAGCAGCATTTTCGATTACATCACGTCTATCTATATACCTGCCTGTAATTCCAAGAACACCACTTTTCTTATTCAAAATACCATCAATTTCTATAGCTGAAAGATTTTCCTTCTGCATCATAAAAGCCGGAATTGCAGGATCAATATCTCCGCAACGTGTCCCCATCATTGCACCTTCAAGAGGAGTTAAGCCCATTGTTGTATCAATGGAAATCCCATTTTTTATAGCACAATGAGAAACGCCATTACCAATATGCATTGTTATAAGATTAACTTCAGAAGGGGTTTTACCTAAAATGGCAGCCGCTCTCTTTGAAACATAAAGGTGAGAAGTACCATGAAATCCGTATCTTCTTACGCCATGGTTTTCATACCACTCATATGGTACCGGATAACGGTACGAATAATCCGGCATTGTTTGATGAAAGGCAGTATCAAAAATAGCAACATGTGGGACATTCGGCAAAACATCCTGTGCTGCTTCTATTCCTGAAATATTAGGAGGATTATGCAATGGAGCTAAATCTTTTACTTTTTTTACTATTGCAAGAACAGTTTCATCAATGAGTACTGATCTTGTAAATTTTTCTCCGCCATGAACTACTCTATGACCTACCGCGGATATCTCGTTTATATCCGAAATCACACCATATTCTGAATCAACAAGAATTTTAATTATCAGATCAATAGCTGTACGGTGATCAGGACAATCTGAATCATACTTATATGCTTCTCTGCCGGGGACTTCATGTAAAATAAAAGAGTCGCCAATAGTTACACGCTCTACTGCCCCTTTTGCAATAACCTCTTTAATACTCCAGTTATATAATTGATATTTTACTGAAGAACTTCCGCAATTAAGAGCAAGAATCTGCATTAACACTCCCTTTAAAAAATTTCAAAGGCCAACTTTAAAATACCTTGGAATAGTAGCTTGTCAATAGATAAGCTACCCCATAATAAAACTGTTTTTTATAATACTGAAGAGTTCTCTGCATTTCAAGTATTTTCGTTGTTCTGCGTTGTTTTCCCTAATATAATTATCGAATAACACTATTGTTTTACTGGACATAAACAATACCTTTATGCTATTAAAAATAGCAGTTAATTCCATTGAATACTTAAAAAAATTAAATAAGGGAGGTGAACAGTTTGGCTCATAAAATTTCTGATGAATGTATTAATTGTGGAGCATGTGATGATTCTTGCCCTGTAAGTTCAATCAGCGAACAAGGGGACAAGCGTGTTATTGATGCAGCTACCTGTATAGATTGTGGTGCTTGTGTTGATACATGTCCAGTAAACGCAATAAGCGCTGCTTAGTTGCCCAATTTAACAATAAAACCCTGCACAAAGCAGGGTTTTATTGTTGTTTCTTATTAAATCCCATCTGAAAATTTACTCCTCTCCAAATCCATTATTAATCAGCTCTGAAAGGGCTTTCATCGCCTCTTGCTCATCAACTCCATCCAGAATTAAATTTACACGTGTCCCTTGTGATGCAGCCAGCATCATAACACCCATTATGCTTTTGCCATTCACCTCTATACCATCACGAACTAACTTAACCTCAGAAACAAACTGGTTCGCTGTTTTCACAAAAAGCGCAGAGGCTCTGGCATGAAGGCCTAACCTATTAACAATCAAAAGTTCCTGCTCAATCATACCTGAGACTTTCTTTGACTATCTTTTATTACCATGACAATTACCTGAGGTAATCAGCAGCTACAGCCACTCCATCACGACCGGCTTCCATTATTTCCCTGGCCAAAACTGTCAAATCTTCTCTTTCTCTCTCGCTGGAAAATTTTATAATCATTGGAAGATTAACACCTGTAAGAACCTCAATACGGTTTTCTTCTAAAAAAGAGAGACTCATATTTGATGGAGTACCACCAAACATATCTGTCATAATAATAATTTTATCTGAACCAACCGAATTTATTGCCTCTAAAAAACTGCTTCTGATTTCGTCTGCAACATCTTTTGGAGATATTTCAACTGCTACAGAGTTTTCAAGAGGGCCTACAATCATTTCAGCAGCTTTTAAAAGTTCTCTTGCTACACCTGCGTGAGCAGCAATTACAAGGCCTATCATTTTACCTCCTTATCAATATCGCGATGCGTAACCTTTAGAGTTAACTTATTATCTGAAAAACTTTTATACAATGACTCAACAATTGCGACAGATCTATGGCGACCGCCCGTACAACCTATAGATATGGTTAAATATGCTTTCCCTTCCTTTTTATAAAACGGAAGAAGAAATTCGATAAAACTTTGTAATCTTTTTAAAAACTCAGCTGTATCAGTATGATTAAGTACATAATCCTGAACTTTTTTCTCCAGTCCTGAAAAAGATTTAAGCTCAGGAATAAAATATGGATTCGAAAGGAAGCGTACATCAATCACAAGATCAGAATCAATCGGTACTCCGTATCTATAACCAAATGACTGAAAATGAAGGGTAAATAATCTGGGAGAACTTTCTCCGTTTATAATAGAAATTATTAGCTCTTTTAACTGATGGACATTAAGCTCTGATGTATCAATATCAATAGTTGCTAATTGCCTGAATGCCAGCAAATGCTGCCGTTCATACTGAATACTCTCTTCAATAGTTCCATGTTTCAGTGCCGGATGCCTTCTCCTTGTTTCGGAAAATCTTCTTATTAAGACCTCATCAGTGGCATCAAGAAAGATTACTTCAATGTTATGCCCTTTATCCTTCAAATCCTTGAGAAAAGTCTCCCCACGATCTGCAAAATCGCGGCTTCTTATATCAATAACTATCGCAACATCTTTAATCTTTTCAGAAGATTTTTGCACAAGCTCAATAAATGTCTGTAACAGAGTTACAGGAAGATTATCAAGGCAGAAAAACCCTTCATCTTCAAGAGCCCGAATTGCCGTTGATTTTCCGGACCCTGAAAGACCTGTAATAATACAAATACGTAGCTTACTCAACTTCGCCACCTATAGTTTGCCCCTTTATCCTGGCAAGAAGCCTTTCATGGAAATCTTTTGCAGAGTTGTATCCCATTCCTTTAAGTAAAAAATTACGGGCAGCTATCTCTATTATTGAAGTAATATTACGCCCCGGCCTGACAGGAATCTCCAAATACTGAACTTTTACACCAAGGATCTCATAATTTCTGTCTTCTATACCTAAACGGTCATACTCATCATCCAAATCCCATTCAACAAGCTCAATAACCAAATCAATAATCTTTTTTTCACGAATAGAAGAAACTCCAAAAAGATCTTTGATATTTATTATTCCGAGCCCTCTTAGCTCCATATGATGCTGTATGGCCCCATTTGACTCTCCTACAAGAGCTGCGGGAACTTTTCTTTTTACAGAGATAATATCATCACCAACAAGACGGTGCCCGCGAATAACAAGGTCAAGCGCACATTCACTCTTCCCTATGCCACTTTTCCCAATTAATAAAACCCCCACTCCTAAAACATCAACCAGCACTCCATGAATGTGAGTCGTTGGCAGAAGTCTCTCTTCCAGAAATTTAGTTATCAGTGAAATAAAAAGTGATGACTGTAGTTCTGTACCTAAAACCGGTATATTTGCCTTTTCAGCCTCTATCATAAGTAAATCAGGAGGGGTAAGATCTTTAGTAATAACAAGGCAAGATATTGGAAAAGAGCAGAAGCGTGAGATACTCACCGCTAACTGCTCTTTAGAAAGCTGGTTAAGATACGAAATCTCTGTATTGCCAAAAAGTTGTAGCCTATCCGGATGAAGATGTTCAGTATATCCGGTGAGCGCAAGACCTGGCTTCTGCAAGCGGGAACTATAAAGGCGATGAGAAAGGCCGGCCTTACCAGCCAAAAGGGAGAGCCCCAATCCATATTCACTGTCATTTAGAATATCATTTATGGTAAGGCTCAACTGAGTCATCTCAACTCCTTGCAGGTTCTATCAAGCCATAATTCCCATCTTTACGACGGTAAATTACATTAATCTCCTCTGAAGCAGCATCTGTAAAAACAAAAAAATCCTTATGCATGAGATCCATTTGCATTACTGCTTCATCAACTGACATAGGCTTTATAATAATCGGTTCTGACCTTATAATTACAGGTTCTTTCTGTTGCTCCAGACTCTCAGCCTGTACAACTGTTTTTTTACCTTTTCTGGATTTTAAAACTTCTGCCGGATTATGAGCTTTAATACGCTCCTTATAGCGGCGGAGCTGTCTTTCAATCTTATCAATAACCACATCAATCGACGCATACATATCATTGCTTGCTTCAGAAGCCTTGATAGTAACCCCTTTAGCGCCTATTGTAATTTCTGCAATATGCCGGATTTTCTCTACAGTGAGATATGCCTGGGCAGTAATAGGCTCATCTACGTACTTTTTAACCCTTTCAAGCTTTTCCTCTACATAACTCTTAAGTGCATCGCTCGGGTCAATATGGCGAAACGTGGTAATAACATTCATAACTCCTCCTGAAAAAATGATTTAACAAAATAAAACAACTTGAAAATGATAACAAGTCATTTTCAAGAAAGATAAAATCAAAAAGACTTCCGCCGTTCTGAAGAAGAACCAATCCTCATCATTTCCCTGTATTTGGTAACAGTTCTGCGGGCAATATTGATATTGGCATCTGACAATATCTTTGCCAAAGTAAGATCGCTGTAGGGCTTTGCAGGATTTTCCCCATCAATTAACTCCCTTATCTTCTTCTTAACACTTTCTGAAGCGACAAAATCACCATCTCCTGTGGAAATACCGCTGTTGAAAAAATACTTCATCTCAAAAATGCCCTGGGGCGTGTGCATATACTTATTCGTAGTAACACGGCTAATTGTCGATTCATGCATACTTATATCTTCAGCCACATCCTTCAAAATCAGCGGTTTAAGATATTCAATACCATAATCGAAAAACTCTCTCTGAAACTTTACAATACTTTTTGCGGTTTTTAATATGGTCCTCTGTCTCTGCTGAATACTCTTAATAAGCCAGAAAGCTGCTTTCGTCTTTTCGTTAACATACTCTTCCGCTTCTGATCCCATTCCTTTTGCCCTTACATCTGAATAGTACGGACTGATATGGAGCATTGGCAACCCTTCATCATTTAAAACCACAACATATTCACCGTCAATCTTGTAAACATAAACATCAGGAGAAATATACTCAACATCTCCTGTTTCAAAGGCAAGCCCGGGCTTGGGATTAAGGCCTGATATTACTTTTGTAACGGCAATAACCTCATTAACCGAAACCTTTAAGGCTTTAGCAATCTGTTTATACCGCTTTGCCTCTATATCAGTAAGGTGATCCTTAACAATCAGGTCAACCAAGCTGCCGGAAAGCCCCAGCTGTCTTATCTGCTCCATAAGACACTCCTGCATATTTCTGGCAGCAACTCCGGGAGGATCAAACTCCTGTATCTTTCTCAACACATTTTCAACATTTTCTACTGTTACAGAGCATATAGTTGCTATTTCCTCTAAAGGAGTCCTAAGATAGCCATCATCATCAATATCCCCTATAATCTCAAGCCCTATGCGGCTTTCCTCCTCGCTAAACTGAGACATATGTAACTGCCACTCAAGATGTTCAAAAAGGGATTCTTTTTTTGTCAGATAGTTGTCAACTCTTCGATCTTCATCATTATACTGCTCTCCTGATGCGCTATTATAACCATCAAGATAATTATCCCAACCAACATCCTGCAGTATATCCGAACCGCCGCTTATCTCTCTGAACTCGTCGCTTATATCATCGGGACTGTTCTCATTTTCCTGCAACTCCACCTGCGTCAAATCTTTGGATTCATCTTGCTCAAGAGACTCTTCAAGAACCGGATTTTCTTCCAGCTCCTGTTGTACCAAATCTAAAAGCTCAAGACGTGACAGTTGTAAAAGCTTAATTGCCTGCTGCAGTTGTGGTGTCATAACCAACTGCTGAGTCAATTTCATCTGTTGTCGCATCTCAAACGCCATAAACAATTACCAGAGCTTCCATAGCTACAACTGCCGGCTAAAGCCTGAATTTCTCCCCAAGATAGATTTCTCTTGCTTTTTTACTGGAGGCAATCTCCTCCGGAGTACCATGTTCCAGCAACTCCCCCTGATTAACAATATATGCCCTGTGACAGACAGTTAAAGTCTCACGGACATTATGATCAGAAATAAGTACACCTATCCTCTTACTGCTAAGCTCAGAAATAATTCCCTGAATATCAATAACAGCTATAGGATCAATCCCAGCAAAGGGCTCATCAAGGAGTATAAACTTAGGCATGGTTGTTAAAGCCCTGGCTATTTCAACCCTTCTCCGTTCCCCGCCTGACAGGGCAAACCCTTTACTCTTTGCAATATGTGTTATTCTGAATTCCGTCAATAACTCATCAACCCTTGCTAAGCGGTCCTGCTTTTTTATATCCATTGTTTCCAGTATAGCCAGAAGATTCTCCTCAACCGTAAGGTTGCGGAAAACAGAAGCTTCCTGCGGGAGATAACTTATCCCTAACCTGGCCCTTTTATACATTGGCATATTTGTCAATTCAGAATCATTAAGAAAAACATGGCCGTCGTCCGGTCTGCAAAGCCCGACAACCATGTAAAATGTAGTAGTTTTACCCGCCCCGTTAGGGCCAAGAAGGCCTACAACCTCTCCGGATTTAAGCTCCAAATCTATTCCATTAACCACAAAACGGCCTGTAAAAGCCTTTTTAAGCCCTTTGGCATACAAAACATTATCCTTAGTAGCAGAACACATTATTTCTGATTTCCTTTAGGATGAATAACAGCATCCACACGGCCACCTTTTCCGCCTACAACTTCACTTCTATCCTCATCAAGATAATAAGTAATTACAGCTCCTGAAACCGTATCATTATCCTGAAAAACCTTCGCGTTCCCATCCAGCACAATTTTAGAGGCAGCAGCATAATAAACTCCGTGAGATGCCTCTGCCCTCCGGTTCCCCTGGAAGATCCTGACATTGCCGAAAACCTCAGCCTTATCAATTTGCTTACTATCAGCACTATAGCTAACTATAAGTTTATCGCCATAAATTGTAAGATCACCCTGACGGGCAGCAACCTTACCCGTAAAAGTCGCAGTCTTTTTCGCGTTATCAGCTACCAAAGAATCAGACTTTATCTGAATAGGCAGATTATTCCTCATTGAAGTTATTGGAAGGGTTTTGTTCTCTGCCATGACGTTAGAAGCAAAAATAAAAACCAGCATAAATATAATAAAAACTTTTCTCATTTTTTCATTTTCCCCGGAGTAATAGTTGCAGAAACCTGGCGCAACACCTTCACCTGTTGGGTATCAACCAACATTTCCAGCCCTATACCATCTAAAGTCAGCGCGCTGTCAGAAAAGAAAATCTTTTCCTTTGTCGTAAATTTACGGAGATTCGAATCATACAAAATACGATCCGTCTTAAAAGTCATTCCTTTAACACTGCTTGCAATAACATTCCCTATAAGAGTTACTTTTCTCGCCTGCTGGTCATACTCTCCGCTATTGGCAGTAACAGTCATTGTCCCTGTAAAAGGCAACTCATTGAGAATGAACTTAACCCCGTTTACCTGAACAATACTATTTTCTTTGCTATATCTGCCGCTATCCGCCGATAATTCCCATTTAACCCTACTGCTTGAAACCTCGGTAAACCTCAGATTTTTCATCTCCATATCAGTACCCTGGGGTAATGTTCTTACAATACTTGGTTCCCTTTTATTATGAAAATATCTGTATACACCCCACCCCAGGGCTAATGAGCTGACAACTATAAACAACAGCAATATCCGTTTAATGTAGATAGTCTTCCACATAATTGTTTACACTATATCACCCTTATTATGGCTAGTAAAGCGGATAGTTGGCTTCAACAGAAGGTTTGGCATGAAGATTGTATTGAGTCGAAGCAATTAGATTGACAGGAAATATTGACTTGTAAAACAAATCATAGTGGCCTTAAAAACGCTATACTACATAGGGACAATCATTGCCAGTCCAGTTTTTCAGAATACCCGGCAGGCATTTCCTGCGTGGAGCAAATCATTTTACTTATATATATCAGATGTTAAATATTTAATTGACTTTTTACACTTTCTTAGGCAAAAACTTACCTCAAATTGCGAGTTTATATTTTTTTTAATACAATGGGGGGAAAAGATGAAAATCTGGAAGTTATTGATAGCCGCATGTATGACCGCATTTCTGTTCAGTTGTGGCGGAGGGGGCAGTGGGGGAGCAGGTGATACTCCAAAAATATCTAAGGCTATGATATCACCTTCGACAGCAACCCAAAATCAAGGCGGTGGAACAATCAACGTTAATTTGTCCATGAATTTTAAAGACAGTGGCGGCGATGTAACTTCGTTCACTCTGAACACATACGATGCAAATAAAAATCAACTTACAACTGATACCGTCCCTATCAGCGGAACATCAGGAGTCATAAGCGGAACCATAACTGCAACGCTTCCTATTCCGACAACCACAATCGGAAATTATACATGGAAAATATTTGTCACCGATGCAGGCTCACGCACATCAAACACCCTCAGCGGCTCTTTCAGTATAACTGCTCAGTTAAGTACACAAAGCAGTGGCACAATAACACTTAACGGAGGCAACACTTACGAGAGCATGACAACAATAAACAACGGCACCCTCGGCAGCGGTGGGTCAACATTTAGCAGCGAGGAAACGATCGAAGCTGGCGGTGAAGTGGTCAGCGGGACACATGTTTCAATACTCGACGGCAATATTTATTACACGATATACCCGTCTGAAACTGCAAACCTTAGCAGTGATATAGCATCAATCGAAGCTCAGGCAACTGCTGCAGGTAATTATGGCAGCCAGGATATGGCTTATGACATACTTACAGCTAAACTCTCCCACGTTCAGAGCTTTTTGAATGACGTAGTTGCCGACATACAGACGAGTAAAAACACTTATGGAACTATAGACATGTCTGACATCACAAATATCCTTGCAAGTTATCAAGCCCAAGACTTGGCATGGCCGTCGAGTCTCGCTGTTACCGGTGTTAATTCGGATTGGCTGCAAAACTTTGCAAATACAACATCACCGACATACGCCACTAGCATCAACAATCTCTATAATGCTGCAATAGCTCAGATAAACGCAATGTAGAAATTATTGCCTAATTCTATTTATAAAAGTAGAATTAGGCAATGCTTACATTATTATGATATTTGGCTATAATAATCTGTTAACTCAGGTGCTACCTAGGCTAATAGAAATTATGTTATGGAAAAAATGGTTAAGGCATGATTGCCTGATTGTATAAATAGCAAGAGGATTAAGCAATAATTGAATGGAGCTAAAAGCGCCATGCTATCAGCCCACTGTTAGGAAATGAAGGGCAGCGAGGTTATTTTAATTCAACTGGGGGAAAGATGAAAACCTTGAAGTTATTGGTAGCCACGTGTATGACAGCGTTTCTGTTCGGTTGCGGCGGAGGTAGCGGTGGAGAAGCAAACACGGATAGCAATGGCAGCAACAACATAGCAGTAGTAACTCCGACAATATCTGACGCAGTAATATCAGTAGCTTTCAGCCCAGGAGTCCCCGAAACAATACTTAAATTGACTATAAATTTGGTAGACAGTAACAGTGATGTAAAGTCGTTAACTATAAACATATACGATGTAAATAATAATCAACTTTCAACTCAAGCCTACCCTATCAGCCTGATATCAGGACTTAAAAATGGACCCATAAGTGAATTATTTTTTATTGGAGCAGCCACGCCCGGAAACTATACCTATAAAGTATTTGTTACCGATGTAGCCTCACATACATCAAACACTCTCAGTGGATCTTTCAGTATTACCGCTCCACCAACTACACTACAAGCCACCGACGGCACATGGTATATTAATTTCACCCCCGAATACATTGCATACTCCAACACTTTGATTACGTCATATATGGACACATCATATCAGTCTGAAGCTGTAAATGTTAACAGTGATATAGCATCAATTGAGGCTCAAGCAACTGCTGTAGGTAATTATGGCAGTGAGAATATGGCTAATACCCTACTCGCCGATAAAATTTTTTATGTTCACAGGTTTTTGAATGACCTGATTACCTACATACACACGCAGACAGCCATACTCCCCTACGTTCTAGACAAACCTACTATTACAAACTTCCTTACAAATTATCAAACCCAGGACTTGGCATGGCCGTCGAGTTTCAGTGCTAACGGTGTTAATTCGGATTGGTTGGAAAACCTCTCAAATACGACATCGCCGTCATACAGTACCAGTATCAACAATCTCTATACCTCTGCCATAGCTCAGATAAATACTATGCAAGCTTTCTATTCTATAGTGTCAATGCCATAGCTCTAATCAGATAAAAGCCATATAGAAATTATTGCCTAATTCTATTATCAAAAGTAGAATTAGGCAATACTGACATTGTCATAATATAGAATTACAATAATCTGTCAGCTCAGGTATTACCTCAGTCAATAGAAATTATACTATGGAAAAAGTGGTTAAGATGTGATTGCCTAATTGTATGATCAGCAAGAGGATTAGGTAATAAATATACGGCTTGTTTTATTTACGGGCGACCGGGAACGGTCGCCCCTACAACCTTCCATGCACCAGTGTGGAGAATAGGGTTTTAAGCCCACTCTTCACACTCCACACTATTTTAGATATGGTCAAAACCTGCGTCACAGAAAATACCTGTCAGTAGCTACCCCACAACCCTTTAGCCTTCAGTATCATATCACAAATCTCCCTAACAGCCCCTCTCCCACCCGGACGTTTCGTAACATAATTAACCAACTCCAGAACTTCTGAAACCGCGTCAGATGGAGCCGCTGAAAAACCAACCTTTCTCAAAACCGGTATATCAATGACATCATCCCCCATAAACGCTACTTGAGAATCTGTAAGCCTAGTATTTTCAAGGATCTTTTTGTATATTGCAAGTTTATCAAGGGACTTTTGGAAGACAATCTCAATGCCTAACTCTTTTGCACGGTTATCAACAACTATTGACTCTCTGCCTGAGATTATACCAACCTCAATGGCGCAGCGCTGAAGCATTTTTATCCCATGGCCATCTTTAACATCAAAAAATTTGCTTTCAACTCCATTGGCGTCAAAAACAATGCGGCCATCTGTCATAACTCCGTCAACATCGAGAAGTAAGAGCTTTATATCTTTTAACTGCCCCCACATCAGACTATTCCGGCTTTAAGTAAATCGTGAAGATGTATAATCCCGACAGGAATCTCAGAACTTTCATATTCAAAAACAAACAGAGTGGTAATGGAAAACTCCTGCATACGTTGCAAAGCCCTGGCAGCAAGGTCTTTGCTGGAAATGCGCTTAGGATTTTTTGTCATAAGTTCTTCTGCTGTCTGCTTAAGAAAATCAACTCCCTTTTCAAGGGCTCTCCGAAGGTCTCCATCAGTAATGACCCCAATCAGCCCGCCACTGCTATCAGTAACGCCTGTACACCCCACACCCTTAGCTGTAATTTCGAAAAGGGCCTTCTGCATTGGGGTGTCTGAAGTAACAAGAGGAAGCGATTCTCCTGAATGCATTATATCGGAGACCGTTAAAAGAAGTTTCTTACCTAAAGCCCCGCCCGGATGGAAAAGAGCGAAATCTTCTTCCTTAAAACCGCGTTGAATAAGCAGTACAATAGCAAGAGCATCTCCCATTGCCAAGGTAGCGGTAGTCGAAGCTGTTGGAACAATACCTAAAGGACAGGCTTCTTCTTTTACAACCACATTCAGGAAAATATCGCCTGTTTTGGCAAGGGTAGATGAAGGCTTTCCTGCCATAGTGATAAGTTTTGCCCCCAGCCTCTTTATAATAGGGAGAATTTTTACTACTTCCTCAGTTTCTCCGCTGTTTGATATGGCGATAACCACATCATCTTTCATTATCATGCCTAAATCGCCATGAATAGCCTCAGCAGGATGAAGAAAGAATGCGGGAGTGCCTGTAGACGCCAGGGTTGAAGCTATTTTTTGGCCGACAAGTCCGGATTTACCCATACCGGTAACAACAACCCTCCCTTTTGAAGAGAGAATCATCTTTACAGCATCTTCAAAGCTGCTGTTAATAGAGTCTGCCAAAGCTAAAAGCGCTTTGGCCTCTATATCTATAACCCTTCTCGCCTCATCGATAATCATAAATCCTCTTATGGCTCCAGCTTTTTGTCATCTACGGCGTTGTCTTCGTCGCAGGACATTCGACGTCTGTATGGGCGTCATTGACTGCCCGACAACACGGGCGCACACTGTGCGCCCCTACATCACCTCACGCCCTGCTCCTTAGTCACCTTGTATATTGTTCCTTGAAAAAAGATATATAGTTAAGTGTATAAGAGGTGTTGGAAGAACGTCCTTGTATCAGGGCTAAAAGCCCGAAGTTATCAAGTTCTCCA
>Ga0123357_10008323_pt1 | contig 12947 bp, 10 predicted proteins | sample TergutEmb28metaG_FD_89873 | JGI IMG/M metagenome (GOLD analysis project Ga0123357, IMG submission 89873) | Embiratermes neotenicus P4 segment gut microbial communities from Petit-Saut dam, French Guiana - Emb289 P4 | ecosystem: Host-associated > Arthropoda: Insects > Digestive system > Gut ...
CTGTACCAGGAAAACATTCGATAGATTCACTACAAAAGACAGCTATACTTGGGACATCACACATAATACGGAAAGTACTGCAGTGTGAAGCTTGAAGCCTGAGCGGTGGGGATCACTGCTGGTTCCAGAGAAGTACCGGGAAGAAAAGGCCCATGAATAGAGACATCAATAATAACAATAATAATAATAATAATAACAATTATTACTATCATCATCTCCTTTATGCAGGGCATTTATACTTACATTCCTGAGACAAACTATGTCCCTACAGAATACAGTGTTGCAGCTATTCTGTTGTTACTATTCATGGTGCTTATATCATTAGTTTCAGTGTTGAATCTATTGTACTTTTATGTTAGTACTTTCCGAAGTATGTGTGTAGTGCCCAATATGGCTGTTTTCTGGAGTTCCTTGACTTCATGTTTTCCTGGTATTATTATTATTATTATTTCATTTCTGTTCTTACAATTCATGAAGCTACCTTCCATTTCACACTGGGTTGTCTCAGTGTTAGCCAGTCGTCATTTCATACTTCTGTACTTGTCCTAATTTTGTTTATTAAACCATTTACACTTGACTTCATCAACATATGTGCCTAAACTTCTAACCTGATATTCATCACAGCAACTTAATATTTTCCTGTAAGCTACCTCTATACTCATATTTAACGACTTTTCTTTTAAATTTTTGTTCTCCAATTTCTAGTTTCCAAGCAATCCAGTTATATACATCTCACACCCTCTTCACCTTAACACAAAGGCACCCTCCTTTATCTGCGTTTCTTCTTATTCCTTTCAGTTGCAATACCCCAACTAGCAACCCCGCTATTCCACTTCTTTCGCTCCTTGAACACCTTTCTATACATGATCTTTTACCCCAGCTACAAAATGTAAAACCACAATACCTAATAAATAAATAAATAAATAAATAAATATATATATAAAAAGATAAATAAGTAAATAAATAAATCAGCAAGTCTTAAATGTGAAGAAATCAAGAAATTAAATTTGTGACTCAGTTCACAAATATATCATGTTATGAGTACAATGCACCCATATCAGAAAAAGGAAGTGACTTATTAAGAGAAATGGACAAACTGTCTATTACAGTACACAGTCTCATGATGATAAATCAGTAATGCTAACAGCAGTGTTACCCCACACACAACACTAATCCGTGAACAAAGCAATACTCTTCAGAACACAAATATATAAAAAACTGCTAAAATGAACACCAAACGAGGATACCACTTTAGAACATGGTTCTTCATTACATGCCCAGCAACTGATACAAACGTGTTATAACTTGTTTGTTAAACATCTGCTTTATGAAATGAAATTTTACTGCCAGTAGAAAATTGTGAAAAGTTGACTGTTTTACTTCATATGTTAAAATAAATATAATTCTCAGACATTTTGCACAAAGAAAGAGTAGTGAATGGAACAATGAGCTATGTTCCATATTATTTATAAAACACAATTAAGCATTTTCCTCCAGTTTTATTTTTTACTTCGTAAAGCTCACCTTCTGAATACAGAAGGCTGCAAGTTGATTATTTTAGAAATTCATGACACATAAGAAGGATCCCATGACCCAAGTATGAGTCACAGCCCTGGGTTTGAGAATTCCTAAATTCGGATCTATGGCTTGGACCAAATTTGATTATATTTGGAATTCATGAACCATATACTTTGGAGTGACAGAAATAACAAGAACCTTTCTACCAACAGACAGATTTAAAACATAAGCATAAGCAATATCTACCAAGTACTGCGTAAAACCAAATGCCTGGCCACAGTGGAAGGCAACATAACATTTAACAACAGGCTTAACGTTACAGGAAGGAAATCAACATACTCGTTCATAATAATGCAGATATTTCTTGAGGGCTTCTCGTGCTTGGGCATGGACTGATTCATGAGCAATGTTTGGGTTCTCTTTGTACCGGGAACACTCATAATACTCTGATCCGTGGGATTTCCAGTCTCCCAGGCACATCCAGCAGAAGTCATGTTTGCAGTTATAACACTGCATGTGATTGCAGCCCCCATTCTTCTCAATGCAGATGTGACAACGAGGACACTGAAACCAAAATTTAGGATTAATTACTGAAAGTACCATAATCATGCAGAGGTTTCGATATAACACTGTGTATACTTCTAGCCCTGGTGACAGAATAAGAGTGGTGATTTGCTTCAGGCTGCAGCCACCTTTACCCCGGATGTTATGACCACAGAAAAATACCAGTACCTGAGAACACCAAAATTAAATTTTTGTCTTCCATTCTGCAGTCCATTTTTTCACTGACTGAGCTCTAAGTGTACCCAAAAACCAGTGATACACAGCAAACTGCACTTGGATGCCAACTACGCAACTGCCTGGACCACATTTTTTAGCCTGGTAAGTATAACAAATGTACATAACATAAACCCTTTTTACTCTGAGTTTAAAAATGCTGGTTATGATTAACCACCATTTAAGATGTGCAGAGTTTGAGATTTTCATGGCAGTGTGGCTATGCCTACAGTTCTTTTGGGATATAATAGTGTGAGGTTGGGTAGTCAGTTCCCAGCATTATGATTGAAAAAAACTGCCTTCAGCTTCAGCAGTCTAGAGGATTGAAAAAAACTGCCTTCAGCTTCAGCAGTCTAGAGGATTGAGAATGCCAGTACATGGCCAGCCCTGGTATTCTTCTTGGACATTTAAGGTCATGAAAACTACAAAATTTGTACCCTCTGCACAATTATACCAAACACATCTGGTGAAAAAATGTATCCTTTAAGAAAGAATGTCAAGATAAAAAATAAATAATTCTAAAAGAAATGGTAGCAGATTACAAATGCAAGATACCTGTGGCCGCTCTCAAGTGATATCATACTGGATCAACCACACACAAAAATATATTCAATCTGATCATTGGTGAGTGCATCAAACTACCCTTAAAGTCGTCAGTAGTGGTGCACATTCCATACCTGTTACAGCTGTGAGGTTACTGTGTGAATAAGCCTTGATATTATGAACACCAAGAACAGGCAAGATTTACTTACACCACTAACACCACAAAAGACTTACGTCTTTGGTGTGAGCACTGATGTAGTTTGCCGTTTCACTGTCATCAGCACATTTTGTGAGCCACTTTTTTATAGTTGCACAATCTGTTGGAGCATGATAATCTGTCCCGCACCGAAAACTGAAAACATAAAATCATCACAGTCAAGAACAGCAGCAACCAAAAGGAAATGAGGGATGAGATTTTAGGTTTCCAATGGGATATATCTGAAGATTACAGTACACTGGAGCGTGATGCCATGTTGTTTGGTAGGTGGGTAATAACTTTTCAGAGAAAATATTTGCAACAATTCATTAATGTCAAATTAAAATAGATACTGCAAACTGAATAAAAGTACTGATGAAACTCCAGACAGAAAAGTGTTAATTCTCCTGCAACATCAAGCAATAAATGAGATAATATAAGGTCCTTCTATTGGAGTACAAAAGTGTATTTTTATAAAATGAGACAACAACTTTTAAATTTTGTGAATGTAGTATACTTATGATGTTTATACTTCAAAAGGCAAGAATTACACAGACTCTTTACTGCACACAAGAACATATGTTACCTTGTACGAAAAACACAGAACAGACAATAACAAATGTAATATTGCTACCCTGGGCTACGAGCCTCATCAGTTGACTGACAGGCAAATAAAGCACAACTCAAGAGTGCACTGAATTAGACCAGAATATTATACAAACGTATACTTGGAGAACTAAGTCTGGAATAGAATGATATTTGTAAAAATACCACACACTTTCATTCAAAATACTTCATATCAGGGTCATTTTCTATTGCAATAACATAAACAATACTCTTTCTTTACCCCATGGTGCTTCAGAAGTTGAGTAATTATCCCTATCACCACTCCATTATGGACCAGGTCATACACATCATGCTAGCAACTTAACTACTAGCTATGGATACATGAATCTCCTTATCAAGCATCAGTTGCTTATATGAATATATCAACAGTAATAACCAAACTAATCAGAAAAGAAAAACCTGGAAACAAACATATGCAAAGCAATTAACTCACCAATAGTCACTGCCTTCACTAAATTCTACGTGTACTGCTACCTGGAACCACATGCTATTAAAATTGATCAAATTTTAGCTGCAGCAGCAATGACCATACAGAAGGCAAACTATTCTAAAAGGTGCTGTTTTACCATGCTGAGTGGCTACTTTACAACATTCCTACATAACAAACTCAACATCTGTCCATCCACAACCCACTCTGTCTCATAAACCAAGTTATGACAGCACAGGGTGACAAATACAAAAGTTCACCTTAAGAACAAAACTCAATATAATCATTAACACTGTCACTACATGCAATGAAAATCCAAACTAGTGTCACTGCTAAAACACAGAGAAACCCCAAACTAGTGCTGTTACATTAGGATAGAGGAAAAAACTAGTTAGGGAAAACCCACAGCTTGGGCAGAACCCAAACAAGTGTCATTTATCAGGATAATATGGAGAAAAAACTGCACAGGAAAAATCAAGCCCAGAGCTACTGCTCAGATATGACAAATACCTATTGCTCATGTGAAACCTAAACTATAGCACTGGCTATGACACGGTTTAAAAACATCACTGGGAAAAACACAAAACTTTATTCTCATGTTGTTAGGACACAAGGAAAACAACTGCTCCTTAAATTGCAGGCAGCAGGTTTTTCTGCACAACACACAATTAATTTACAGATGTGAAAAGTAGAATAAAATTAACATGGCATTTATTAGCAATAAATAAGAATCTCCTTGATCCTGTTCTCTTTTTTTTTTTTTAATAAATAGCTGTTAACCCAAGAAGTATTTGTGCAGTTTTTATTCTAAGGGGTACATGCACCTGTTATATCCAAAATCATTCCCTCTTCAGGCTAGGTACTTCATCTCTCAACCCACTGTGGGCTAGACATACGTGCATCAAAGCAATCAGAATGAATTATTTGCAGTTTTGAAAAAAATGTGAGGAAGTTTTGTGTGCCATGTCATAATGGATTACAGCAAACCTTTTTGAATTTCTCATAACCATTTTACCAGAAGCAAAGTTACTGGTGAACAGATCACATTGCAAGTTAGATTACCTTAAAGTGTTAGGCGGTTTCATTGGCAGTTAGATGGCCAAAATTCAAGGCAAATCACATGAATGAATTAAGCACGCTCACCAAGTATGGATGATTCTGGTCAACCTAGGGTGGTGAATAATGCAGAAATACTATAACTGTCACGTTATATATACTGTACATGTTCCTTGTGCTTCATAGCAACCTATACTATAAGCCTCTGTGTATGCACATGTGTGTTATTTATTTTTAAACATGATCACATAATTGATACTTTACACATGAACATCAGATCTGCCTGCAACCACAGGCAAACCATCTTCCAACAAAAATTAAATTATTACAAAGCTCATTCTGAAGTAATGTTTATAAACGGCCTCAACGTTAACTGCATTTATTGCAGGAAATGTTTCATTTATACATGTCTTTTAAACTTGAACCCAATATAACACACTATATCTGTCACGTAACAGAACATAAACACACAAACTCATTACGCATTATATAACAATACCAGTACCACACATTTTTTCTTATTCTTCACTGGAAGAGTATGGAGATTTTATTACCAATGATCCTAATGCAACAGCACTTACTTTACTAGTACTTCTTATGCCTGGTTGAAGTATGATACCAACTGCTGCCACACATTTGGTACAAAAACAAATGAATCATGTTGAATACATTTGGGCTTCATACTATCATGAACTGTAACATGCATTACATGCACATTCAATGCCTGTGCCATGTGGGCACCTTGCCAACATGCATGAAACTCTGCACTGCACTCCTCCATTCCTTTTAAAAGAAACCATTTCCTCACAAACAAAAAGGGGGGAGGGGGGAATCCAATTAACCTTTTGGCATCGGAATTATTTTTTTAAATTTTAGCACATCCTGTATATAAAAATGTGAATTAAACAGTAACCAAATATGTTAGAATTATGAAACAAACTGCATTTTGAAAGGAAAAAAAAAGGAGAGTATATACCATGTTTAAAATATTCAGTACCTGTATTTGTTGAATTAATATATAAAATGCGATGTTTAGAGGTTAGCGGTGCGGTACGACCACTATAGTGGTCGTTAGGCGTCAAAGGGTTAATGCATTTATACTTATTTTGCCACACACCAATACTGCAAGATCACGCAGTTGAATCTCTTGTATTAAGTCTCATGTTACATGCAGCACAGCATCTGCTGTTCTTGGAATTTATCTAGCCTCATCAGACGAGACAGTGAAGGAAGAGTTAATTTCATAATCATGACCAAACTTAAGTATACAGTTACAACAATTCGGTCCACTGGCAGGATCATGTGGCTGCATCCATGAACTGCTGCTATATCAAATAGTTTCAGTTTCTGAAATTTTGGACAGTTTGTGCTAAATATTTTAAAACCCCAATCTCCCACCCGAAGTTTTATTCTCATTGTGTTCATGATGAGGATAATGCTCATGATTTGAAGCAGTTTCATGTAACTTCTCTCCAGCAAGCACTCAACTCTAAGACACAGCTTTCTGTTCAGTAAAAACCCATTGAATTAATTTACAATTCTGTATCTAGCTCTCTATGTGGAACTTTAACCTCCTAAAGCCCATTTCAGAAGCTTGTAATTTTCTTGCATAACTACTTTTCACATTGGTGTCATACATAAATGTTTGTCCCTACCCATATCTAACACCTGGCACTTAGACAAAGAAAGTAAAATGAAAGACTGCTTACAGCACATGGAGAGTACAAGAGGAAGAGTTAAAGTAACACAATGGTCAAGAAATATACGTGGGTCTAACGTGTATAAGCTCACTTCATTATTGCACTGCATAAAATCTCCCTTAACATGCAAACTCTTACATGCTGAACATAATTCGCGTCTTTTACTATTGTCACTATGCTCATTATTTCATAAACAGACCAAATTTTGCCTAATGTAAAAGCAGACACCCATATACAGATAAGCTTGCAAGCATCAGAACAGCAGCAGCAGTTTGCAGACTGGACATACTTACCAGAATGCTGTTCTACAGACATTACAGATGGCTCGTTTGGCCAAAGGTTCCTTTGCTCTTACAACAACTTGGCAGTTGGGTCCAGGACAGAATCGTAACTGTGGATGTGACTTGACATAATCTCGAAATGCAAACTGCTGATACTTCTCACGTGTGCTTGGACGACTTAACAAAGTCAACACAAAATCTTCTGGTGCCAGAACTTCACACTCTTGGGCCATACATCCAATGCCTAGTCAAAATCCAATATACATGTCAAAAAAACTCGTCCATATCAGATACTTCAAACACAGCCATTGAAACCTAGAGTGTGTATCCAAACTTTCACACTTAAAAAGAAAGATAACAACCAGTTTTCATTTATTAAAAGCCTCTCTTTTCAAAATACAGCATTTTTGTGGGTTGAATCTTGGACATGATTTGATTCCAACAGCAAATAATTTTATTTCAAAAAGTTACTTTATTACCATGCAATTTAATTATTCAACTGAGATTGTGACTTTGCTAAGTAGCATTTATTCTATTATGTCTAGGTATAAAGTTCAAATAAAGAAGACTCATCATTTTATGGCTACCGTAAGTAACATTTTTACCAGTACAACCAAAATTACAGTGCAATTCCTGTCGTCATCATCGTCACCATCATCATTACTATAAGACGGTTTCAGATTCCAAATGCTCTACTCTTACAGAAAGATTTCTGGACATACTGTACCTCAGGCTTCAGAGAGGGCAGGGAAAGGGATGAAAGGAGCAAATATAATAATATATTCAGTTACCCATCACATTTTAAGGACTCTGCTTGAGAGCTACAAAACCACTCCAGTCAAACCTCAGAGATCCCAATGAGCTGACATGCATAACTACTCTGATACAAGTAAACAAAAATTAAATATTATGCATGACAGTATTTATGAAATATGTTGACCGCATGGTACTGAAAATATCACACACAGTGCTCCTTTCTAACCAACAATAGGCTGTAGGTGTGAGTCAGTTCACAATTACTGCCAGGTTAACTGTGTTACTCCACGTAACGGTAAAGCATTAGAAGTAACACTCACCTGTCGAGATCCCCTGAGTAATTTGTACTTCAAAATGCATCGCCCAACAGTCTTTACAGAAAAGGTGACCACAAGCAAGACAGCTGAACCTGTCACTATTCTGTGATGCCACGCACACAGGACACACCTGATGTCGCAGGTGCCTTGATGCAGATGGTTCTGGAGGATGCGGTGGCTTAATTTTTGACAACACCAACAACTGGCATGAATCTCCACGGTATTTTACAATAATATCTTGAATTGCCCATTCATGAGCATGTAAAAGGACTTTTGCCAATGATGGTGTTATCTGGAAATAAATGATAAAAATATCATTTCACTTTATCCTGACATTTTCCAACACAGGTGAAAAACGCACCAGAAAAACCAGTCTGAATTCGAAGTCCACGGCCAAGATAAAAATGATTATCTATGGAAAAAGTGTCAGCTGCGTTACCACTGTGTGTAATGAATGGGCATGAAATAAGGACATGTACAGCAATACTGTACAATCAACTTTGTTATTAGAGCTTTGAGGTTTTCACAATTGTGCAATTGAGGATTCTGGCCTTCTTGGACATCAAAATGTACTGCTGGGGAAGTGATTCCTAATATACCCTAGAAACATCAGGAATCACTTACCCAGCAACACAGCCTTACATTCCAAAAAGCTGGAATCTTCCACTCTGCTTGTCACTGTTAAAAAGTCATATATCCAGCCTATAAAAGCAAATTCATACAGAACAGGCCTCATACTGGAATATGAGATGTTTCGTACAATTAAAGTGTTTCCCTGATAAGAATTTCCTGGAAATAAACTTTTTTAGGCTCATTTGCAAGACTGAAAAGTGACTATTAGCATCCTCATGTCTGTCCGGCCACCCACCTGTCCTCGTGGAACAACTCAGCTCCCACCAGACGAATTTTCATGAAATTTGATAATCAAGTAGTACTTAAAAAAATCTGTTGAGAAAATTCAAGTTTCAATAACACTGGACAGGAAAAAAAAACCACACACACACACACACACACACACACACACACACACACCCCCTCCCTTCACCAATAACTAACCATTTAATGCATCACCTGTTTACTAAAATCCAAAATCAGCTACAAATGTTGGGTATGTTATGCCATTCTCTGGTCTGTACAACTTACAACTGTTAAAATGATATTATTAAAAATTTAGATCTCAAATTTGTTACATCTGTTACATTCATATATTGCATTATAAAAGTGAAGTATTAAAAACATCATTAGTTAAGATGGCTCGTCATATAGGACACTTTAAAGCATCATTCAAAGCCAACTGTATGCAGATTTCTTTTATTTGGTTGATTCTGAATGATTAAAAGTGATGTAGAATTCAAGATTTTTTTACTTATACAGCATAAATCAGAACAAATCAATTTATCAGAAATTCAATCAACAATGCTATGCATGGTACTGATCTGAGTGATTAGCATTTCATGACTTATTACACCATCCACAACCATTCTGACTAATTTTTGTATGCATGCACCATATCTACATATGTACGTGTGTGTGTGTGTATGCATGTTTGTATGTATGTATGTATGTATGTATGTATGTATGTTTGTGTGTGTGTATGTATGTGTGTGTATGTATATATGTGTATGTATGTATGTGTGTATGTATATGTGTATGTATGTATGTATGTATGTATGTGTGTATGTATGTATGTATGTATGTGTGTGTATGTATGTATGTATGTATGTATGTGTGTATGTATGTATGTATGTATGTGTATGTATGTATATGTATATATATGTATGTATGTATGTATGTATGTGTGTATGTATGTATGTGTGTATGTATGTATGTATGTGTATGTATGTATGCATGTGTGTATGTATGTATATCTGTATGTATGTACGTATGTATGTACATATTTATGTATGTATGTACATAAATACATGGGTACAAAATTTTGAAATAAGGAGTTCTTGTTAAACCGCATGCCGTCCCTATCGTGAGTTACAATTATTTTACATTCCAACTGACCTGCAAGGTATTGCTTAATATTTCGACTGATTCGTTTAAAAGTCGTTCAACTTCTTCAACAGTAAGGCACTCATATACGAAATATTCAGGATCAGTTCTGCTTGGATCCATCTGCTCTGCATCATTATCTTCCTCAGTGTTGTAATAGTCTGCGTAACAGCAGTCATCATCTGAGTACTCCATGTCAGAGTCATACTCTTCTCCAGACATCTGAAATCATGTTAACATTTTACTTCCTTGGAATAAAGCAGCCAGGACATGAAGCACAATACTCACCTCCATCTTGTGTCATGCTTAAGTGCATGGAGTTATACCTCCATCCCCCCATACGTCTTCATGGCATGAACACAGACAACTTTCTCTTGTATTAATAGGGCTATTTCACATACACTTTGTGCATTTGTGTGTGGGTGTGTGTGTGTGCACATGCCCGCATGTGAGTGCAACTGTGGATCTGTATGTGCCGGATACCAAAATCAGGCCCCCAAAACATTACACTACAATTGACAAAGATATCAAACTGTCAAAGTTCTGAATTACTATAATGAACCTAGTTAGTGGGAATGACCAATATGTTGTATCTGCTGCTGTTTGCAAAGATGCAGAATTAAAACTTTCATACATTCTGACAATGGTCCAGATTAACAGTTGGATCCTACTTTATAACAATTTTGCTGCATCAAAGACAACAGAAAAAACATTAAAATGAAATGCTCCTTGGTATGCTTCAGATACTACAACATAGTCTGTAGAGGACATTCAAAACAATATGTCTAAAAGCATAAAAATACAGTGAATTCAAATGGCACTGCAAATACTGGCAGTTATTAACACCAAAGAGATGAATACAATAACCTCCACCAGTGCAGTTTTGTCCACCACGGTTCTGAACACACAGCTTGAAAATTAGTTTTTTCAGACTTTGAAAACTTTTAAACACATGTAGACAAACGCAGGTTGTTACTCACTAGGCTGCCATGGAAGCCGGCAGCATCAGCCACTCAGACACTTTGTAAATGTGTAACATCAAAAATGGAACATGTTTCAAGTGATGTGGATGTTTCATACGCATCTGCATTCACATAATGCAACTACCAGAGACAACATTGTGGACGAACATTAAGAAAGTTCCAGTTTCCAAAATTATTCACATTAGCAAGCATATGTGTGCCTGCTGCCACCCTAAGTAATGCCGTCTGAGGTTCCATATGTACTGGAATTTAGCCATTTAATCCAAATGCCATCCCAGCAACATCATTTGACCCAAAAAATGTCTCAATTCAGCTAAGTCAAAAGGAACCATCCACTTCGGTCCAGGAAACCCCACAGCAATATAGGGCCATGATACTTATTTTATTCTCCAATTCATCTAGGAACACACCAACAGTGTCATCACCACTGTCCATTCATGACCTTCTTCTAATACCCAAGCAATGACATAATCAGCCAAAAGCTGTCATTTTCTGAACATACAAGCTACTGTATGCTACTTAATCTTAACTTCCCACAAGCACAGGAACTGTTTCACCAGTCTGAAATGAAGAAAATCCCACCCTGTAAAACAAAAAAAGAGACCACGGTCTACAGGAAGAAAGATAGCATGCAAGGCAGAAAAAGCTGAGAACAGTAACATGACAAAAAGCAGGATGATTGGACGGTATCATCAGAAGTGTGAAAAAAAGATGTATCTTGAAGTGAGGTTTCTGTAACTTACATGATGAGGGTTGTGTTACAATAAGTGACAAAGTGAAATTCCTGCCTTTGTAGCTTTTTTATTGTTGTTACTATTGTTGTTGTCATCCCAACCAACTTGAATGTCAACTTGTGTGTTACTAATTCAAATTTATTGTTTTGAAGTACATTATAGTTCATATTGCCACAGTTCGTCTCTGAGTTGGGAGTCCCAAGATATAGCTCTTAAAGTATTCTATACAGTAAAATTGCAACGCCTTTCCTTTAATCGAAAAGTTTTGTTCAACACCTAACCCAAATATCAAAATGTATGTCTGGCATGTTTGCCCTGTCCACCCCATGTAGGCACAGACAGCAAGTATAGGTAGAGTGCCACACATTCTTTATCTTTGCATTAGAAGGAGGTGAGCGGTCAGTGTCATGCCCAGGTCACTTTACACTTGGTGTAAACCCCCAGTATCCATATAATGGGAAGACGTGTAGACCCCAAGCCAGTCTCTTCCCCCTGCCAGTATTCATCCAGCCTATAGCCTAGTCTCTACACTGACTATGCCATTCCTGCTCCTCACTATTGGGTGATAAGTCCATCTGCACAGTTTGTGGGTAACTATTTCCTATGCAACTAAAATTTTAGAATTGTCCAAAAAGTGGCATGTGGGTATCATGCCCCAGTCTCGCTTTCCAGACACTCGGTATAAAATATGTACAATTAACAGCGTGGGAAATATTCACGAAATAATGAATGCGTAACGTTAGAACCCTATTTTACCCTGTATGTTACCCATTAGGCTTTCAAGCATTAATGGTCCAAGTTCTCATTACTCTGTATGACAGTAACACACATTCAAGAAAAGTGCCATGCCACAGTTTTATATTGCGTACTATGAAAGATAACAGGGAGAAGCCTTAATGATTAATACCTAAATAATTCATAGCAGTTACCTCTTTGGTGGGGGGGGGGGGGGAAAGGGGGGGGTGAACAAATTTTTTGGAGGGCGTTTTGAGGCCGTTTGGTTTTATCCAAAAAAAAAAAAAAACAAACAGTGC
>Ga0123357_10008324_pt1 | contig 12946 bp, 11 predicted proteins | sample TergutEmb28metaG_FD_89873 | JGI IMG/M metagenome (GOLD analysis project Ga0123357, IMG submission 89873) | Embiratermes neotenicus P4 segment gut microbial communities from Petit-Saut dam, French Guiana - Emb289 P4 | ecosystem: Host-associated > Arthropoda: Insects > Digestive system > Gut ...
ATAATATTGTCACAGGTAATAGAAAATTTGTAAGGTTCATAGTCATTGGTGCCACTGCAAATTACAATTACATCATCATGACCGAGCTGGCTGACCTCTTTTGTTGCTGATTCCTTTAACTCATTAATGTAGCTTCATTCTGAACTCTGATTAAGTAACATATATTATAAATTGATTTTACTTATGCATACCTAGTTACCTGTAAATCAGAGGGAGAGAGGCAGTAGGGTCCTCTGAAACATCAGTCCTTTTTTACCAGACCACACGTCATCACATCTCAGATAATTGTACTGTCCAAGAGGTATGAGGTTGCCGCTATTAGCATAAAGTTCCTATTTCATGGAAATATATTGATTGGTTCAAAAGCTGTTAAAGGGGAAGATATACAAATTTCATGGTGATCTTGTAGGGCTAAAGTTTTTTAAAGAGACTATATCAGACTAAAACCAGGAGAACTAGATACAAATACCTGAAAGTATATATCTGTCCCACACATCTTATAATCGTTTGAACAACGCTTGGAAGGCCCTGTGTAGAAGCCTAGTGTGTATTGTATCACACAATCTGAGAAGACATAGAGAAATGTAGTACTGTTTTTGTTGCTGCAGTTTATTACTAGACATATAAATCAAGAACAATCGTGACTGTATTACAATGCTGTAGTTATTTTCCACATTACGTCGTTTGATCCACTTTTTAGGTAATAAACGGCGTCGTCTGTCATTTATCATAAATTATTTACTTACAGGTACTTTACTAGGTAGGCTGGCACAACATAAAACATGAATATCCCTATGATTAAGACGCTAGTGTTTCAGTTATTACCCTAATTCAATTTCTGGGCAAATTTTATCTTTTGGGACTCAATTGCCACATGACCCCATACACAGATCATATATATACCATCCTGCAATCTGTGAATTGTAATCGGTGATTTTGACTGGCACAAGGATTCGGCGCTTTAATCTGTGCCCACCAGTCCGTACTCGCAGGCAGAGAGCATCTCTGTGGTAACCTCTATGCGTGTTTCTAGGAGAATTGCAAACAAGGGTGGTGTTTGGTTTTATAATTAGTTTAACAGTAAAAATGGCGAGTCGTATTGTGTCTTCTGCTACCGTGAAAGCAGTAAAAGGAAGACGGCCAATACAGACCAGAGCTGCTTTAGTTTTGGTGTGTGACTTTAAGAAATAATGATTTTCGTATTACCTAACGTTACGAATTTGTGTATTTGTGGGTAACTTGGACACTTTTATTTTTCAGACCCCAGCAGCTGTCAGTAAAATAAAGGAGATCATGGCTCATAGAGCGGATTGTGTGAGTGTGCACGATATTTGTTGCACTGATTGAAGCAGGTGATGTTACATTGTGAACATGACCAATAATGGTAGTCTCCTGTATGTGAAATGGAAGCTACTTGCACCGATAGCAGTTAGTCGTGCACAGAGCACGCTTGGCATCACTGCAGCATGAATTAGAATGACAGTTGTTATTTATATTTGTAGCATATACTTCCCTATACCTGTACAAGAGGTTAAGGTGCTGTGCTACAAATCGGAAGGTCGCTGGTTCGATCCCAGCTTGTGTCATTGGAATTTTTCATAGACATAAAATCCTTCTGATCCCACTATGGCCCTGGGATCGACTAAGCCTCTAACAGAAATGAGCACCAGGAGCATTTCCTGGGGGTAAAAGTGGCTGGTGCATAAGGCTGACAACCATACTACCATCTTGTGCCTTGTCATGAAATCTGAAACGTTAACTTCCTAGAACCCTCTGGGCCACTCCAGGCCTGTAACAGGACTGCTTTTCCTATACCCATACAAGACAGCAGGCAAATTAGTCCTATCACAGTCTTGTGTGTACCAAGATGTTCTATTTTATTCCTGTTGCGAATGATGTACCATGTAACACTAGTGAAAAAAGAAAATGGAAAAAAGAAAAAAAAAAGAAACTAGTACTATGTTAGGTTTCTTGAATTAGTGATGAGTTTAACCCTTTAAATGCTGATTTAAATCCCATCTGCCATTAGTAGCTCACCATATTCTCCATGTTAGCAGGATAAGGGTTAAAGTGCAACTTTTGTTATACTTAATTTTATGGTTTTACTGAATTAAATTGGTGGAACTGCACATCCTTCTTTCAAGTTAACTCCATATGCAGAGCAAATTATTGGGGATCGTAAGTGTGGATTTTGATGTAACAGGTCAACTAACTAAGATATATATATACTGCATGCATCAAATACTTGAGAAAAATGGGAAAACAATGAGGTAGAGTATCAGCTATTTATAGCCTTCAATAAAGCCTATGATTCACTTAGGAAGAGGGAAGTCTTGCACAGTATTCTCATTGGGTTGGTTTCCCCATGAAACTAGTAAGGCTAATAAATGTGTGTCTAAGTGAAACCTATAACGGAGTCTGGGTAGGCAAACATTTGACATGTTTCCTTTTAATAGTGGTTTAAAACAAGATGATACTTTATTGCCTTTGCCTCTCAACTTTGCTTTGGAATGCTCTTAGGAGGGTTTAGGCAAACCAGGAGGACTTGAAATTAAATGGTACATACCAGTTTCTAGTTTATACTGATAATATATTGGACAGAAATATACATACTGTGTACAAAGGAAAATGCAGAAGCTTTAGTAGTTGTTATTAAGGAGAATGGTCCAGAAGTAAATGCTGATAAAGCTAATTACATGCTTTGAGATCAGAATGCAGAATCAAGTCACAGTATAAAGACTAATAATCATTCCTTTGAAAAGGTAGGACAGTACAAATATTTGGGAACAATCTTAATTAATCAAAATTCGATTCAGGTTGAAATCAAGTGCAGAGTTATGTTAGGGAATGCTTCTGTCTTCCAGTTTGCTACCCATAAAAATAAAGATTAAGAAATACAGAACTATAATTTTGCCTGTTGTTTTTTATGGGTGTGAAACTTGGTTGCTCACAATGAGGGAAGGATAGACGCCAAGGGAGTTTGAGAATAGGGTGCTGAGGAGGATATTTGGGCCTTAGGTAGATGTACCAGGGGAGTTGGAGAAGACTACAGAAGGAGGAGCTTTATGATCTCTACTGCTTACCAAATATTATTCACCTGATCAAATCAAGAACAAAGAGCTGAGCAGGGCATGTAGCACATATGGGGAATAGGAGCAGTGCATACAGGATTTCAGTGGGGAGAACTGAGGAGAGGAGATCACTTGGAAGACCCAGGCATAGATGTGAGGTTAATTTTAAAATGGATCTTAAAGAAGTAGGATGAGGGGGTATGGACTGGATGGATCTGGCTCAGGATAGGAACCAGTGCGTGTGATTGTGGTAATTACCTTTTGGGTTCCATAAAATATGAGGAATTTCTTGACTAGCTGAGAATCTGTTAGCTTCTCAAGAAGGACTCTTTTATATGGAGTTAGTTAATGAAACATATGAGCATATCTTGAGCTGTGATAGTGAGCGGACCACAGGCTGGTTGATGAATGGCTGAAATTGTGGCAGTGTCAAGATATTTTTTTCTCCAGTCATCCACATCAATTCAGGAGTCTACCCAACCTCCTACTCAGTGAGTACTGGGTGCTTTTCCTCAGGGTAAGGCTGACCACTCGCATTCATCTAGTACGAAGGTTAAGGAGGAGTGGGACTATACCTCCATGTGAACTACATGCCATCACAGGATGTATAGGGACTTTACATTCCTGAAAGTACATTTTATTTTGTAATGACCAGTAGTATTAGGTGAGTTACTTACATCACATTTAGAACGTGTGGGATCTGGATGGAAGGAGAACATATTAAAATGCCTCTCAACGTAATCAGTTAAAAGTGACCATGGTAGATAGGGATTTTATTAAATAAATTGTTAGAAATTTTGTCAGTCATCACTGATATTGTACATATTCTGTAGAGACTTAATGATATGTTTGTCCATTATGTTGTTATTGTGATATGTACTATGATTTCAACAGTGTTATTTTCACATGTCAGATTGGACTGAGAGTTGGTGTCCGGCAAAGAGGGTGTAATGGCTTGAGTTACACACTGGACTATGCAGCAGATAAAGGGAAATTAGATGAGGAGGTGGTACAAGATGGTATGTTGTAGTATGTAGACATGCATAGACATACATTTTATGTGCTTATAAGAATAACCTTCCATCACTAATGGTTATGATTTAGAATTTATATTTATGGATGGCTAGGCATTAAAATGCATGATGTATTTTTAAGGATTACCATATTCAGCTTTTAGCCATGATGCTAATTATCCTGACCTTTTCTTATGGCTTTCCTCTAGTCATTGACATAATGCTGCCTTGAAATAGGCTACAGCTGCTTCTATCACCATTGTTTCCAGTTATCCATATGCATTCATCTTCTCATGTTGTATGATGCTGAAAAACTTGCTGTATTGGTATCTAATCTCTGAATTACTCGTCATCCATAAAAACACCTCCTTCCATGTGAAATTCACATGGGATCATGAATTTGGGTTTGCAATTTGTTTCAGGATGTCTGTATCCCAGTTAACATAGTGCAGAAATTATAATAGCGGATCTGCTACACCTGTATACTGTTTATGACAGTTATGATGTTTAGTCCCCCCTGATTTCAAAATTGCCTGTGTTTAGTTGGTTGTGTTTGAACTTTATGTGGGCTTGATCCAATGCATTGGTTTATCTGTGAACATGAATTTAGGAAGACAGAAAAAATGGAAATTGTACAATCAGATTAAGTTTCAGTATGTTTGTGAAGTGGTTTATGAAGTGACTGATCATTATTTTTGTGTCTTATGGTCACCAGCACACTTTGTCTCTAAAATGTGCATTGGAACTTGATATTGAGTGTATAACAGAGGTAGGTGACATCTAATTACCAGTGTGTGAAATTTAAATCTTTTTGAATGAGTAGGTATCCTAGTAAAAGGAATTTGATGTAGAAGAAAGAAATCAGTCACTTTGCTATGAGATGTCTCATTTACAGATTTTGAATATTGTCAGTGGGAATAGAAGTCTACCTGATTTGAGGTATTTTCAGTGGTGGGGGACACACTCAGCTTCACTGAAATTGGCAGTCTGGTGGCATCCTTCTTCTGGTTCTTCAGGCACTGAACTTCCTTTAATGGTTGAAAGTTTTGGCCTTCTCAATGACATCTTTCCATTTCCCTCGATCCTGGACACAGGTTATCCAATTTTTAACCTTCATTTGGCGAATGTCCTGTTTGATGATGTCCTGCCATCTATACTTGGGTCTTGTGATCTTTTGGTTAGGGTATTCCATTTAAATATCTTCTTATCTGTTCTGGTATCTGGCATTCTTTGTATGTGACCAAACCAGCATAGTCTTTGAGCTTTAATATGATTGACTATATTTTTATGTTTTATCAGTTTGTCTAATTCTTCATTAGTTTTAATCCTCCATATTTGATTTTCTTTCGTAGGCCCAAATATTTCTCTTAAAATTTTCCTCTCAAAGACAAGCAATTTCTGAATTATGTTTTCTTTCAGCACCTATGTTTCTGAGGCGTATGTCACTATTGGTCTTATACAGTTCTGTATAATTTTAATTTCGAGCTCTTAGTGACTAATCTGCTTTTGAAGAACTTTTGGTTTGCATTCCTTCATCTGGTTCACTGTGATTAATTAACAGCACACATTATGAGTGAAATTTAATCTCGGTGTTTTGTATTCTTACTACCAAAGCTGTGTTTTAATCCCTTGAGGCCACCACTCATATTCCTTTTGTCACATTGCTATCAGGCAAGTTATTTTCAATGCCCTTTATACACCACATTTTTGTATGTTACATGTGGCATCATAAACTTAATTTTACTCTTTTCATTTGGACTACTATGGATATGAAAATTGTTATTATTATGTGTTTTAAGAAAGCACCATTCAATGCAGACACTTTGGAGCTGGAAGGTTTGTGATCATGATATGCAAACGAGTTTTGAAAATACACTTTTGATGAGAACTTTGTCAATATGCACGTGGGTGGCAGTTGGTACACACATCAGACCTGCTTATAGTCACTATCGACATTTACACGTTTGTCTCATTGTGGCACCATGCAGGAGAAATTAGGGGCAAGTGTACTGCAAGGAGTAGACATAATCAAATGTTCGTTTTTATTAGCTGATAAACACCAATATATATATATATATATATATATGTGTGTGTGTGTGTGTGTGTGTTATGTATTTGATTTATTTAACACCATTACATGTTTCGGATGTCCAGGCATTATCAGGTAGGACATGGATACAGAAAAGAGTAAAGGGGAAAGGCCTCTCCTTACAAACAGTAGGTATAAAATTGTTATAAAATAATAATTATTATTATTCTGAAAACAGAATAATAGGTCTATAGCTTGATTTATGCTGGTGTCTGTTGCAAATCACTTGCAAGCCAGGTGGTTCTTAGCAGGTCAAAAGAGACAGAAATTACTGTACATGAGATTCGGACTGTATGGAGAGTAGTCCATAACTTCCCAGCCACAGTGCCATAACTAGCCTCAAGTCTAGTTGGTAGTATGGGGCCCCAATGATTTCCATCTCTTTGGGCCCATTAAGAAGGAAATGGTTGGGAAACGATTTGCAGGAGACACTGACATAAAGCATGCTGCCACTTCCTGGGTACCAGGCACTTCACAGTAGTTTCTTCTATGCTGGGATACAAGCCTAGATGCCACAGTGGGACAGATGCTAAATGTCAGTAGTGACTACAGTGCGGTCTGACATGTACTATATGTTATCTGTGCTGTGTGTACATCAAAGCCAGTATAAAGTTCTCAGCATCAGAGTGTGTGTTACGTCACTCGCTGCAATTTCCTTCTGTAGAGGTTCTTTAACTGCCATCGATTTGTTAAACAAGGACTGGTCTTCATGATTAGCTTTGTGTAACAGCCCCAGCAATGTGGAACCCCTTTCCCTTGCCTGAAAGCAGAGACAAGGGGCAGCTTTCAAAACATTGCTCATGTGCATGTGTGTGTGTGTGTGTGTGTGTATATATAGTAGTTATCATTTTTATTTTGACAGTGTTCAATAAGAAGAACACCTACAGCAGCAAGCATTGAGGACCTTAATCACATACATTTCAAGGATATATATTTATACCAATAAAATAAAAGATAGTGTCTGTATCATTCACTGCATTGGATTTTATTCATATATTTATGGGAGAAAGAAAGCTATCTTGTATTTCACCATAACTCACAAAATATTTTACTTTATTGAGAAGAGATCTACTACAGGTTTCACCTAAGTAGCATTACAATATACACTATGACGTGCATTTCCTTTCATTGCAGGAGTTCGGGTTATTATTGACAGAAAAGCCCAGCTGACGCTTCTTGGCACAGAGATGGATTATGTGGAGACAAAACTGTCATCAGAGTTTGTTTTCAATAATCCAAACATTAAAGGAACATGTGGCTGTGGTGAAAGTTTTTCAGTATGATAGTTTGTATGATAACATATCTGTAAATTATTTAAGCTAATGTTTCTGTTTGTAGTACAGTTTTCCTCAATACTGTTGAGTGACTGCTTAAAATACTTTGGTGAACTGTAGCAGGTGTCAGTTACTTTCATTGTATCATAGGTCTCATGCTCATAAAAAAATAAAATTTAGTATGTCAGAAGGAATATGTGAACAGTGAATACTTTCTAGTCAACCACAGATTGTCGTGGTGCAAAATAATTATCAGATTTGAATTTTATGTTGTCAAATTGTGGAAAAGTTTGTGCAGGAATGTTTCATATCATTATGTCTTGTGAAAATTAGGGACGTGCAAGGAGTTGATGTTTTGAACTTTATTGAGGTATGAAGAAAGCAAGTTCACCACCAAGAAACTGTAACATTGCATCTTACAGATCAACAACAACAACAACAACAAAAAAAAAGGATATAAAACTTCAAATCCTGCAATCAACATTGACAACACAATAAAGCAGTTTAAAGCTATAACAGACAAAGAGGAAAAAAACAAAAACTGCACTGCAGCCTAATTACTGTTGTTAGAGAACAGTTACATGCAATTGTAAATATGAATAGGGAGAAATGTACAATTATATAAATAAAGTAGAACATTACATGTAATGACACACAAAATTATAAATCTAGCAAACCATCAGTATAATATTCAGTCCATTGGCATGCGCAGAATGCGATGATTCCTTGTCATTCTCAGGAGCTTCGTCCATTCCAGTCTTTATATAACCTTTCCTTCCACCCTCTTCCACCAACTAGTCTTCCATCCTCCCTCATTTCATCTTGCCATCTGTTTTATGGTCTACATCTCAGCTCTTTGTTTCCAAATTCATATATAATACTTTTTTGGGAATTCTGTTTTCTTCCATTTTCTGTACTTGCCCAAACCAACGTAAGCTATGTAACCTTACTATCTCTGTTATAGTAGGCTTTTTAACCATTGCATAAATTTCTTTGTTGGTTAATATTCTCCAATTTTCTTTTTCATTGTCATATACTGGGCCTAAAATTCTTCTATACACTTTCCTTTCAAAAATATGTATTTGCGTTCTATCTCTGTTTGTTAGTATGCAGGTTTCTGATGCATATGTTAAAGTTTTGTATATTATTGTGTTCTTTAGTCTTAATTTTAGTTTTTTAGATACATTTTGTTTCTAAAAAATTTTTATAACATAAAGTATGTTTTGTTAGCTTTTTTTAATTCTTTCTTGTAAATCCATTTAGTGATTGTTATCTGCATTAAATGTAACACCTAAATATTTTCAGCTCTTTCAAATGTATAATTTTTTATTGTTAATTGTCCTATTTTATTTTGTTTTGCACTGTTTTTCCATTCCACTATCATATATTTTGTTTTTCCTTGATTTATATGTAGACCTAACTTTCTGGCAATGTTTTCTATTTGTACAAAAAGTTTCTTATTTATATTTCATTTTTTCCAATTAATACAATGTCATCTGCATATGCTAATACATTCAGTTGTTGTTTACCAATCTCTGTACCACTAGGAACCATTTTTGTACTTTGTATCACTTTTTGTAATGCTAAGTTGAATAATATCAGTGATAGAGGGTCACCCTGTTTGAATCCTGTTTTATTTTCCTTCTATACTAACAGCACTTCTTGCCTTTTGTACACGTTTTACACATATTTATTAATATTTTAGGAATTTTAAATTCTTCCATACATTTCCATAGCATGTCTCTATGTTTAGAGTCATATGCCTTTTGAAAGTCAATAAATAAATGTTGTACACTGATTATATTCCCAAATTTACTCGTTTTTTATTTTCAATACAAATATGTTGTCAATTACAGATCTTCCATCTCTAAATCCATTCTGATAGTCCACACTAATTTTTTCAGTATATAGTGTAATTTTTTACAAAATTATATGCACCAAAATTTTGTAAGCTGCATTTCCTAGTGCTGTTCCCCTGTAATTCTCACACCTGTCTCTTTCTCCTTTTTGTATATAGGAACTCCTATTGTTGCTTTCCATTCATCAGATATTCTTTCCTCTTCCAAAATTTGTCTTACTGGTTCAAAAATTCCATTCAATAGATTACGAGTATTTCCTCCATATTTTATTAATTCCATATGTATTCCATCAATTCCAGCCACCTTGTTATTTTTTAAATTTCTCATTGCCTGTTTTACATCTTCTATAGTAAGTTCTTCAACTTCGTTAATTTCTCTATTGCCTGTTTAATTAATTCCTTTGGTTCTTCCATGTTTAGTAATTTATCAAAATATTACTTCCATATTTTTGTCCTTTCTTTAGAATTCATTGCCATTTCTCCACTTTTGTTCTTAATCACGTTAAATTTATGTTGGTATCCTTTCTTAAGTTGGTTTATTGTTTGATACATTTTCCTTGTGTTATTATACTTTTGATCTTCTTCTGTTGATTCTATTACACTTTTAATGTGTAACTTTTTCTTATTCCTAATTATTTTGTGTGCTTTTTTATGGTGATACTCCTCTTCATTCTCTCTTCTTCCTTTTATTAACCACTTTTCTCTTGCTGCCTTCATTTCTTCTGTTGCAATTTTGCATTCCTCATCATACCATCTATTTTTTAATGTTTCTGTGCTTTCATCCTTTTCTGTTAACTGTTGTTTAGTTTCCTTGATTATTGTTTTAATGTTTTCCTATTTTTTCATTAATATTATTGTCAATATTGTCTTCATCTTCCATATTTTCCAATATTTTGAACCTATTATTAAGTTCTATAGCATATTCTTGTTTCCAATTTGAGTTTTGAAAAATATTCACAATTTTTCTTTTCTCATATTTCTTTTCAGTTTTTACCCTTAATTTCACTTTAAATTTTGTTTTCAATAAGGTGTGATCTGACTCAATGTCTGGTCCCTAGTGCTCTGATGTCTGTTATTGCACTTCTAAATCATTACTAATCAAGACTTGATCTATTTGATTGGCTGCCCTACCCTGTGCTGAGTACCATATCTCTTTGTGATTATCTTTATGTGGAAATGTTGAACTTGTTACATTAAAAACTTTAGATACTGTGAATTGCAGCATTTTTGTTCCATTGTTGTTGGTTTCATTATGTAAACTTTCATTGCAGATGGTGGGTTTGTATATGTATTCTTTACTAATTTTACATTAAAATCTCCAAGTATTATTTTAATGTCAATTAGCTATTTGATTTGTATTTTGTTCAGTATAATATGTTCAAACAAAATGAATTCAAGCAATATAGTTTTAGTTTAACCCTTTAAATGCTGAATTAAATCCCATCTGCCATTTGCTGGCATTATTAGGAGCTCATCCTATCTTCCACATTAGCAAGATGAGGGTTAAATTATTAGTGGATTTTAATTTAATGTAAGATTTGTTTTAAGGTCTTATTGTCCTAATACATTGTTGTAAGTACATATATTGGTGTGACAGTGGGTAGGTAGGGTCCAGACATATTGGCAGTACATGGACATTAGTTCGTCTGGCTGATAGTATTGGTCACTTCCGTTTGGCTTACATATCACGTGACGTTAGGCTTATGTAGTCAACTGGCTGCACGCGTTCCGTCACAGAGAGTTTGATACTGTCTGTAGTCATCAGCAGTTGGTCTTCAGTTGCATAGCAATGCCACTGGTACATTGTGTTTTTGTATGATATATATGATAAATATCTACAATATATGTTGTCATAAATAAGACAAACAATTTTCTCACACACCTCTTCCACATACAAGAATGATTTACAAATATGTGGTAAGGGTTTGAGCAGCAGGTTCCATTCTAGACAGATTGAGAAGAAAACATGTTAAGAAAAGACTAGGCAAAACTGATGTTGGATTGGAGATTTTCCAAGAAAATTCTTGGTTTGACTGTCCCAGCAAACAAGTGCATCATCAGGATGAACTGCTACAAAACTGGTCCAATTACATCTGTAGGAAATGATTTTGGCTAACAATGTCTATGAAACAGATCATGCAGCAGGAGTAACTTTGTGTATTGGTACCTTCATGTAGTGCATGATGCAGAAATAGTCTCCACCCTCATTCAAATGACAAACTTGATTTCATCTTAATGGATACATGAACTCTCAGAATAACAGGTTTTCCATGTTAGTCCATGATGTGTCATTACATGATGTTATGGTTCATGAGGAGTGTGCAATGAAAGCTACACTGATTATTGGCCCCCATTTCTTTCTGAGACCATAAATGCAAACTGATATGTTACACACATCCTCACAACACTTTCTGAACACCTCAACAAATACAAGAGCACATATGCTTCTTTTTTTTTTTAAACCAAAACAGTGCAAGATTTGACTTTGTGTGTGTGGATTTGTTATTGATTATGTGATAAACTTATAATTTGCAGGGTGATTTTGGTGACAGAAAAAAAATCAGGGGATTGTGGCCTCATTCAGTAGCCTGAACCTTGTGAAGATGGCATGTATACTAATAATCACCACAATGAAACAGTCTAAAAGAATTCGTTTAGAATATAGTGTTTTCTTTGTCACCAGAAGAACTTCAATGTGCAATGAACAAGGTGTTTTTAACTAAATATTATATGTAGTAGCTTGATGTAAAAAATACTTGAGAAAAAATGGGAATACAATGAAGCAGTGCATCAGCTGTTTATAGACTTCAAGAAAGCTTACGATTCAGTTAGGAGGGAGATCTTGTATAATATTCTTATTGAGTTTGGGGTCCCCAAGAAACTGGTAAGGCTAATAAAAATGTGTCTGACTGAAACGTATAGTAGAGTCCAGGTAGACAAGAATTTGTCTGAAATGTTTCCTATTAGGAATGGCTTGAAACAGGGAGATGCTCTATCGCCATTGCTTTTCAACTTTGCCTTGGAGTATGCCATTAGCAGGGTCCAGGTAAACCAGGATGGCTTGAAATTAAATGGTACACACCAGCTTCTGGCTTATGACAATGGTGTTAATATATTGGGAGGAAGTGTAGATACTGTAAAGAAAAATGCAGAAGCTTTAGTAGCTGCTACTAAGAAGATCGGACTAGAAGTAAATGCTCATAAAACTAAGTATATGACCATGTCTCGAGATCAGAATGCAGGGTGAATTCACAGTGTGAGGATTGATAATAGTTCCATTGAGAGGGTGGAGGAGTTTAAATATTTGGGAACAACTTTAACAAATCAAAATTCTATTCAGGAAGAAATTAAGAGCAGGCTGAAGTTCGGGAATGCATGCTATTATTCGGTGCAGAATCTTCTGTCATCCAAGTTGCTGTACCAAAAGTTAAAAATCAAGATATATAGAACTATAATTCTGCCCGTTGTCCTGTATGGGTGTGAAACTTGGTCGCTGACAAGGGAGGAACATAGGCTGAGGGTGTTTGAGAACAGGGTGTTGAGGAGAGTATTTGGGCCTAGGAGGGATGAGGTAACAGGGGAATGGAGAAAATTACATAATGAGGAGCTTAGGGATCTTTACTCCTTACCCAATATTGTGC
>Ga0123357_10008325_pt1 | contig 12946 bp, 13 predicted proteins | sample TergutEmb28metaG_FD_89873 | JGI IMG/M metagenome (GOLD analysis project Ga0123357, IMG submission 89873) | Embiratermes neotenicus P4 segment gut microbial communities from Petit-Saut dam, French Guiana - Emb289 P4 | ecosystem: Host-associated > Arthropoda: Insects > Digestive system > Gut ...
GGGTCGGTGGAGTTTTTGATTCTCTTCAAGTTTCCGGCCCCGCCGGCGGACAAAAAAGGGGAAAATAAGGGGGTAAGCTCCGGGGGGGGGGGGAAGGCGGCCGGTGTATAGGGCTGATAACCTTGCCACCTTCATGTGCCGATTGTCTAGAACAGCCTCATGGTTCTGGTGCCCTAAGGGCCTTACCAGACCTCTAATCGGATAGCTTTACTAAACTCCTGGAAACCTGAGGGCCTGTCCAAGCCCCTAATGGAATAGCTTTCGCTTTTGCCTTGTTGATTACGCACGTACCCGTGAATTATAACATATCACAGTTAATGTCACATGCCATGTTTCACGGTGTCAAATCCCAGAACACCCAATCTTCAGAATCTAGTCTCATATTACGTAAACTACCTGAAGCATTGTCAGTCGACTAGTTTACAGCCTGGCTTCGCAAGTTCTCCGGTTACATATTAATTTAGGCTTCAGATAAGACTCATTTTTACATGTGCTTACCTAATCAACACGTTTATATATATATATAAACATATATATATATATATATAAGATAAAGTAAAGATAAGTTTCACTCTAGAACAGGCCACGAAGACCCAGATGGGGAGTAGAGGTATAGCTCAATTCTTTCTTTAACCTCGGCGCTAAATGGGGTGGGTGGTCAATGCCACGCTCCGGCCGCATTACCCCCGAGAAAGATCCGATTCCCATTGTATAGGAGGCTGGGTGAGCCCCAAGGCCGGTCTGGGCGGGGTGCGGAAATTTTCGCTTCACCGGGATTTGATCCCCGGACCGTCCAGCCCGTATTGAGTCGTAATACCGACTACACTGTATATAGGTAAGGTAAAACCCCTGTCCACACCATTCGAAAGGAGCAGATGTATATTTGTGTTACTTATTATCCTCGGCACCAGATGGAGTTTTATAGCAAACTCACGGGCCGGCCACTTTACCTGCGGTAGGGACAACGTTAGCTACTCACCAGGAGCCTGGGTGGGCCTGAATAACCATATGGAAGTTCTGAGGAATAGAAAAAGTTTTCCCCCCTGTCAGGAATCGAACACCAGATCATCCAGTCCGTAACCTACTCACTGTACTGAATACGCTATCATGCCTTCCGTAAAAATATATGTTTGCTTCAAGGCTATTCCGAGACATGTGGGCACCCCGTGCAGGATAATAATTATGTGCCCATTCAAATGATATTGTTTAAAATTTTGACCTAGGTGTAAAACAGGCATAGCGCTTGCCCAAATTTAAGATAATTTTCTGAGAAATTCTTTCGCATGTGAAAACCCGAGTTTCCTCTCACCATAATTTCCGATTGCTCCAGTGACGTATTATCGCCGTTTGTAAGTTAGCACCTCTGGCAGCTGCCCGGCTGGCCCGAACTTTAATCCGGCCCCGGTTTGATTAGCAGAATCTCCATCGATACCGTTTTATCTATTTATTTCAGGATATGTGTAAATGTGAACGAAAAATCCTAATAATAATGAATATATTAATAATAATAATAATAATAATAATAAAAGACATGATGGAGTGCACAAATACACTTACATATTCAAGGAAACAGGGGTACAATTGGACAGTTCCTCAGAACACAGCTTGAGTGAAGTTATTTTGGGCAACGTGATGATAATGATGACGATGATGATGATCAATACGTTTATTAATGCGCCGGCTTAATGGCACAAGTGTAATAATAATAATAATAATAATAATAATAATACATGCTAAAGTGTGCGCACAACTACACTTCAACATATGCAAGGAAACAATTGGCAAAAAGCACTAGTATGAACATGTGCCAAAATCAGTAGAAACAAGCCTAAGAGGCATATTGTGGAATCAACAAGTACAAACTGACAGAACTATCCCCAACAACAAACCAGACATTATAATCCGTAATAATGAAAAGGGAACATGTATGTTAATAGAAGTTGCAACCTCGGGAGACAGAAATGTGATTAAAAAGGAGCCGAGAAGATTCTAAAATATAAAGACCTTACAATAGAAATACAGCGCATGTGGAATGTAAAAACAAAGTGATACCGGTAATAATAGGGGCGACTGGGACTATTTCAAAGTCATTTAGAAAATACGTGAGCAACATACCAGGAAACATGAAGTCAAGGAACTGCAGAAAACAGCCATATTGGGCACTGCACACATATTTCGGAAAGTACTCATGTAAAAGTACAATAGATTCAACACTGGAACTAGCGATACGAGCACCATGAATAGTAACAACAGAATAGCTGCAACACAGTATTCCCTAGGGACATAGTTTGTCTCAGGAATATAAGTATAAATACCCTGCATAAAGGAGATGATGATGATGATGATGATGATTATGACAATAATAATAATAATAATAATGGTGCGTAAGTTGCAGTACAACAGTGTTGGTATTCGGCTGAAACCTGAAACCATGATAATTATTTACTGCAGCGTCGGTATAGCTGAAAATGTCACAAAAACTCTATTTTATTTATGTACGGTTTATTTAACGGTGGGGTTATTATTTCGTAAAATGTAGGGCGTGAAGCTGTATAATGATTAATTAAAAATGAATGAGAAAGTAACTGGAAGGAGGACATCTTAGTCTGAGTTAATACCCAGTATTTACACTGAAAGGACTGAGGTAAACAACGGAAAATCACCAGGATAGTCGTTGTATGTATACCAGGAACATCCGTTACAGATTGGGCTAACTTGTTTGGTTAATTTATTTCAGTAATTAACCAACTTGATGCACAAAATTTTTGTTTTACAATAATTTTATTTCATGCCGCTACATGTTTCGAGCAGCATGTGCTCATCATCAGGAGGTCAAAATTTGCTTGGTTACATGTTATTAGAGCATACTTAGGCTTTTGTTAAATATAAAGAGAAGTCATATATGATCTGTTTCAGTTCCAGTCAATTTCTCTTCGAAAGATTTACTAGAATCCAACGCTCTTTCACTATTTAAAAAGAATAATATTGCCAATAAAGTCAAGTATCTTCGCAGATTACGAATAGAATTTCACCAAGTTTAAAGTAAACAGGTCTGTATGCACTTATCTAACGCGTAATGTTTTCAGAAATAGCTTCTCCGTTTGTTTTGTGTATAAACGCTGAACCTATATTTTAGCACCACCTTCTTCCCTTCTGGCAACGCCCTTGATAGGAATCTCGTATAAAAAGTCTGTACAAGAACCTGGAAGGGGGTGTTTATTTGATATGTAAGGCCCTGAATTAGGGTTTCTATAGGGAAAACCTGGATTATGTGCTATACCGTTACCAGAAGAAAATAAAGAAACACTGATTAAACGTGGTGAAGTATATCACAAATTATTATGATTACTCTACCCTTTCCACTACCGTACAAAGTGGAGAGTAACTATAACTTTTTAATTAACGTAAAGAGATAAGTAAGAAAAAAGAAATAAATAAGAAAAGTGTAGAAAAGTTCGGCTATTCACAGACACGCTAGGGTTTTGTACAGCGGACAATTCGGATACTGACTTGCTGTCTAGCGGGGAGAGGTGCACTAGAGAGAACTATCTGTAATGATGGCTATTAATTATAGTTCCATCAGTGGAAGCGCTGCGGTGGTGCGGCTCTGAGCTCCCTGTCGTACACACACACACACACAGGCCCCTCCCCACTTCCACCCTCCAACCAACCTTGTAATCAAAGTGGCACATCTGTTTTAAGAAATATCACGCAATAATAATAATAATAAAATTTATTACCTCAAGCAGAATATGTTACGTGGGCATTTCTCTTTGATAAAACATCATGTAATACGGTGTTCAATAAATAGAATCGTAAAGAGAAGCGTAGGGTGTTTCGTAATGCAATTGACAAGATGCATACTGCACTCTAGAGATTCTGTCTTGGTTATACGCTCCGCGATTTTCAGTTAAGTGTCGATATTCTACACAACAGTTCATTTTCTTCTTCACAAGAGCCCCTCATGGAAGCATATACGCAAACACGTCAAAGTAAACGCCTAACAATGCCAGTCTACTTGTGTTATAGATAACTTACCCACTTAACAACCCTCTTGTATTAGGCGCAAATATTTTCTTAATCACTTTCTTTCCAGGCACTTGTAATTTTGTCTTACGGCCTTCCCTCAGTAAGACCATGTTTCGCCTCCATGCAAAGCATCGTCAAAAGGAAGGAACAAGGAAATGTGCCTCTCTGCGACTTCCAAGCGGATAAGGTCTGCTAAAAATTGTGTATGTCTTCTTTTTGTTTTGTAGAGATCACAGTGTATATTGTTGTCTGGTATGTTTTGTAAGGCTGTAGGGATCCGCATATCCTCATTATTGAACAGTAGGGAGCTAGTTGCTAAAAAAAACAGTTCAACATAAAGAGGCATCAGCCAACAATAATCTTGCAGCTGCTGTCCGAAGTGACATATACATGCATTAATTACGGACAGCCAGACAACAGCGTATTAAATGACATATATCGAGAAATGTGGAAGTAGCTCTATTATAATCGTTATTTCTCTTGTTTATTACGCAGCATTGTTTCGTTATGAAACCGATATCATGTTGCATAATAAACATAAGTCACATTGCTCTGAGACAGAGATATCCACACAGACGAATATAGATCTATGCAACACGAGATAACTTTAAGAACTTGTATTTTTGTATTTGAAATATTTTCGTGTTTATTGAGACTAGGTAAACAGGGTGATTATGGTGATTAGACTAGGTTAAAAAGAGGGCTATGTCTTCGATAGAAAAATGGCGTTATGATACCTTTGCTGTTAAGAAGAACAATGACGGGGGAAATTACTGTGAAGAATAATCGTCTTGATAATGCTGATGATGAAAACAAAATCAATAATTATAGCTCGGATTGTTTATATTATTTTCCAAAATATAAGAATTGTTATAATGGAGAACGACATGGAGATATTATTATAGGTAAGGAGGAAAAGGGAGATGAGAAGAATAATATGACGTGTTTGATTATGATAGTGACGATGAGATTGTTGACAGAGAATTAAAAGATTGATAAAATTATAAAGATGTTCATGAAGAAGGTTACGAGGAAAAATATAGTAAAGTAAAATAGATTAAACAGAAAAAGAATTTTCATTTTTGTTCTAAATACGAATTTTTCACGATGCTTCAAAGAATACAGAGAAAGTTACTCTCTTTAGTTGTGGTTCAGAACTACAGAACGTTCGACATTCCGTCCCTGAAACCTCAAAATGCGTGTGAGCAAATATGCAATCGTTAATTTACACCAGTAAACTGATAACCTACGTTGGAAAGAATAATTATTTCATTGCTTGTAAGATCTTCAGACATGAGGGTTGGTAGATAATGTTGTTAAAGTTGTCTTAGAATAACAATAGTATTTGTATTTTTTTTTCCATATATGTTGCGAGTGCATTCTACGGGTAGTTACAATCTCTGTTGTCGTCCTTTCCCAAATTACTGTCATATACAGTACACCGTAAAAGTCCTGCCGTTTTGGTATTCGCGGGAACTTTGAGTTTGTTCTTTGAACATTAATTTTGATTTCAAACATTGGTGTGTTTAATAATAATAATCGTGTCATGTGGCTTCTATTAATAATTTTTTCAGTCTTTATAGTCGTCTAGTAGAAATTTCCTCATAGATTCTCATTAGTTAACAATTGTTAATTTCCGAACTTTTAACCCAGATTCACGCTGTTGAACTAGGCTGACTTTGGGCAAAATTCTTCAAGTTACCTTCACATTTTATGTGTACAGATAACATATTTAACTTCTTCCTTAACGTCGTTTCACGTAGGACCTACTGTTTTCATCAGTTATTTAACGACAATTTGCTATTTTGAAATATAATTGAGGATTAATTAAGTGGGAAAATTTACATGAACCTACAGTTTGTATACAAGAATTTGGAAGCACTTAGTTTTGTTCGATGTTGGGATTAATCGGAAGAGACAGAGGAAGACAATCAACCATGTACTTCAGTCAGGAGCCGAACCGAATTACATGGCGTTGGCTTCCGATTAAAACATTCATTGGGTCATGAGATCTTTGAGAATTGTTTCACAATACATCGTCCAGGATATTCTCGGCCCTCTTTGTGTTTGACCTGCTGTACAGAGTGGCGGGTTAGTCACCGTACACCGAGCAATGGGAAATCATAATTAATCATAATGAATATGAATCATCTAAGTACTTCTTGGCTACATGTCCAGTGGATCCGTATGTGTACCTTGATGTTGCACACACAAACAGATGCGCCTTCATATCCACTGTGACAAGCCTCGGAGCATTGGTGGGGTAATATTTCCAAAAGCATCTCCCACAACTCTGCTTATCTCTTCGTTGGTGGTGCATAGACACGGAACCGCTCTTCCCTTGATACCACCCCGCAAGGAATTTCTCGGGGTGGTAGGATAAAACTACATGGTGGCCATGTCGGTGGTGCCAGAGATTTCGATGAACCACTGCCAGTCCAGCGGCCTGGAAAACATTCAAAATGTCGCGTACAGAAATAGCGAAGTGTGCCCCCTGTCTCGGAGCCCAGTATCGAACATTGTCGAATAAGGCATCGCTTTCACGGCTTCAAAAAGTAAGGTCCGATCAGACAATCTGACCTCATACCCGCTCATGTCGTCACACGCGGAGGTTTATGTTCCAGCTCCTGCTTGAAATGGGGAGTCATCTTTGAACCGAACACCACATTTCTGTCATGCTCACTGCGATAGACGGCAGGTTCATCGCTGAAAAGAGCTACATATGACACTTGGGTTATGTGTCCCACAAAGAGTGACTTCAGTCATAGCGAAGATCCATGTCGGGATCCGACAGTTCATTCACGAAAATCGGAGGATTCGGCGTCGTTTTTACGTCTTTCTTTATGTGGTTTCGCCTTTATGGTGGCACACCAAGCTCTGACGTTCTTTCTCGCATCGACTTCGTTGAGGAATGTTGAACGGAAACGGCAAGCATGGTGCTGTGGAAATTTAAACCGATTTTGGGTGCGTATTGTGTGCGTGTTGGGTGACTTCTCGCCCATTCTGTACTTATCGTCAGCCAGTATTTTCTGAGCCCTAAAATTTATGTACCCTATTTTGAAGCAAATATGCTTCGCACCCCTGGATGTAGGTCTCAGATTTCGAATATCCTTCATATTTTTCCGGTGCACGTTTTCATAACAGATCAGCCAATATCCTTTCCGTTCAAAAAGTTATGGACATTTTTCGTATTCATTCAGATAGTATCCTTTCATTTCAGGGTTTTATACAAGGTCTTTCGAGCCCAGTCTGGCAATATCCTCTGGAACCAATGACCTTTGCAACGTTTCTATCTAATAATCCAATAATTTTGGGGGGTCTTCACATTTTGAATTTTTCACATGATTAGCCATTCCCCTTTCAACCAGTGCTCCATCCTGTATTACAGATTTGTCGCACGCCACATAGACCCTAATTATTTGTGTACTCCACTTTAATAAACACAAAGTCCAAGTAAAATAAAAGCATTTTTATCCAGCTTTATTCCTCGCATTTACTTCATCTAAATTCTAGACCCACGATTTCATCAAAAATCCTTCAAGTCACCACGACTACTTCCAAACCCTTTCTCTGCTACCCCACCCCAACCCCACTGCCACTACTACCACCAAAAGAAACTTTATAAAGAAAATTAAGTTATTATAAAAGTTTTGTGTTGTGTGCCTAGTTGAGACTTGGAAGAAAATGCTCTGATGATGACTGGTACTGAGACAGGAGGTGGGAGTTTTGAGGATATGGGATGGGGGGAGGGGGGGGTGATGCTTCACTCATTTCAAGTGTGCGTATATATATTATATGGGTCTCCTACTGGTCGGATCAATAATAAAGTTCTCCCTTCTCATCATATATATATCTATATACAGCATACACACAAGTCCTCCAATCCTATCCATTCTCTTTCCAACGCGTTACTTCTTCTTCTTCTTCGCTTGGCTTCTCTCATTAGCGCTATACCCTGCTTGCTTGAGACAATTCCAGTCCACGAATGCGCACAGTACACCCCCTTCGCCCCTACTTCGTACTACCACTCGCTCATTTCTCTTACAACCCCCTTCTATCCTTTCTCTCCACCACCATCACCACCCTTGGTTTTAAAATATAAAAAAAGAAGAAAAAGAACTCGCATCGCATCTCCTGCACGTAGGGTATTCTGCCCACGTGGAGAGAAGGCAGACTTTATAATGTGAAGAAAGAGACGCATACAAGTGGAAAAGAAAGTATGGTCGTCCCATCACACTATTCCCTCATTCTAATTTCGGAAAAGAAAAAATTAAAATAAGAAATAGCACGGAGATGGTGGATGGATGGTTAGGGGCAGAAAGACAAGAAATTTTCAGTTATAGGGTTTTCGTCTTCAGGGTGAAAGTGCTGTGTAGAGTCAATGGTATGGTGTTAATGTCCTTTTGCCAAGTTGGAGGGGGAAGCCTGTAAGACTATAGTCTGGGTGGGGACTGGGGTAGATGGCTTTAAGAGTGAATGAGTGCTTCAAATCTCTCACACACTCACCCCCCTGAACTCTTGTCTCCAGATAACAGTAAAACTCAGTTTGCCTTTCCTTTTTTTTCTGAAACAGTTTATGTAATAGGAGGGTGGATGGAAATGGCCTCCCTTTCCGAACGCTAGTTTTGATTTAATCCGTCTTGATCAACGTAGCGCCTTTTTTCTTGGGGAATGCAGATGTGGTTAACATATGCCAGAGTGACCTCCGAGGGAAAGGACGATACACGAGATTGTGTCTTTTAGTCGCCGACAGAGACAAGGCAAACATATTTCCTCGGAGAAGAAAGAGATGAACGGAACATGTAGAAAGAAGGAAGGCAAAAGAAAAGAGAAGAAAGAAAAAAGCAAGAAAGAAGGAAAGAACGAAATTAGAAGAGGAACTCAAGTCTCTTCGAATGTAGATTAACCCTTTGGCCCTGGAGCTGAACATTTACAGTTTAGAACACCATTTATGTAAAATGTGAATATTTTATGAACCAAGAAGTTTAACATTAGGAAATACACGACATTTTGTGGAGGAATAAACGAAGATGGTGAGAGAAATTCTAAAAAAATAATTAAGTATATTTGTTGACTAAATATATAAAAAGCGTACTCTGTGGAGTAGCGGTACGCGTGTCCTATATATAGGATGCATTGTGCCTAGAGGTTAAGAAACATAATTCGGAAAAAAAGTTAATAATGAGAAGTACGGATTTATTTATTAAATATTTATTGTATATTTATTTATACCCCTATTGAAGTAGTTGGTGGTGGCCGGCTAACTGTGTATGTTTCTCGCTTACAGCATTACAAGTTTTCATTCTCTGACAATTTTCATCTACAGACCGTCTCGACGTTTACACATGCTTTTTTTTGTAAGAGGCCATTACGAAACGAAAATAAAAGAGACAGGCCGTAAAGAAGGTAGAACGGAGAAAGTGAATAATATGTAAAATAGAGCTCGAACGTAAATTTGGTAAAATCGCGTAGAACTGTAAAAGAGGAATATTGATAAGGAGTTCCATTCGTAGTGATAATAGTTGGAAAAACGCGAAGAAAATTATTTAGGGCAGAAGAAATGCAGAGAAGGACGAATGAGGTAGACTACTGATGCAACACACGGGAAGGGAACAAAAAGTAACGTAATAAGACGTATATCAAAGAAATCAAATAAAAAAATTCATTTGAAAAATAAAAGACCAACTTGATGTCACTTGCTATTGTATTTCATTTCACTTCTTATGTGCTCAACATGATTCGGACATTAATATATCCATTATCAGGAGCATGCTGAAGCCTGCAAAACGGATAACACTCCAACCCAGCCACACCGAAACTCCAACACACATCGTACCAAGAACAATACGACCAATGTGGTAAATCAACAGAATAGTCTCAAGCTCCTGATGATGGATATATTAATGCCCGAAACATGGTGAGCACATAAGACGTGAAATAAAATAGGAAGTGACACCAAGTTGGTCTTTTATTCTTCAACTATCACAAAGATGCACGGTCCAATAAACGTAAGAAAATTCATTTTGAATGAAATTTAGAAATGAATTGTAAGCACGGACAGAGAAGCTGGACATCAAGACTACAGAAGCTCACGACAAAAATTTTGTACTGTTGTCAAATGCCTTCTTAAGGGAGAGGAAACAAAGGCAACGTCTGAAAGTCATGGCCCTTAGACCTAAATTCCATGCAGCTTGAAAATTCAGCGCAATTCCTGATTTTATGGAAAAACACTTTATATCTCCCAATCATTGTGAAGAAGATTGTGGACGCTGGACGGAGGATATAGTACAATCTCTGTTCGAACTAGTTGGCAATAACCCCACCCTGTAGAATCGGGTCTTAAGACGTACTAAAACTCAAACACACTAAACCTGAAGGAGTTCTGAGAAACTGGTTGCTTCCTAATCAAAAGCCTCAGGCACCTTCCAAGAACACCGCTGCTATATCTTGCACATTCGTTTAACCGATGTTTTCGGTTGTCAAATTCATTGGCCCCTTGGAAGAAAGAGAAAATTATAACCCCACTGAGGATCAGAAAGAGTACTAAATTTCTTCAAAATTTATGGTCCAACTAACCCCAATTTTAAAATTATCCGAATAAAGCATTCTATGGTTCCAAAAACACACTGAAAAAAAGAAACTCTCTAAGAGTCCAAAGAAGTTAAAATCACATGGCCGTACGACGGGGCTATATGCAGAATATATAGTACCTATCTATTTGAGGATTATGTTTGACAGTCTGTGGGTAAAGTCATTGAAACTACCATGCTCCATAAAAATGTCCGTCTCCTCCTTATGGCCAACAGAGTTCAAGATAGACAGTGTTATGCATTTGCAGATACTCAAAATTCCTGCGTTCGGCCTGGAATAATGGCCTTGCGATTATCGCATCTTTGGACCGTCAAACGAAATCCTAAAATTTACGTCGGTCAACGACCTACGCGCAGCTGTGTTACAACGGTTTCTGCAGCTCCTTAAGGGAATTTTTTGTAAAGTCGGAGCCAGCATCAGTGCTACTCCTGTTTAAACGCCTAATTTGCAGTACATTTGCCTGTGAGAATGCATAAGCGGGCTTCAATATTGCACGCTTCATAATGATAATAATAATAATTATTATTATTATAAATTATATTTCACATGCGAAATAATATTACATGTAGCACAAGTTGTAAATTCAGAACAGTTGCAACACTATATGCCTTAGAAGTACTGTTTGTTTCAGGTTTATAATTGTAAATACCCTGCAGAAAGGTGATAAGTATAATAATAGTAATAATAATAATAATAATAATAATAATAGGCAAATACCTGATGTAGGGCTGCATAATAAACAAGAGAAGACTTAACTACTGATCGATATAGCCATACCAGATGATTTAGGTAGGTTTTCACCATTTCATAAATCACGAATTCCCTTAGGGTGAGTAGAGGTATAGCTCTACTCTTCCTAGGACCTCGGCACTCTAGATGGGGTGGGGTCACCCCCACGACCCGGCCGCCTCTAACCCCGGGAAAGACCTGGTATCCATTATACAGGAGACTGGGTGGGCCCCAGGGCTCGTCTGGACAGGTGCGGAAAATCTAGCCCCCACCGGGATTCGATCCCCGGGCCGTCCAGCCCGTAGCCAGTCGCTATACCGACTGAGCTACCCGGCCCACTATCAGGTGATTTAAGCATTAACGTAAAAGAAACAGAAAAATTACTCAGGTACAAAGGCCTGGAGATCGAGGTCAGCACGATGTGGAAAGTGAAGACAAAAACTGTACCAGTTATAATTGGAGCTTTAGGAATGGTTAAGAATGGATTAGATCAGAACCTTCAGTTGCTCCCAGGCCAACCGTAAGCCAAAAAAGTGCTAAAGATCACACTAATGGAAAATGCACATATCATTCGTAAAACGATGGGGTAAATCGCTTTGATCTCTTGTTGAGTTCTGGGCTTGCCAGAAGACCGCCATCTAATAACAAATAGATGAGAATACATTTTAAGAAGAAGAAGAGGAAAACGAAATCAAGGAACGATATAAAACAGCCATATTGGACACTGCACATATACTGTATTTCGGTAAGTTATAATTTCGAAATACAAATATTCAACAGGGTATAACATTACATGCAGCACAAATTGTAACTACAGAACAGCTGCAACACTGCATACCCCATAAACATGGTTTGTTTTAGGCACAGAAATGTAAATACGGTGCATAAAGGTGATAAAGAGTAATAATGATGATGATGATGATGATGACAATAATAATAATAATAATAATAATAGTATAAGGTAAGTATTGTAATTTTTGTACTGCTTGGCACGAAGCTCACCAAGACTGAAAAAAACACTAAATACAAATCTTCTACACCGAATTTCACTTGAATTGAACAGTAAATGTGAAAATACGGATAGATACCCAGTAGCACCCTTAAGTAACGTGTGGCTTCTCTTGTTCCGATTTTCATGAAATTCAAAATCAAAGATTTTTTCAATTCTCCCCTCCCAAATTTTACCATTTCAAATAAAAAGCGCAGAAAATATGGACTGGTCTAAACGATAGTGCTAAGAGCGTGAAAATACTGAGAATACTCTAAAGAAAATAAAGCGGGGTACCACATGTCGAGGTGGACAGTAATGCACAAGAAACAAGGTATCAGATGGTTGAAGATAGGAAGAATTTTAATACATGCAGAGCAAGATGACGTTACAGACAGGTGTGTAATTCTAGGAGCAGGTAATGTTTAATACTTGTGGCATGATGCACAAGAATACGAGGGAATCCCAAGGTTGTGGAAATACATAGATATACGAGGTAGATATAGATATAGATATAGATATAGATATAGATATAGATATAGATATAGATATAGATATAGATATAGATATAGATATAGATATAGATATAGATATAGATATAGATATAGA
>Ga0123357_10008326_pt1 | contig 12946 bp, 6 predicted proteins | sample TergutEmb28metaG_FD_89873 | JGI IMG/M metagenome (GOLD analysis project Ga0123357, IMG submission 89873) | Embiratermes neotenicus P4 segment gut microbial communities from Petit-Saut dam, French Guiana - Emb289 P4 | ecosystem: Host-associated > Arthropoda: Insects > Digestive system > Gut ...
TGCCTCTTTAATTAATACAATCTGTTTTATCACCTTTCTTATAGATAAGTAAAATGACTGACAAATTCCGCCGCTCAGGTAATTCCTCCTTACTCCAAACACAATTAATAAGTATATGGAACTCATAGTAAATTTTTCTACCCCATACCGTAATTAATGTCTTTGGGATTTAATCAATACCTGGCGATTTGTGTCCGTTTGAATTTTAAATAGCCGTCTCAAAATAAAAGACCCTCTGCCTACGCATTAGTGGGCCTGCTGTGTTTATTTCATTCATAACAACATTCAATAGCTTTAAGAAATGGTTCCTCTAAATAGACAAATTGCTGTTGGACTCTGTAACGAAATCACTCTTCTTATCTTTACTATATAATTTCCAGGCTGGAAAACCTTCCCAAAATCATTGAAGTCCCTGTACAAATCCTAAGTACGAGGTTTGATCAATAAAAGACCGGACTGTTGTAATAAACGCTGTATGTTGATAGATACAACTTATTCAAATTTGTCGCCTTCAAAGTAGTTTCCTTCGTTAGCAACAAACTGCTCCCAACTTTTCTGCCAACTTTGGAACGCTTTCTGAAACGCTTCATTCGGAATGGCTAACAACTACTTCGTCGAATTTATCTGGATCTCGTGAAATGTGTTGAAACTGCGTCCTTTCAAGTTGGGCTTCAGCTTAGGAAACAGAAAAATGTCCGTTGGAGCCAAATCTGGAGAGTAGGGTGGCTGGGGTACAACGGTCATTTCGTTTTTCGCCAGAAAATTGCGCACAAGGAACGACGAGAGAGCTGGTGCATTGTCGTGGTGCAACACCAAACTCTAGTTCGTCCACAACTGAGGCCTCTTCCGGCGTACAGCTTCCCTCAGACGCTTCAGAACTGCTACGTAAAACTCCTTGTTTACTGTCTGACCATATGGAACGAATTCGTAGTGGATTACACCTTGCCAGTCAAAGAAAACAACCAACATCACCTTCATGTTGGATCGACTCATTTGAGCTTTCTTCGGTCGGGGCGAAACTTGCCCACCCATTGTGACGACTGGGCCTTAGTTTCAATGTCATAGCCATAAATCCAGGTTTCTTAGCCTGTTACGATGGTTTTAAAGAAGTTTTCTTCGACGCTGACACGGTTAAGAAGTTCTTGACTGATGTTAACACGGTTTGCTTTCTGGTCCTCGGTCAACATACGGGGCACGAATTTTGCGGCGATGCGTTGCATTTTGATTTTTTCTGTCAAAATTGCTTGGCATGATCCAAAGCTGATGCCTACATCTTCAGCAATCTCTCTGAGAGTCAAAAGGCGATTTTGGAGAATCAAATCAAGAACTGCATCTATGTGAACGTCGTCTGTTGACATGGGATGTCGTCCACTTCGGGGATCTTCATCAATCGAAGTTCTTCCTGTTTTGAAACGACTGTACCACTCAAAACACTGCGTTCGGCTCATACATTCGTCTCCAGATGGTTGTTGAAGAATTTTCAACGATTCAGTAGCAGTTTTTCCGAGTTTAAAGCAAAATTTCACACACACACACACACACACACACGTTGTTCTTCCAAGTCCTTCATTTTCACTGCCTACAAAATCGCACGCCGGTCACTGAACTTGCTTACTTCAGTGGCTGCAGCTCGCTTATTGGCAGTGATAGAGTGATTCGGCAAGAAGCGTTGTGTTACCAACGATTGCCGCTACTCAGCGTCACTAAACACAGTGCGTTCCGTTCATTTGTTTAGGTGCTGCACGCTCAATTTTTTCTTTTATTGATCATACCTCATATATTTTATCTTTCTGTCAGTTTTAAGTTCCTCAATTTTACCTTTCAATTCTTCCTACTGTTTGTTCCTCAAAAGTCTGCTAGCACAATATCTTACATTGTTTAGATTATCCACATTGCTTTGGTTTGGATTCTATATCCACTGCATTTTAACCGGGATTTTAATCCATAAACCTAAAGATTAATCATAAAACCATTGTTAATGCTGCTTCATTTCGTGAAGACCTAGACACACTTTAGCTGAAATTTCAGTGTTTTCTTCAATGTTCTCCTAAGACCTATTTATTTCCTCGCCATCACTTAAGTTCTCCAAAGCTGCAAACCTGTTTGAAATCTCAATCTGATACTGTTTCGTAACCTCAAGCTCATTAATATTCTGATGTTAATTATTTCCCATCAAACTTCAGTGCTTCTTGTTTATTTACTGCAAATCTTTCCCTTACTATTGCAACCTTCAGATTGTGATCAGTGTCACAGTTAGATTTTTTGAATATTCATCCATCGAGTATACTCGAATGCCATCTCCTATCTATTAACATGTGTTAAATCTGGTTGTGAATCTTCTCATCAGGATGGGTCCAGGTGTACATAAGAATGGTTAGGTGTAGGAACATTGTACTTTGAGAAATAAATTTCTTGATGAGGCAAGGTTTATTGTTCTAACACCATTATCGTTACTATTCTGATGTAGACTCTAAGTCCCAATTGTAGGTTATAAAATATACTCGCTCCCCAATTTTGCAGTAAAATCTCGTATAGAATTTTCGTGTGGCAATTAGTAAAGTTGAAAAACCTGCTCTAATTTCGCGTAAAATCTATCTTTTAATTCATCACTTTTATCCTCAATTGTTCCATGCACATTCGGCAAAATGATATTACACTATCGACCCCTCAGAACTAAATAAGATACCCTATCGCTAACAATTTCTACTCTCTTAACTGTTGTTTCTAATCTGTGTTGTGCAAAGAATCCTCTTCCCAATTGAAGATTTCCATTTACTTTCCATAGAAAAAATAAGAATACCTTGCAATTACTGTGACAACTTCTTTTCAACTAACTTCCTTTACACTCACTAATTCTAATTTATATTTTCATAAATCCCTGTCTCCTGCTCAAATTGATACTGCCTTAAAGGGAAACTAATATTCCTCGTCGTTTTCGTTGCGTAAGTCGTACCAAATAATCTGTCCGAGTGTCGTGGTTTTCTGTGTGAAAATTTCGTAAAAGATACGTTATAAAAGTGAGGAATTTTAGCTCCTCGCCCATCCCCCAAACTGGAGGACTGACTACTCTTTGTAGAGTGTCCACGACTGCTTTTTAAATATATTCCCAGCTAGCCTCCATACTGGAGGCCATTCTTCCATCCGCTACACGAGGACGCGCCATGTCTTGGTGACACGGACCCACTTATTACAGAAAAATTTGTTCTAAACTAATCTCAAAATTTGCCTAAACCTACAAGTGATAACGTTTCCCGATCCTCTTATCCGAAATTATTATGTTAATCATAATGATTCATTTATACTTCTAAATCGTTTTACCAATATAAAATTTGAATTCGCCTAAAGAGTGATTCTGTTCAAGTAAGAGTTCAGTATTTTTTTCTCTCCCTAAGCTTATCTATGCGAGGTGACAACGCAACCCAAAGTATCCTGTCATTTAAAGTTGCCTAATATTTTGATCCCCGATCACGTAATCCTTTCATTTCTTAATCAGCCGATATCGAATTTTGCTTATATGAAATATGGGAAACTGGAAAGTTTTCTTTCCCATCTCTCACTCATTTATGTGTCGTTCAAAAAATATCAATACAATTAGATTATTATTTTTCAGTATGTACAGGTAAGTCTCCGTTATTTCACCTAAAACTATCGTATTGCCTCCAAACACACCCGAATCTCCCCCCACCACATTCATCTTAATGATTTTAAAATGCAATACTAGAGGCAGTTTGTGTGTTTTTTTTATAAACTCTAAATTTAAAAAAGTCACCTTCCATAAATATGCATGATTTTCATAGGGTCAGGTTGACCCACTTCTGCCCCTCCTAGTTCCTCTTCGTCTATGAATCAATTCGTTAGTAGCGGTAAAGTAACGCTATCAGAATTAATGTGTTTCTGAAAAATCTTGTCTGATATGGACACGAATTCAAGACGTTGCTTGTTGTGGGAAGTTTTCCCTCTTATATTCTCTTTTGTTTAGAAATGTAGACTCTACATTTAACATTAAAAGTTGGTGATGACTGCAAGTGAATTAATAATTGATATATTGTCTAGTATATCGGATTGCGTTTTTCAGTCTATTAAAATATTTTTGGTCAGGTCCATCGAATTTAAACTCTGTATACGAAAAAAATAAGACTTCATGTCTTCAACGTGTCAAATTAACCGTACCTCCATATCTTAGGTAAATTGTTCTCACTGGTCCCTACTCTCAACTACAGTAATGCTTGGCTTCTGCTTTTAATATTTTCATCCTCATATGGGTATGATTTCAATATTAATGTGTGTAAATATCATTACACGTTTTTTCCTCCACCAGACCATTGTGGACAGCCCGCCCTTGAGTTCTGTTGGCTGCGAACATAGAGAGTTTAAAACTGAGTTATTTATAAAGAGTGCCGGACTACCGGCATTTTGACTGTCCGTCGTGCAGACTACCAGGACTATGGCCGTCGTACCGAACCACCGGCACTACGTCTATCAAACCGGACTCCCGGCAATATAACTGTCCGTCTTACCGTACTACGACTTGTGACTATCCGTCGTACGGCCTGCCAACATTATGACATTTGGTCGTATGGGACAACCGGCATTAATACTGTCCATTATACCGGGTCTCCGACACTGTGACCATCTGTCTTATCGGACTTTCGGTATGGTGATTTTCCTACTGAACTCTTTAAACTGCAATGCTCTTACAAGTGTGCACTTCTAATATATAGAGAAACGTTACACGTTCTTTCCAACGCATTGCAGTAAGTAAGAACATATTCACGATGGCAACTATTTCGAACACAGAGGTGTGTAATTCTTTAGGTAGTCTTAATGTAGTTACAGATGACATGTTCTGCGGTTCTATTCAACACAGACCGGTAATAATTTCACTCCAATTTTTTGGAAAAATTCTCTGTTACGCCAAGAGACAGACCGAACTGTACACTCCAGAATATGCTCTTCATAATACAGGCTATTATATTTCGTGACCTCGATTGAACGTTTTAAGTATTTTCTGCAGTAATGAGCCACTACGTCATTAGGCGTCTCGTCGAATATGAGCATAACAGTGGTTGAATATTCGACGGTAATCTGAGAGACGGTATAGAGCTATTATGTCTGTGTACAGTCAGTCTTTCATATATTTACTTTTTATAAAGTCAGAATTTATTAATTTATAATAATTCAAAACCAGTTTATATTATTAATTTAATATTACATTTTATGCCATGAAATGTGTTACATATTTTTGAAGAAGCTGTTACTTTTTAACTCTTTAGATATTTGTATGACATTTGTTTCCTGAAGAGGATCAAAAAGTCCCAGAAAAATGTGAAAGTAACTTCGATATTTGGATGAGTGTAATAATTTTTGAATATACTAACTGAAATTCACTATAAATTGCTCATCGCTTTTATTCCTTAAAATATACATATATTCTGTAGTGAAAGATAACCTTTCGATTAGTACAGCATTGTGAATTCCGGCAAATAACGCTAGGTGGATATTTAACTTTAAAGGGAAATATATCTTCCACATGTTAACGTACGTATATTGTAAATATTCCAATTAAATTACGAACATGTGGTACTGTTTTCACACAGAAAATATGAAATAGAAGCCTTTAACGGGCAAGAATTTTGTAAGAGAATCTGAAATTATGTACAACAGCGTACAGAGGTGTGTTTCTACCCATAATCAAGCTGTCTACGATCTTCAATATACTAGAATCTGTCCACAGTCCAACTATCACCTCACGGACTTTTAATTTTCAAAGTGTCTCACTTTACCTACTACAGCAGGATCCATAACAGTAAGGGTTCTACTGCTCCGCAAATCCGCAATAATTAATCGTGATCTTAGGTAATTCCGAAACTCAGGTGAATGTTGCGTTAACGCAGCAATTTTTGTACTCCCATTACAAGGCTGGGATTCTGCCGATGTTCAATGAACTAAGTAATTCATCGGAACTTGACCTACATTTATACAAGAATATATCAGAATTTGAACTTTAATTTTTATACCATAATATACGTTTCATGTACTGTTATCATTCTCTTCAGTTAAAGTTTTTAAGCACACAAGATATATAATATTATTGACTGGAAATAGTACCAGCACTTCTTTGTAATATTACCGTCTAGGTGCTGATTATATAGTGAGTTGCAAACTTTTGGAAAAATTCCTACGCCTTCAAAGCAAATGGGATAGCAGCAATCACTTCTTTTGCCTGTGCAGATAATTGATCTGACTCAGTGGCGACAAATGTCTTAGCTCTTGAATATTACTGGCGTTAAATATTAAACTTTATTTTTCGTTAAGGTAGCCATACGTTTTGACGTTGGTAATTATGAAGTTATTCGATAGACTATCCAAACTAAAAAAGTTATTAGGATATAGATTATATTTACACAACGTGACATTTCAGCAGTCAGTATTTCATAATGTTACAACATAACATAGTTCTTATACTGTACCGTAACTACAGAAAAAGCAGCGAAGCACATTGTGGCAAACATAACCATAAAGTGGCCACAGATGACGATATTCAGTGCGTCTTCCAGTTGCTGCATGAACCTGTGCATGACAGGGAAATGTATAGAAAGTTTTTAAAAAACTACAGAGTATTACATTATGTTTTAAAGTTATGATTTTAGGCTACACATCTTGTACATATGAGCGGTAATTTAGAGAGTTTTTTTATGAAGTTTCCTGTTTATTTTCAAGAATTAGGATTAATAATGACATTTAAAACACTTCTTCTCAAGTGCAATTATAATAACGTGTTTGGTAATTCCTTAAAAACTTACGCCATTATTTCCTGATGGTGTTGGATGCACTTTTTTAACTTTGCTTTCAAGTCACAATGTGCAACTCTAAGAACTTGTTCATATTCCTTCCCGTTTTGAGGCGCGGTATGTTGCTGTGTGATTTCCAATACGGCTGCCTTCAGCTTCTCGAACTGAGCGCAGGCCACAGCAGTCAGAGTTATAAACAAAGACGGGAAAGCGACAGTCAAACCCCCAAGTATTAATGTTGAAATACTCTGCAAAGAAGTAAATAATTACAACGCTTGTATACGTTTCATTCAATTTAGGGAGGACTGCGTAACTTGCGACATTATTTGCTGTTCCTTATGCTGAATTTCAGGAGCTACTACAAAAGTATTCCATTCATGGAACGCAAATTAACAACGATTCGAAAGGGAAGATTTGTTTTAAGATTAATTTTGTTTGTAAGGACCTGGACGCGATAAGGACCAGCATGGAGTCCATTTCTGATATCTTTTTATCTTCATGTTTTTATCATGTAGTTACAATAAATTCGTAGAAACAAAGAAAATGAAATGGCGAGATATGAATCCGTGAATTTGAACAAAGACAGAACGATACATATTCGAAGATGGTGACGTACTTTCGAATTAGTATTGTTTCTAATAATATTTCTAAGAAAGAAATAAATTTGGTATCTCCTATAAAGAGCGGTATTATTTGTAGTGTCGAATTTTCTTGCCAAGAACCTGATTTTATCATTATAAAGGCCAATTTATTTTCGCTGTCTTGTGTGTTATTATAATATTGGGGTGCATTATGTTTAGAGTAAATCGACTGATGGTAGCAGGCTATAATTCACATATTGAGGATAAAATATTAGTTTATATTCATGCTAGATATTACAACGAAATGTGATAGAGCAGAAGAATTATAAAATTATAGATTTTTTTCCCAAAACAAAAATGGTTCTTTTTTTTTAATGTACGCCATTTGGTGTCATTCTGTTGTTATTTGCTTGTTCTGTATTGCATTTTTGGGAACAGATAATGTGCTCGTCCAATTCTGTCTATATGTACGAATAAACAAGTTGCTAATATTGTGAAAATGTATAAAATATAATTTAAAAGTTTCGTGATACACACTTTTTTTTAAGCCCGATAAATTTTGCATATCTTATACCAATTTTATATGCAACATGATCCTTGTCCCTCGCGTCCGTCTCCAGTGAATATTCTCTATAAACATTTTAAAATTTAATAAACATTAACCCGGCTATTAGCACACGGGTTAATCTACATATTTGTGTAGCGGTTTCGCTGTAAATTGTTACTGAGGAAGACCTGGTCGGAGCAGTGTCTCTCCGGACATTTTCATTGTTTCATAGTTCCTTAAAAATTCAGATATTTCCTATAAAGAAGGACACAAACCCTTCTTTCATATTGCCTATTATCAGACGTCCGAACTTGCACAATTATGAAAGATGAAAGTTTCAGTATGTCGTGAAAATTAAGGCCTAAACAAGAAAGGCATGGTAATGCAGAGGACTGAAATTAAGAATAATATAAGAATAATATATCGAGAATTATAATTTCCTTAGCTGATAGAAATTGTTACCTGTGAGATGTTAACCAGTTCATAGAACGGTGAAACTGTCCAGTCGAAAGGATACCACGCAACGAATAGTGTTTCGTGCTTAGTAAAAATGCGGAATGTTGACTGGATGAAATGAAATGATATGAACAATATATACACTCTCGTAGTGATGATCTTAATGCTCGGGATCCATCCTGCCGCTGTCAAGTGTCCGGTGTCGACGTATCTGGTCGGCAGATCTTCCCACGTGAAGCTGTCTGTTAGGTCCAGCGCACGTTCAATACTGCTTTGTCGCAATCTGAGGAAAATGAAACAGGCATAATGCAAATTTCAGAAAATATACCTAAGAACAACCTTGGTATAGAGTTGTAAAATTATTCCCAATAAAATTCTAATTAATAATTTTCCTTACAATATTTTTGTAACATTTCCATCTAAATTGTGCAAAAGAAATTCCTAAGTATTAAAAATATTCCTAGTTTTCCTGGTCCCAATCAACGCTCAGCGGTAGCAAATTAATATATTATATTAGCTAATTTGTTGTATTTGCATCCATCGCTGTCTCAGCACGTAGACAAACACTAACGGTAAAATCAGGCTAAATTTTAATCCCTTGTTTTATGAACCGTCCGTTTAAATAAATGGTGTATGTTTCACCTTATCACATATTTTAATGCATTTATTCTATGTACTTTTGTTGTATATTGCAAACATTTCTCTAAATCTGAAGCTCTATTTAATATTCAAGTGTGACGGTAGAAAAATTATTGCCAGTTTTGTGACTTACCTGCAGTAACACCAAATCCATACGACGTTAGTCGACGCAATCAACAAAGGATTATTCGTCACGGCTTGTAGCAGATTATTCCTATGCAAGTACACATCGACAATCATGCCTACAAATGTAGTGCTAGTACAGAAAATCACAGTTATCATGTATATAGTGTAAAAAGTCGACATTTCCTTTATTTTAAGAGGAATTCCCGCTATTCTGAATAGCAACACAACTGAAGAGAAACGACTCTCGGACAGCCTTTCCATTTGTGAGACTTTTCTCTTCATTTAGCTAAAATTTACTTCGAAGTAAAATAAATTTAAATTTGGATTATTTTTTTTTTCCAATTGTGACCATTCCACGCCCGTCAAGAAATTTTTACGTTCCCAATACTCCAGAAAGTCTGGCAGTCAAAGAAGTACGCGTGACACTGAGCACGTCTAGCGATGGTTGCGGTTTTCCTGGCCGAAAGAGATCAATACTTTGTTACCTTGCATTATTAATGAGGTATGGGAGTTAGTACTCGTATTTCTGGGTAATAATATGATATACCATCGGTATATTCTTGCTTTAATCCATAATATTCTATGAAATATTTAATAAAATTTTCAGTCACACACGACTCAAACTTTTGCGAATTTAACAGTTTGTCTGGCAACTCTTTCGACCTCAATTATAGGTAATTATTAGGCCCTTGTACAAGAAAAAACCCACAAAAGCAAAATTCGTTTATTTAAGAGATCACACACTTCATCTTAATAATAATCGTTCGTGAAACATATTATGTACATTGTATAAAAGTATAATTAATTGCAATTTGCCCAAAATAATGAATTTTGTGTGACTGAAATTTCATTACATACTTGAGTGTTACAATAATGGGGATGATTCTTATAAGGGTTATTCCAGGAAACGTGTTAGAAAGAACGGAACTGGTTTAGTGATGTCACTAAAAATTCACAACAAGGGGAAACTTGGTTCAGAAGGAAATAGTTGCTCTGTCAAAGTTATGTACTTTCCGTTAAAGGCAAATACTTCTATTTAGCGTCCGAAACTGTTTCTTTGGAAGAGAAACCGGAAATTAATTCTAATGCAGGAGCTGTATAAGGATTTAGTTTTGTGTTGAAATAGCCTGTCATCAGGCGATATTGTGGATTTCGGCGAATATGGTTTTTGTCTGGTGCAACACGCAAGGCTCTGTCGGTAATGGACTATTGTGACTTCATGCGTCGGACGCGATGGACGACATATCAGGATACAACTAGGATGAAACTCGTGAGGAACTATCTGGAGGTGTTCTAACCAGTCAGCACCAGAACCACATAAAAGACATCGACCCCCTCCATAGTTCTCTACAAACTGTACCTCTTCACCCACCTACCGTCATTTCCATTTTAATTCGTGCATTTTTCTTTCAGTTGACAGGAATGCTGGCAGTGTTAATAGTGTGAAAACTTTATTAGAGAAAGGATTTTTTTGCAGCTCTTTGGACAAAGGACAAAATGGCTGAAGGATAATCAAATGGACAGAAAAGAAAAAGAAGAAAAAACACAAATTATATTATTATAATTATTATTATTCCGTGACACAGAATCTCTATCCTTCGGCTAGCTGTGTACAAGAAGCAAAATCAATCGGCAGAGTTGTGACTTATTTGGGAAATCTATTAGTATTTTGAAACAGTTTGTTCTACTGACTGCACCTGCTCAAGAAATATCTAATGTTTTTTTGTATTAGAATTTTTTAATTTGTTACGGTTTGGTGTGTTCAGTCTCTACTCGTCCTTAACTTGGGCTTTTGTTATGTCTTATTTTCCGCTGTTTTTGTGTTCTTGAGGTTATGCCTGTCTGTCTGTGTACTGTATAATATGTCACACTTGAGGCTGTGTTAACTGAGGGCCGTGAGGCTGACAAAGAATATAATTCAAGCCTCGTTTTCAATGTACAATTGTGAAAAAAAAAATTTATGTGAACAAATAAAGTTGAAACTTTCTCGTTTTAGAAGCAACTTTATCCGACAGGAGAGCGCCTTAAACGCTGACGAAAAAAGGAAATTCCAATCATTTTTCCCATATCAAAATTTATTCTGTAATCTAGATACACTATTAAAATATTGTTTAATAACCTCTAAACTTTGACTGAGGAAGTTTGGTGCGCTAAATACTTGACAACCTGAAACAACTGCGAGTGGGAGTTGAATTTCGTGTTGTCGGGAAACACAACTACCTGTTGACATATTGTTGGTACTTATGTCAAGCGTCATTACACTTGAGTCAGATAGCAAGGCGACGCTTACCAGATTCTTTAAATATTTCCAGACATAGAAATCTTCAGACTTCTGTCCATAACGTGTCGCCTGACGCTCTATAAGTTTCATGATACTTCTTACAGTTTTATTATCCGAAAAGTTTATTCTCCTTCCATATTAATTCCAGTTGTGGTTGAAAGTTGTCGATATATATATATATATATATATATATATATATATATAAACACACTTATAACGCGAAAGAGAAATATCGAGAAATAGTTCATGTTGTTGGCTTGTATTATAAGAATATATCACGAAGGACGGTCCTCGGAATGTAAAACTGCAATATTCTTCGCTGCTATAAGTATTTTTAGAGTAACGCAAAAGGTACCATAAAGAGACCATCCCAAACTTTCTTTAGTGTTATCCCATGTTAATTGGACTTACTCTGTTGACAGGTTATGGTAAACCTCCTTGGCTAGTTTGTCGATGTGTTGCACGTGGAGTCACGTGGAAAACGTAAAGGTAGAATATTATAAAGTTTATTCTCGAAAGCACCACGAATGCGATGTCGGCGACACTGAAGTGCTGCGAATATATTATAATAGACAATATTTTTACTTAAAGGTAGGTGAAGGTTCCGAACAGTAAGTGGAAGATATTGCACGAACAGAAACATGAAATTTGTCTTGTTAAAATAGGGCAGGTATGGAAGTGAAAGTTCAATGCGTTGGATATGTCGTTTGGAAGACAGAAGAAGAAATAAAGGAGAAATTTAAATTCAATTCAGTTGATTCGCTAACAGCATCTTTGTGCAACCCACAGTCCGTGCAATGTTGGAGTAGAATTAGACCAAAGTCCAGTTCCATTAAATGTAGCTAACCATCCACTAAACAAGTTTGCTTTATAAAGACACAAAGTAGGTAATCATATCTGTAGTGTCGTGAATTTTTCACATTGCACAAGTACAAAGCAAGAAGTGGATTGCCATGAACGTGTAGTTTCAAAGTTCTGCTTTTCCTGCAACATGATATTTTTTAATACTTGTCCTTTCAATTTATCGTTATCGCGTCCGAGGTTGTTTCCTTCTTGGTCTGCCTAAGGGTTTAAAAGCACCCCGGGTAGTTTCTGTGTCTTGTTGTACTCAAATATCCTGGATCGGAGGTCGTGCAGTTTATATAACTTCAACAATAATTTCTCCTCTATCTTGGATAATTTTGTCACCAGAACGCGATACACTGGAAGTTCATCTAAAAATTGTGGGTCGCACGTGACAATCCGCCTAACTTAATTTGCCGTTCTACATCATCCAACCAATATTGCCAAACTTCAAATTTTCTGTAATCAAACACGAATCTTTACGGTAGATTTAATAAGCGATGTTCGAAACAGCAGGCGCCATTTTGATAACGATTGCTCACAACGGATTAAACTATTTGAAGTGATCCTTCCATTCGTTTTCTTGTTACGTTACGAGTATTGTCTACTAAAGAATATAAAATCAATAAGAGAAGTTGTAATAATTAAAATAAGAAATACAACACCAACTCAATTATATAAA
>Ga0123357_10008327_pt1 | contig 12946 bp, 13 predicted proteins | sample TergutEmb28metaG_FD_89873 | JGI IMG/M metagenome (GOLD analysis project Ga0123357, IMG submission 89873) | Embiratermes neotenicus P4 segment gut microbial communities from Petit-Saut dam, French Guiana - Emb289 P4 | ecosystem: Host-associated > Arthropoda: Insects > Digestive system > Gut ...
CGTATGGGTGTGGAGAGGGGGTGTATAGGGTCTTGGTGGGGAAACCGGAGGGAAGGAGACCACTGGGGAGACCTAGGCATAGATGGGTGGATAATATTAGGATGGATCTCCAGGAGGTGGGATTTGGGTATATGGACTGGATTGGGCTGGCCCAGGATAGAGACAGTTTGCAGACGCTTGTGAGTGCGGTAATGAACCTTCGGGTTCCGAGAAATGCGGGGAATTTCTTGACTAGCTGCAAACCAGTTAGTTTCTCAAGAAGGACTCTGTACCATGGAGTAAATAAGTGTGTCATACCTTCACACATAGGCTGAGGATACTTGAGAACAGTGCTGAGAAAGACATGGGTCTAAGAGGGAGAAGTAACAGGAGACTGGAGAAAACTACACAAATGAGCTTCAAAGTGCATAACCCTCACCAAATATTATCAGGGTGATCATACAGATGAGGGTGACACGTGGGCGAGAACGGAAATATACAGAGGGTTTTGGTGAGGCTCCCTGAAACAATACATTTGGTAGACCTTGGCAAAGATGGAAGGATAGCAGTCAAAAGGATCTTGAAGAGGATGGGGAGGACAGCATGGTTTGGATTAATCTGGCACAGGACAGGGACAAGTGGCAGGCTCTTGTGGACATAGTAATGGACCTTCAGGTGCCATATAATGTGAGGAATTTCTTGACTCGAGGAACCGTTAGCTTCTCAAGCTGGACTGCTGCTTCATGTAGTTAGTTAGTAGGTTGGCTGGTTATTTGGTTAGTTAGATGGTTAGTTAATTTGTTTCTTTCTTTCTTTCTTTCTTTGTTGGCTAGCTAGCTAGCTTGTCAGTCGCTTAGATGGTTAGTCACTTAGTCTGTACATTGGGCAGGCACTCTGTCAGTCAGTCAGTCATATATTATGCAGGCTGGGAATGTCCCAATGTTTTATCACTACCACTGATAATGTGCACAGGTACCTGACAGTCCATGACTAGTTTATCTCATAACTGAAACTCACCTAAATACACTACAACAATTCTTCCATATACACTACCAATTTCAGAGCACAAGTTAAAGCTAAAATATACTTTACACCTAAAAAAACTATGCTATACTTTAATAGTTATAATGGTTGAAAGTGTTGTAAACAACAGCGGTTAACATGAAAGTGTGGTAAACAACAGCGGTTAACATGAAAGTGTGGTAAACAACAGCGGTTAACATGAAAGTGTGGTAAACAACAGCGGTTAACATGAAAGTGTGGTAAACAACAGCAGTTAACATGAAAGTGTGGTAAACAACGGAGGTTAACATGAAAGAAAGTCCACGAATTCAAGTACTCTGTGGATGATGTCTGTGGCACGCAAAATATTTCTCAAATTCATAAAATATTATTTTACTAATGGCAGGTATATTTAGTGTTTATCATTGACCTATGCAACCGAAAAAAGTAAAACATAGAAAAAAAATAAACACTTAAAAAAAAAAAAAAAAAAAAAAGAAAAGGAAAGAGGAAAAAAAAACAGCAGAGTGGAGGGGGGGGGGGGGGGGTGGTGGGGGGGCCAGAATCATGTTATATGACTACTACACAAGATCATTTACTTTCTACAGTTTCCTCCATCACATCCCTGGTGCGGATGCTACCAACCACAATCCAGTCTTCATGCAGCATAAAGTGAACCACAATAAGTACTGCTCTTGCCCTTCCTTACACCGTTACACTAAAATATGAAATGTGTCATGAACTCCCAGATGCAGCAGTACGTGATCACATCTTGATACAGAGCACAAGACTCACCCAAATGTTGATGAAAACCTTTTCAGCTGGAGCACCAGTAACTTGGGAAGCGTCTCGTAGCGCACGCAGCGCCTGGCCTCATTGTATCGCAGACACTGTTCACACCAGTACTTGTTAAGGTCCCGCAAGTGCTCACTTGTCACAACTGCAGCCTCATACACTTCACTCACATGTTGTGGAAGGTCCCCTGCAACAGCAGCATTTTGGAACTGTATTTGAACCTCCGATGGGATACATCTAGCCTGATTGTAGTTGTCTGTGGTTTCCCTCTGTCCTTCCAGGCAAAAGCCAGTACAGCACCTTGTATCAGGCCCTGTTTCCTTCCACATTCCTTCAAATTCATTATTCCTGCCATTCATTCAACGCCACTAAGTTACAGATACTCCCCAGTTTAAGCAATAGTTATATTCTGGGAAGTCCAGCACAAGTGTAATTTTGTGCAAGCTGGAATCAAGAATACATACAGTCAACTATATATGTATATACAAGGGAGTCCAGTTAAAATCCAAACTCCAAGACATCAGAACCCTACTGGCCACAGCATGATCACCCTGCTACCTGTGTTATCACTTAGCAGTGTTCTTCCACCAACTCTGTGTCAATGTACTTTCATTCTGGCAAGGAAAAATCTTGTGCACATTTAAAAATGTAATTACTTCATTCTTTTACTTATTATAAAACTACAAAGTCTGAAACTGCAGAACATGAACTTGCATAACTTGGGGAGTGTCTGTACTGAGACAATAAACAAAGCACAAATGAACAAACATATCAAACAGCCAGTTCTTATATTGTAACTGCACCTGAATTGCAAGAAGATGCATTTCTGGTGCCACCTCCGTGTTTCAAATGGATGACAACAATTCCCCACAACCATATGCCTGCCAAGTCACAACTGTCACAAGAACAGTCTACAAACATGTGTGTGTGTTTTCGTATAATAAAACCAACTAGATGCACTAATTTCTCAAATTTATTTTTGGAATAAAACTCTACATGTTTCAGACAGTTCCCCTGTCCATCAACAGGAGCTTTTCACTGTACACATAGCAATGGTATATGTCACGTCCTGATCCTGCTCACAAGCTGTCAGCAAAACATGTATGACATATACCATTGCTGTGTGTACAGCACTATACACACAGCAATGGTATATGTCATACAACTTGCGAGCAGGATCAGGACGGAACGTCCTGATCTTGCTCACAAGCCATCAGCAAAACCTGTATGACATATACCATTGCTGTGTGTACAGTGAAAACTCCTGATGATGGACAGGGGAACAGTCTGAAACATGTAGAGTTTTATTCCAAAAATAAATTTGAGAAACTAGTGCATCTAGTTGGTTTTACTATAAGAATTTATCACGATGCATGGTCACCTGAACGTCAAAATGCGTGTGTTGACATGTAATGTGGCAAACTGCAAAAATATTTAATTTCTTCTTATCTGCTTCACACCGGTAAAGTAATCAATTCTACATTCCCTGAACACTGTGCTTCATTTGTCATCATCACTACTGATGGTACAGCTCTATTCACCAAGAACATAATGTTCGTTGCTATTAAATTAAAATAATTAACCGCTGTATATTTCACCCACTCCATTCTACAATATGAAGACAACATATATGAACATCAAAAATGGTCAGGAACACACAGTATTTTACGGTAAACACTTCCTGTCATTTAGATATGTCATACACTCTGCAGTGTGACATTGCAGCATTGCAAAGGATTAGTTGCTGTTCCACATGCAAGTTATATGAATAATGAGATCAGTGAACAAAATCACCTCTGTATTTGATAGGCAATGTTTTAATATATGAAAACACACTGTCTGTATAGCATGCAACAGAAACATATTATGTAATGTAACAGAGTACAATAAATAAACAAACAAATTAAATTTCAAATAAAAGTGTGTACATGTTATGAATTATCCTACACAGATGGACCCAATGGTCCAACATTACAGGCACCTTGCAAAAACAGAAACATCTTCAATGACAGACCAATTTCACAGACCTCCACATGAATCACTTCCACAAGTTTTTGATTAATACATTCTTAAAATGGTCATAAATCATACAAAACCAGATTTCAGCCTGTTCATATCAATAAATTTTGTTTTTCAGCATTTCTGATTTAGAACACTAGACAAATGTAGGAGTTTTGTTAGGGCTTCAAGTACAATATCAGCCCTCAGTGCTTTCATCAACTTGCAACACAATGCTGAAGAGATGAAAGACTAATACTACCATGCCATGCCTACAAGACCACTTGAAGACTTAATTCTGGTATAGAGAAGCAGAAACTGCAGGTGTACCTTCATCACTGTCCTGCTCCGTTGTTGTGATTGGCACACAGATGTCGTAGAAGGTCTCTTTCCGTTCTGTCGTATGTTCACACTCCAAGCACGTTGTACACAGGACTGTCACACCTTCAAAATCATTCGCCACAAAGTTATACCCTACTCCACCTTTCTTTCCTGCATTCTTCTCTGGTTGGTGTGTCTCGGACGTGCTGTTCGTTGACATCTCCACAGAACATGTAGAACTTGATGAGGACTGCCCATGTTCAGGGACTCCTGCATCATGTTTAGAGATATAATGGCAATCGAAGTCCACGTACATTCAGAATGCTCCTTACTACTGTAGTGCAGTAAATACAACCCTTTACATTCCACTGATGAGACATTTTGTAACTAACCTAACAACATCTCAGTTAACTAGTAAAGCACCTAATCTGCAAGATCCAGGCCTGTTGCAGTACCAGAAGGTCCAAATAATTAACAACAATCCTCAGCCAGCTTAATCCAGTCTGAAGTCTCACATACTATTTCTTTAAGGTCCATTTAAATCCATCTTAAGCTAATTCCCCCAAATGACTTCTGTCCTTCAGGGTCTGGATGGTTCATTGGTTGGATGGTTTGTTGGTTGGTTGGTTGTTTGGTTAGTTGGTTGGGTGAGTGGTTGGTTGGTTGATTGGTTGCTCAGCTGGCCTGTTGGCAATGGTACACGTTCATTAGTAGTCATTAATCAGCATTCTCACTGACATCATTTTGTATTTTACGTGCAGGGTGTTTCAGTCAATTATTGTCACTTTCAACTTAACAAACAAGGATTAGAATTTCACATATGGTAGTGTTGTGGATGACATACTCGATGTGAGCCCCTTGGGACTCTCAAACCACCTGAAGACGTAATACAAAGTTCTGTACAACACATGTGAGCATTCCTCTTGTGACTTGTGCACAGTTTTCCTTAAACCTCTCCTTCAGTTCAGGCAGAGTTCAGGGAGCACTGCTGAACACTTGTCCTTCAGATAACCCCAGAGGAAGTAATCACACAGATTTAAATTTGGACTATATGGTGGCCACGAGAATCTGCACTGGAATTGCTACGGGAAACGAATGGACACTATGCGATGCTGGAACTTGGAGTGAAGGAATTACAGGCCCTCTGGAGTTGTGCGAGGTCTGGCTCCATCCTATTGGAACCACTGTGCATGAAGAGAACATCGTTTCCGTCTCAGCTGAGGGAGGAAGGAGTAGTCCAGCATCATAGCGTAATTCTCCCCATTGACATAATCCTCAAACATGAAAGGCCCAATCAGACCCTGTGCGGCACACCAAGACGTTCTGGCATGCAGAGTGGATTCGTGAATTTGATGTGGATGCTAAATGCCCCAGGAAAGCACGTTTTGTCTGTAAATGTCCCCCATGAGGTGAAAGTAGTCCTCATCACTAAACCAAATGTGTTCCAGAATGTGAGGGTTCTGCCATATGTGATCACCAAATTCCTCTGCAAACCTTGTCTGCTTTTCTCGGCGCACAGTTGTCAGAGACTGGAAGACATGGATCTTGTACAGACGCATGCGAAGACGGTTGGAAGTATGCGCCATGCTGTCGAAGGCGACACCTCATTTTCTGTGGCTGTCGCAAGACTTCTGTGTTGGAGATGATGCCACACTTGCACAAACGGTCCCAACAGTGTCAGGCATGCCAACACATGGCTTGCTCCCACCTCTTTTCTTGCCCGTCACATTGCCAGTTGCGCAAAACTGCTCCACCATCATCTTCACCGTATTCCTTGCTGGTGCTTCCTTGCACTTGTACCGGTTTTTGAACCGGTGCTGGACTGTGACAATCAAATTTGTTTGCAGAAACCATTTCACAGTTCGAGTCTTCTGCTCAGTCATTAGTGGCGGAGCCATTTTGAATGACATCACAGGAACAAGTGTTGCCAAGTATGGAAAAAATATTAATGTATGATGATTATGGTGCTACCACATACATCGAGCTGTGTCCTCTTTCTATCGTGTATCGTTCAACCAAAATTGACAGTAATTGATGAAACACCCTGTAACAAAATTTCTAACAAATTCACTTTTATACATGATTTACAATAAACACAATTTCCCAAGTAAAACAGTTTTCTAAATTTATTTATTTAAAAAAAACTGAAGCTCTGGATGTTAGACAGGATGCTCTGATAGCTAGGCTCAACAGATGCAAGTAAGAACCACAGGTACCAGGTGAAGTAACAGCACAACTTCTCATGCAGTGTTGTAACACTACTCAGCATTGGTCACTACAATACCGCTAAAACAGGCAACACCTACAATGAATCTGTGGCTCAAACATATATGCAATTATGAAACACCTCTCACGAACAAACAGAATTCTGTTTTCTTTGAACTCTCAATGTTGTGGATACATTAAAATAGCTCACATGAAAGTGAATGGCATGTGTAGCTGGTTCAGTAATGCTGTTAACAAAATTCATGAACGTCACACACAATATTTATTACCAACTTGTTGCACAATGTTGACACTTGTTATTAATTACTGCTCTGACATGTTTTGGTCATAATTCCCTGCCATCTTCAGGGAGGCAGCAAATTTATTAACATATACAGCTTATATGTCGATAAACTTGCTAGCTCCCTGAACATGGCAGGGAATTGTCACCGAAACATGTTGGAGCAATAATTAATAACAAATATACACACTGTGCAACAAGTTGTTAATAAATATTGTATATGTAATACAGCTGCATTGAAAACATAAGATATCTAATTTTCATGAGCATCTTTCAGTCCCATTTTTGTAAAGAAATATTCAAATGGGATGGCTGCCTGTTGTCATCAACCACAGCACACATGACTCAAAAGTATCACTGTGTTTCACATCAGTTGCACAGCTACTAACCTTTATCGTATGGCGCACCATCTGTGGTGTATCAATTTAAAACCCGCGTCTTATGAACGCACCCGGCCCGGTGCGCTGTGGCCATTTAAATGCTCAGTACATTCACATAGAGGCTTCGAATTATAGCCCCACTCGTTATCTCCACATTATATAATGGTTTGTAGTCAGATTCTCGCCCTTACCACTTTAACCAGTTATGCACATATGCACCTCATGAATAGTACACTTCTGGCTAGCCTGTACTCTTCCAAACATCGTGTGTTTGTTTTTATGCTAAGCAACTGACGCCATTCATTTCCTCATGAATAAATGTTCGGCTGTGCAACACAGTTGGTAGCAGCACTTTGTCAACAAATTCCAATGTGAAGCCTCATTCACTCTGCCAAGCATTGCTGTTACAGGAACTTCTATGAGTGACAAAGTGCTTTGTAGCAGCATTTTCTTGCTGTGTACACCGCTGCGAAGAACTATGTCTTATAGTGACTTATATATATATATAATACTGTGTTCTCATTCTGCAGCCTGAACAGCTGCTCTGTATGTCTACTGTGGCAGGATACATTAATACTAAAAGGGACTAAGCACCAACTGTCTGTATATGATAAAATTAAATTGGTAGATTGTCTCTAATGCCTATGTTACATTTCAATTCAGTTTCTGCTCAATTCCAGAAGGGCGGTTTGAAAAATAAGATAAACAGGATGCATAAATTCGCCCACACAAATAAATATAGGCAATTACTAGCAGCACTGTGAGGTCACGATTTTCCCATAACTTCACTGTAAGTGAGAAGCCTTGTTCGCAAACTCCACTGGGCTTACAATTCCAACTGCAGTTTCGTATATGGAAATAAACAGACTGGTCTGTAAATAGTCTGAGCCATAAACCAGCTGAAATAATATGGCATTTCAATGCGTTACCACTTGTTCCAATTTCCTAATAATATGCCGGAATGAATATTCTTTCTGAGCCAGCAGTCTGCAATGTCTTTGCGTAAGAGAGCCAGGTTCCTGTCCCCATACTGGATATCTGAACTGGTTTGGGACAGCAAGAGTGAAGAAGTAGGGGCATAGAACGACTGCATCATTTATTTAGGCAACCAAATTTTATGCACTTTTAGACAATAGCTGAAATATCTCTGTTTTGGTTACTCTTTCCTTGACGGAGTAAGGAAATATCATGTACAAATATTTGATTCCCCTTCGTGAAAAACATACTGGAAATGATAACGCATGTCGGTATACTGGACCAAACTCAACAAACGTAAGTTTCTCTCGGTTCAAGACGGTGTTGCGTGTGAATAGCGAGTGGTGCAAAGAGAAAAGTTGTCAGTGAAGTGTTGAAGTATGATATGTGTGCAGTAAGATGTTTCTGACACTACCACGACAACGCACAACTCCACAAATCCTGAAGCTGGAATTTCCTATGCAAACATGGGGTCCGAAAGAGAAACATAAGTAAAATAAATTGAAAATTATAAAATGTTTTAAATTAACTTCCTGCATGTAGACATTAAACATTTCTATTAAATCTTTTTTTAACTAAAATATCTCTGATTTATTCCCAACACAATGCAGATTATTGCATCATTTCATCATATTCGGTCATAAGATATAAAAGTTTACGCACAATGATTTAAAGGGCCATCTAAGATAAACACCGTACCCTGGACACGAAGACTGAATTAAAACTCTACACAATAAAGGTTAAATAACAGGCCATACTGTTTGTTCTAAACAATGTTTCATATGGTATCAAATCCACTGTGGCTTTACTCTAAAATAAACATTTTTGCTTACCTTCTGTAACTCTAATGGCTTTGTTACTAAGGTATCGCAAGAGATAAGAGGTTTGTAATCTGAAGAATGCATACAAACAAAAAAGTAACTGGTTTAGTGTATTCAGTTCCTGATCATATAATTTTTGCAGTGAAGTACACCAGCCACCTCCATGTGGAGCTTTCACAGAAACCCAACAGCCTCAGCAAATGATCCCATTAAGACAACAGAAGATAACGCCACACACAAAACACACCATACTTCAACCTTTTGCACTCAGTTCTTAGTGTCACATTTTCTCATATACATAAGGACTGGGGAAATTGTGCGTTTTAGTAGAAAAACCATATTTCTTCAAGAAAAAACTGACAACAGAATTCACACATTCAACCACTAAGTGGCAGAAGCACACATTTACAGTAACAGAAATTTACACTATATATGACAATTAAATCATGTCAGAAACACTCTGACAAATCACAGTATAAGGAAAATTAAGTCAGATGTTGCCCAACAAATGGGCAATGTGGTCTGTTGCCATACACAAACTTCCAGTAATCATGCACTCATCTGCAAGGCCTAAGACATAATCTGTCAAGTGGAACTGCAGGCTGCAAAATTTACAGCATAACAAACTCTAATTCAAACAAAGAAACAAGGAAATTACTTCACCTGTAACAGGCTGATGAGTTGCCACACCTCCATTCATTAGATGCGAATGTTCTGGTACGATACCATTAAGGAGTCCATTGCTGGCAGCATTTCTCTGAGATGATGACACTTTCTTTCGTTTCCAAGATTTGCGAACACCCCATTTGCTGTTTGATGTGGATGTCTGGTGGATGCTTATTGTTGTGTCCAGAGGATCACATAACACATTATTAGTCACCGTGCGCTGCTCATTGGCCAGCTTGTGTTGGTCAGCCAGGAAGCGACATGTCTCACGGATGTTGTCCAGCAGGCATACCAGCAACTCATGCGCGTCATGCTGCTGATTCCCTTCGAAGATGGGATTCACTTCCCTGCGCAATACATGACAGTCTCAGTAAGCTACATAATAAATGCAGCAGGTGTCAAACTAGAAGTCAGCAGCCACACACCATGGACAGGAGCCTACAGGAGGGTGGGTAAACCTGCCTACAATCTTAGCAATATAATGAGGACATGGAAAGAAGTGAAGTGTTTGGGTCCTTAATCTCTCCCTAGTGTTCACCTCTGGCCTGTGGCAGTCAACCCGACATGCATGTTGCTGCTGAAGGTCATTGTCTACTTATCACTACCAACAACCACATAACATAATGGCTACACAACAGGAGGTTGTATGACGTTCAGGTGGTGACCGTGCATCATGATAAATTCTTATAATAAACCCACCTAGATGCACTAATTTCTCAACTTTATTTTTGGAATAAAACTCTACATGTTTCGGACAGTTCCTCTGTCCATCATCAGGAGTTTTTCACTGTACACACAGCAATGGTATATGTCATATAGGTTTCCTGACAGCTTGCTCGCAGGAACTGTCCGAAACACGCAGTTTTATTCCAAAAATAAATTTGAGAAATTAGTGCATCTAGTTGGTTTTGTTATAAGAACAGGAGGTTAATTTGAGGTATAAAGGAGATTAATATCAAGCAGGTCTCTGAAATATGGTGTTTGTTTTCAGAAAGCTGTACACAGTATCTTTAAAATGTTCCTGGAATCACTTTATTGCTGAGCAATACAAAACAGTACAATCATTTCAGCTACAATTCCTCCAAAACATTCCCCTTGTGCAAACTATACACTCCTGCCAGTGACTATAAAGGTTTTGGAAATATTCCTGGAAGCCATCTAGTGACAGCCTTTCCCATTCCTCTCTCACATTCTCGATGATGTCAGTAGCATCACAAAAGCACCATCCCTTCAATGCCTATTTCAGTCAAGCGAACAGGTAAAAATCAGGTACAGCCAAGTCAGGACAGTATGGAGGATGCTCCAGTGTTGTCACATTGTTCTCTTCTAAGAAATCCTTGACCACAAATCAAGGGTGTGCTGGGGCACTGCCGTAAACAAGAACCCACTGTTCATTCTCCATTTGTCAGGGAGTTTCCTTCTGACAGCATCCTTAAGGTGAAGAAGGATGTCAATGTACATTTCTTTGTTCACAGTTTTGCATACAGAGATAAACTCACAACAGACAAGGCCCTGGGGGGGGGGGATCCAGCATAACCTTCACATCACCCACATCAACTCAAAATTTCTTGCTTTGAGGTGATGATAATGATTTTCATTCGGAAGAGTGGTGTTTTGTTTGAGGATTGTAAAGAAGCACCATGTTTCATTTCCTGTGATTATGTTGTTAAGGGATTTGCTGTCATTATCCGCCATATCGATGAGGGCACCAGAAATGTTCATTTGCATTCCTTTTTTTTTTACGTGTCAACATTCAAGGTAACAAACGTTGACAAACATGGCGCATGCTGAACACATCACGAAGAATACTGTGACGACTTTCCACAGAAATTCCACTCTCTGATGCAGTTCAGTTCACAGATTTCCTTTCATCACTTCTCACAATCTCTCACACACGCTCGACATTTGCTTCATTTGATGAAACTGATGGGTGACCACTACACAGATCACTGTCAACACTCTCATGTCCATCATAGAAGTGTTTATGCCAATCATAAACCTGAGATTTTTTCATTTCCCTGTCATCATACGCTTGCTGCAACATGGTTATGTCTCCACTGGTGAATTCTGCAGCAAAACACAAGATTTGATATTCATACGTTGTTCAGTTACTGGCATATTCAAATGCAATGTGACCTCACACATACACTAAAGAAACAAACAACTACTGTTATGCCTTTAGAGGTTACGAAATGGCAAAACTATTTCTGTGATGACAACATGAGTGCTGACAAATTATGAGACAGAAACTTCCTTCACACAGCAATTCCTGTAAATTATACCAGCAAATTCCAGGAACTTTTTGAAGCTACTACGTACTACAGGAACTTTTTGGAGCTACTAAGTATTTGAACCAGAAAAGTGATTAGGTTAAACGGAAGTGCCACAGAGGCAGAAAGAACGCAACCTCACCTCAGGGCACGGAGGAATATATCTGGCTGGACTGGATCACTGTTCTCCTTCACCTCTGCAGCATGAAGTGATTCATAGAGGTCATGCAGTTGCTCAGTTGCAACCTGTATCCTTGACTTGCACTGCAAGGTGTCACCTGAATTAGTGAGTGATCCCCCAAGAGACAGCAGGTCTTTGGTACTCCAGCTCTTGCCACTACTGGTGCCTGTCACATTGCGTCCCAATGACGAAGACTTCACCTGCAGCACACAGACAGCAGAACTGTGACCAGAACTGCAGATGGGCAGTGTGTGTTCTACTAAATGTTTCTAATTTTGAAAGGCCTGTTTGCCAGTGGTTAAAGGTTTATCACTACCGAAATGTTAAAAACCAATGAATAAACAAAAAGTACTTACATAAAGTTGTTATTGTTGCATTTGCAATAAATGTTCAACGTGACCACCCTAAGCTTCAACACACACCCTACCACATGGTTGGCCTAGTAGGTGTATTAAGCCAAAACTCTCACTGAACCAAATCTGACCACTGTTGCTGATTTTCTTTTGTGAAACCGCAACACACACTTAGCTTTCCATGCCAGCACCACCACTTTTGCTACTGCTACAGCAGCACATGCAGCTGCTGATGATGCTACTGAAGTAGCCATAGTTTAAAACTTCAAATTATGTTCTTTATGTCCTATATGTTTCACTTGGTCGTTGACACTGCGGGAGGAAAGGAAGCTGAGGGTGTTTGAGAACAGGGTGTTGAGGAAATTATTTGGACCTAGGAGGGACGAGGTAACGGGGGAATGGAGGAGACTGCAGAACGAGGAGCTAAATGACTTGTACTCCTCACCCAATATTGTGCGGGTGATAAAATCGAGAAGAATGAGATGGGCTGGGCATGTGGCGTGTATGGATGTGGAGAGGGGGGTGTACAGGGTCTTGGTGGGGAAACCGGAGGGAAGGAGACCACTGGGGAGACCGAGGCGTAGATGGGCGGATAATATTAGGCTGGATCTCCAGGAAGTGGGATGTGTGTATATGGACTGGATTGGGCTGGCCCAGGATAGAGACAGGTGGCGGACGCTTGTGAGTGCGGTAATGAAC